>Ga0307377_10008484_pt1 | contig 10415 bp, 12 predicted proteins | sample TR3MG_FD_202535 | JGI IMG/M metagenome (GOLD analysis project Ga0307377, IMG submission 202535) | Soil microbial communities from Risofladan, Vaasa, Finland - TR-3 | ecosystem: Environmental > Terrestrial > Soil > Coastal area > Acid sulfate soil | place: Finland: Risofladan, Vaasa | collected... | reverse complement strand
ACCCTCTCATCAACAACTTGCGTATCGGTGACGCGATCGCCCGCCATCCGAGAGACTAAGCCCAGGAGTTCAATTTGTTCAGCAAGTGTCGGGAAGGCAAAAGTTGTCATGCGCTCTCTTGGATGCGTCCATGCGCGCAAAGGTATGTTAAAAAGCCAACCGGATTCCCGAAAACTGCCACCGCGTCTCTGGCGCAAAAAAGTTTCGGTAACTTGCACGGATATGCGCCGAAGGCGTCACGCACGACCCGCCCCGCAGAACCATCTGTCCGCTCATGAACTTGCCGTTGTACTCGCCCAGCGCGCCAGCCAGCGGCCGGAATCCCGGATAGCCAAGATACGCGCTCCCCGTCCACTCCCAGCAATCTCCCCACAGCTGCGCAATGCCCTCATCTTGGTGCAGTTCACTGCCGGCCGCAGGCATCAGCCGCCCCGCGTCCAGCAGATTTCCTTCCACGGCCCGCCCCTCAGCCGCAGCCTCCCACTCAAACTCCGTCGCCAGCCGCCGTCCCGCCCACCGCGCATACGCATCGGCCTCATAAAAGCTCACGTGGCTCACCGGCGCTGTCTCCAGCTCCTTCAGCGTGAACTCGCCGCGCAGCGTAAAGACGCTCCACGCGCCGCCTTCGTTCGTCCAGTAGAGCGGCGCCTGCCAGTCCTTCTCCTTCACCGCATCCCAGCCCGCGGAAAGCCAAAGCTCCGGCCTCCGGTACCCCCCATCGGCCATGAACCCGGCAAACTCCCCGCACGTCACCAGCCGCCGCGCCAGCCGATAAGGCTCCAGCCACACCCTGTGCCGCCCCAACTCGTTGTCGAAGCAAAAGCCCGTGCCCGCGTGCCCAATCTCCCGCATCCCGCCCGCGAGCTGCTCGAACTCCAGCGGCGTCGTTTCGTTCCCGGCAAGCGACTCCAGCTTCGCACCACTCCGGTAAACCGGCCGCAACGGATTGGTAAAAAACCCATGAAGAATATCGGTCAGCAGCAGCTCCTGGTGCTGCTCCTCGTGGTTCACGCCCAGCTCGATCCGCCGCAGCGCCTCCGCCTTCGCGCCAGCCTCAATATCCGCCATCTCAAGCAGCCGCTCCACGCCCCGGTCCACATGCTCCCGGTAGCCCAGAATCTCCTCCAATGCCGGCCGCGAAAACGACGACCGCAGCCGCTTCTCCGGAATCGCCGCAAAGCCCTCGTAATAGCTATTGAACAGCCAGTGAAAATCCTTGTGGAACGGCCGGTACCCCGGCAAAAACTCCCGCAGCACAAACGACTCGAAGAACCACGCCGTATGCGCCAGGTGCCACTTGGCCGGCGAAGCCTCCGCGCACGACTGCACCATCATGTCCTCGGCCGTCAGCCCGGCGCACAACTCCAGCGTCCGCCGCCGCATCGCGCCAAACCGCGCCCCCATCGCCAACTCCGCACCCTGCTCCGCTGTCGTCCCCATCCCGACGCCTCTCCTGCACTGGCAAGAGTGTACCGCGCCTCTGGAGCCTGTTTTCGTCCCCTCAAAATGATTGTTCCCGCCCTGCTCGCCCACGGCTGCATTTGGTGGTCTAATAGCTTGCAGTTTTGGTTCCGCTTGCATGGCCCGGTCTCATGGTCCGGTCTATTGATCGCCCCTTTGCAGTGCCCAGCGGGAGGGGGAATATGCCCAGATTCGATAAAAGCCGCTACCTGCTGGCCTTGGCCCTGTTCGCAATCTTCGCCGCCACAACCCCGGCCCAGACCCAAGCCCCCGTCCCGCCCACAACTCAGCCCGCTGCCCCTGCCAACCCAGCCTCTTCTGCAGCCACCACGCAGCCTTCGGCCGTGCCATCCTCCGCCGCGCCCGCATCAGCCACGCCCCCCGGCCCGCCGCCCACCCCCGAGGAACTCGCCGACTCTCTTTACGTCCGCAAGCGCTATCAGGCCGCCATCGCCGCCTACTCCAGCATCGCCCACCCCTCCCCCGAAGTCTGGAACAAGATGGGCATCGCCTATCAGTTGATGTTCAACACCAATGACGCCATCCGCTGCTACAAAGCCTCGCTCAAGCTCGATCCCCGCAACGCCCAGGTCCTCAATAACCTGGCCACCGTCTACGACTCACTCAAGCAGTACAAGGACGCCGAGCGCTATTACCGCAAAGCCCTCAAAATCGACCCAAAATCTGCTTTGACATTACGCAACTTCGGCTCCAATCTGCTTACGCAGCACAAATACAAGAAAGGCTGGCAGGCGTACCGGGAGGCGCTCGCCATTGACCCCCAAATCTTCCAGCCGCATTCCGGAGGAGTTACCATTCAGAACACGGCCTCCGCCCAAGAGCGCGGCGCAATGCATTACTACATGGCCAAGGGTTGCGTCAGCTCAGGAAATTCCGAGTGCGCCATTCAGAACCTGCGCCTGGCCATCAACGAGGGCTACACCAACCCCAAAAAAATCGCTACCGACGGCAGTTTCGCCAGCCTGCAGGAGCTTCCGGCCTTTCAGGAAATGATCGCCGCCCAATCCTCCCCGCAATAGCCCTCGCCCCCAACGTGTCCTGAAGCCCCTCCCGTCGTCTCCCTCCCCGCTTCACTCGTCTATCGAAGCAGAGCCTCATTGCCTCATTCCAGGTCTCGCATTTCCAGGAGCTTCCATGAAAACCCGTCTCATGTCCGTCCTCGTCTTTTCCTGCGCGCTCGCCGCAGCCGCCTGCGCACAGGATGCAAACCCAGCTCCGCCCAACCCGCAGGACAACGGCGCACGCGGTTACGGCCAGCGCGCGGGCCGGGGCGGCTATCGCGGCATGGGCATGGGCCGAGGCCTCATGGGCACCGTCACTCAAGTTGCCGCCGACCACTACACAATCAAAACCGAAACCGGCGAAACCTACACCGTCCACTTCAGCGCCAACACCCGCATCTTCAAGATGCCGGCCGGCCAGCGCGGTGGCGGCATGGGGCGCACAGAGGGAAGAGGCAGCGGACAGGGCATGGCCGGTGGCATGGGTGGTGCCATGGGCGGTGGCGGCAATCCCCCCGAGCAGATCAAATCCGCAGACATTAAAGTCGGCGACCCGATTGCCGCCATGGGAGAAATCGACGCCGACACCAAATCTATCGGTGCCGTCGCCATTGCCCTCGTCGACCCCGAGCGCGCAAAAATGATGCAGCAGATGCGAGCCAACTACGGCAAAACCTGGCTCATGGGCAAGGTCACAGCCATCGACGGAGTTAAAGTCACTCTCATGGGCTCCATCGACAACGCCTCCCACGCCTTTGTCGCCGACGAAAACACCACCTTCCGCAAGCGCCGCGAACCCATCACGCTATCCGATATCCAGATCGGCGACACCGTCCGTGCCGATGGCGCACTCAAGGACGGAACCTTCACCGCAACCGCCGTCAGCGTGATGGGAATGCCCCCCGGAGCAACCCCCAACCTTCGCCGCAACAGCCCGCCTCAATAATCGGCTGCAGAGTCCGCACCAAATCAAATGGGGCGCCTTCGGGCGCCCCATTCCTGCCTTATCACTCATCGCAACCACGTTATTGCAGAGTCTTGATCTCGGTCCCCGGCGGCACGTTCACCACAAACTGATCCGCCGGCAAAGCCACGTTTTCCGTCACCTTCTCCACCAGCATCACGATCTGCGAACCCTCAATGGGGCGCCTGATCGTCACCGTGCCAGGGTATAAACCCGAACCGAAATCCTGATAGTCCCGATAGGTCACATGCGTCTCCAGGTTGCCCGCCGCATCGTAAAGATCCTGCTCGTAAGGAAGAAGATCCTCGCGATGGAACGTCACAACCCGCACCACCTGGTCCCGGTGGCTGCCCGGAACGCGCTTCGTAATCGTCAGAATGTATTCCGGTACAAAATAGAGGTGCTTCTTGGCCGCGTCCTCAATCGTTTCCGAGTCCGACGTCACCGAATAAAACTCGTCCGGCTCCACGCCACGCACCACCAGCGCGTCAAGAAAGAAACCCGGCCGCAGATTCTCGTATTGGTTCTTCGATACCTTGTCCAGCGTTGCCGGTCCCTTGTAGGCCATGTCCTTCGACGGAATGTATAAGGTAAACGTCTGGCCGTCGCTGGCCATGTCAAAGATCGGCAAGCCAATCACCGGAGCCCGCCCCAGCACCCGAAGCATCTCCGGCTTGCGCATCAGGATAATCCCGCCAATCCGCGTGTAATCCTGCGCCACTCCCTCTTTCGTCTTCAGAACGCTGGTCAGAATCTCAACCTTCGCGGTCATCGTATCCAGAGCCGCCCAGCGCTGGTTCAACCGCGCTACAAGGTCCTCCGGCGTCACCGACTGCACGATCGCCGGCGCCTTCGGTACTGGCAATCTCCGCGTCGTCGAAATCACAAAGCAGCCTGAAAGCAGCAGCGAAGGCAGCAGCGCGGCCATGCAGGCCACCCGGCCCAGTCTCCTCCGCGCCGTTCTCATCGCTCGCCTGCTTTCTTCATCGCATGCCGGTACTCGGCCACCTGCTGGTTGTGCTCCTCAAGAGTGCTTGAAAACAGCGACCGTCCCTGCGCATCGGCCCCCGCCGCCACAAAATACAAGTAATCCGTCTCCGCCGGATGCATCGCCGCCCGCAGAGATCGAACCCCCGGATTCGCCACAGGACCCGGCGGCAGTCCCGCGTGCAAATAGGTGTTGTACGGAGTCTTGTAGCCAAGACCGCCTTTCCCAAGCGTCCCCTGCCACCGGCCGTCCAGCTCCAGTCCATAGATCACCGAGGGGTCCGTCATCAGCGGCATATTCTGCCTGAGCCGATTTTCAAAAACGCTCGCCACCAGCGGCCGCTCGCCCTCCACAGCTGTCTCCCGTTCCACCAGAGAGGCGATCGTCACCACTTTGTGCACATTTTCTTTCAACCCCAGTTGCCCTGCCTCCACGCGGAATCGCCGCACCATCGCGGCCGCAATCTGCGCAGGCTTCGTCTTGCGTGCAAAACGATATGTATCCGGAAACAGGTACCCCTCCAAACTCTTCGCCCCTGGGTCCAGATCGGCCACCAGCCCAGCCTCATCCACCGCGGCGTTCAAAAACTCCTGACGCGTGCCAAACCCGTCCCGTTCCACCCGCGCCGCAATGTCAAAAATGTTCGCGCCCTCCGGAATCGTCAGCGTCACGGTAAAAACATCCCCGCGCGCAATCCGCGCATAAACCTCGGTCGCCGGCGCCGGATGGTCAAACCTGTACTCCCCGGCTCTCAACTTGCCCCGCATCAAAAACCGCAGCAGATCGAAGGCAACCTGACTCCGCACCACCCCCGAGGCTTCCAGCTGCCGCCCTATCGCCGCCGTCGTCGACCCCGGAGCCACCTCAACAAACGTCTCCGTCTCAGGCCCGTACGGCGTCAAAACCAGCCAGCCCGCTCCAATGGCCGCAACCAGCCCAAGCAGAAAGATCCCCAGCAGGAATCGCGCCACACCGGACGACTTCTTCTTCTTCCTCTTCCGTGTACGACGCAACATCCTGTTTCTGTTTACCCTTCACTCACTTAAGACGCGTAAAATCCCCGTGAGGACTCTATCTTTCATTGTATCGGGCTTGAGGCCAAAGCCTGGAGTACTCGACTGGTACCCCCTGGCACTTCTAACCTCCAAATCAGGAGCAAACCCTGCAATCCACCCCTCCACCCCGCTTTCTCGCCCTCGACATCGGCAACCGCCGCATCGGCGTCGCAGTCTCCGACGAGCTCGGCCTCACCGCCCAGCCCGTCCTCACCCTCGAGCGCAAGCGCACCGGCAGCAGCGTCTCCCGTGAAGACCTCCGCTCGCTCGCCCGCCTCGCCCGCCGCTTCTCCGTCTCCGCCATCGTCGTCGGCAATCCCGTCCACCTCTCCGGCGACGAAAGCAAGCAAACCTCCCTCAATCAAGCCTTTGCCGCCGAACTCGGCCAGCTCACCGGCCTCCCCATCCACCTCTGGGACGAGCGCCTCACCACCCGCGAAGCCCACCAGATCCTCTACGAAGCCGGCCACCCCCGCCAGGACCACCGCCGCCTCGTCGATCAGGTCGCCGCAACCCTCATCCTTCAGTCCTTCCTCGACCAAAGTCCCGCCCAGAACCCGGTCCCAAAGCCCGAAGTCCCCTAGGTCCCTCAGTCCCTCAGTCCCTGTCTTCCCTCCCTCCCGCGTATAATGAATCTGAGAAAAAAGCTTCTTTCATCTCCCGCGGTGCGAGCTCTCTTGCTCCCCGCCTTGGAAAGTGCATGCCCGAGCACATTAAGAAAAAACTTCTTGAAGAAATCGCGGTTCTTGAGCGCGAGCTAGCCCACGAGCTGCCCGCGGAGATCAAGAAAGCCGCGTCTCTGGGCGATCTGTCGGAAAACGCCGAGTATCACATGGCGAAACAGCGCCAGGTTTTCGTCAACGCCCGCCTCGGACAGCTCAAGCGCCGCATGGCCGAGCTTTCGCTCGTCAATCTCACCAACATTCCTCGTGACAAAACCGGCTTCGGTTCCACTGTCGTCGTTTACGACTCTACCAAGGACGAAGAAATCGTCTACCGCCTCGTCACCAGTGAGGAGTCCGACGTCTCCAAGGGCCTCATCTCAACCACGTCGCCCATCGGCCAGGGTCTGGTCGGCAAGCGCGTCGGAGATGTGGCCACCATCGTCACCCCCAACGGTAAACGCGAGCTTGAAATTCTTAAGCTGACCACGATTCACGAAGTATCCGTTGTAATCGCCGAGATAGACGATCAAAAACAAGCCGACACCGGCGAAAAGCAGTAGCAAGGATGACCGTAAATGACCACCTGGACCAGTGCCTTTGGCAGCGCCTGCGGTTGGCTTCTTGATCGCATCGTGCATGGCTTGGCGCTCACCCGCATCTCGCCGAACGTGCTCACCTTCCTCGGCCTCGTCATCAACATCGCCGCAGCGTTTCTATTCGGCCACGCCAACGCATCCAACAGCGACCGCATGTTCCTCTATGCCGGCTTGGTCATCTTCGGCGCAGGCATCTTCGACATGGTGGATGGCCGCGTCGCCCGCCGCAACAACCAGGTCACCGTCTTCGGTTCTTTCTTTGATTCCGTCATCGACCGATACTCAGACGTCGTCCTATTCTTCGGTCTGCTCGTCTACTACGGCCGCATCAACCGCTTCCGCTACGTCGTCCTCGCAGCCTTTGTCATGGTCACATCGCTCATGGTCAGCTACACCCGCGCCCGCGCCGAGGCTCTCATCGGCCAGTGCAAGGTCGGCTTTCTCGAGCGCCCCGAGCGCATCGTCCTCATCCTCATCGGAGCATTTTTCAATCACTGGGGAGCCATGGCGCCGGTCCTCTGGGTACTCGCGGTCATGTCCACCATCACCGTCATCCACCGCGTCACATACACCTACTCCAGAACCAAACATCTCGCGCCCATCGCCTGAGCTGCGCCTGCGCCCTACCGCTTCCCGTTCTTCCACTCCTCAGGCGAAATCCGCGGAATCGTCATGAACGCATCCCGCGTCCGCACATAATTCCCCAGCCCGTTCATTCGCCCAATCGCATGCAGCTCCTCGGCCTTCACATAAGGCCCCTCGGTATCGATAAACCGGTCTTCCACATACGCCGCCACAACCCGCCCAAGAATAATCCGCGATCGCCCAATCTCCATCGTCGTAAACTCCCGGCATTCCATCGCCGCATGGGCCTCGGCAATCCGCGGCGTCTTCACCTTCTCTGAGGGCGCAGTCGTAAACCCGGCCAGCTCCACCTCGCTCATCTCCTCGGGAAAATCCGTTCCGCAAATGTTCATCTGCTGCGCAATATCTTCCGTCACAATGTTCACCACAAACTCGCCCGTGCGCCGTATGTTGCGCGCCGTATCCTTGGGCACAAACCGCTCGCGCGGACGGTTCGTCACCCCAATGCCCACAATCGGCGGATCGGTGCACAGGTAGTTGTACGCGCTGAAGGGAGCTGCATTCAGCCGGCCATGTTCATCCATGCTCGTAATCAGCGCAATCGGCCGCGGCGCAACCAGCCCAACCAGCAGCCTGTACACATGGCTCGCCGGGAGCGCTTCAAAATCGAATTTCATAAGAAAATGCCTCGCCTGGAGAATCTCCAAATAACCGTTGTTTTGAAAGGGCATGACTTCAGTCGCGCCGCAAATAGTAAAAAAAGACCCTGGGCTTTAGCCCCTGAGGGAATGCAGATTTCACGCGAGGCGCGTATCCACACCATCCCCTAGCAACTCACCGCCATCACAGAGCACCCCGGCTTCACCGGCTTCCACTGCATCAGAAAGCTCGTCACCGCGGAGGACTCCATCCGACGCATCGGCGCAAATTGCCCCTTCTTCTGGCTGTAAAGCACCGTCCCGTTCGCGCTCAGTACCGCCAGCGCCGGCACGCCCCGCTCCAGCGGAACCCCGTACTTGCGGGCCAGCTCCACGTTCTCATCCATCATCCCAACATTGATGTGCACCAGCACATAGTTGGCTTCCAGAATCGGCCGGTTCACCGCGTCGTGAAAGTAGATGTCCAGCACCTGGCAATCCCCGCACCAGTCCCCGCCAAAGTCCAGCAGAACCCGCTTGTGCGTGGCCTGCGCCGTCTTCAGTGCCCGAGCCACATCCGCAGGAGCCTGCGCCACGGCCGGATAAATCTTCCGGGGCGCGCAGTTGGCCGTACCGGCAGCAAACGCCACCAGAACCGCAACCGCCACGAGCTTCAATGCCTTCATCTCCGCTCCCACTCCAGCGTCCACTGCTTTAAGTCTGACACAAACCCTCTCCCCCGTACCATCCTGTTGACTTCCTTCCCACCCGCAACCCATATACTCTGGAAGTTGAATGAACCACTCCTCTCATCTCCGCGAACGCCTTGAATCGGCCTCCTTTCCCGACCTCGAATCCATGATGGAGGGCTATGCCAAGGCTGCGGCCGAGCTGGCCCGCACCCAGTTCCGCCACAAACTCGACTTCACCGCCGAGTCCATCGACGCCCTCGACGATATCCTGGTCCTCGTCGGAGAAAGCCCCGAACTCAACCTCGATTTCGAAGTCCGTCTCTGGGGCAGCTATCTCGGCGAAGTCCTCCGCCGCCGCTACGCCGGCGCGTGGGAGATGACTCAGTATCCCGGTGGCATGGCCGCAGTCCCCGCCGTCGACCTCCGCGGCTCCCGCCTTTTCCCCCTCATGAAGGTCTACCGCCGCCTCACCGAAGGAGAAGAAGAAGACCTCCGCACCTTCTACTCCATGGTCACCGAACGCCTCGGCAAACCCGCCCAGGTCAACTAGACACTACCCCGGATACCAGACCTTGCGCGGGTCCAATGCGCTGCGCCGGTAGTCCCAGGCCTCGTCGATCAGGCGTCTGAAGTCGTACTGCGGTCTCCATCCCAGCAGGAATTTCGCCTTCGTATTATCCAGCCAGGTCGACCAATACGGCGTTTGAATCTCGACCGATGGCAGCGCGCGCGTCTCGCTCAAGTACTCGGCCACCCGGCAATAGTTCACCGGCTCATCCATGCAGATATTGAACGTCTGCCGTCGCGCCCTGGGGTGATCCAATGCCACAATCATGGCCTCGACTAGGTCACTCACGTGAACAAAATTCCGGCTCACCGCGTTGCCCTCCGGATCGAGCATCAGCGGCACCGTGTTGGACTTCGCATACGCGCCCGCGGCTTCCGGCGTCACAAACTCACACCACCGTGGACCTCCAAAGACGTCTGAGCCAAAACTGAGCGAGTATTTGAAATCGTCTTTCTCCATGATCCATGGAGCTCGCAGGCAGCAGCCGTTCAGGCCGTATTGAACAAAGTATTGCTCCAGCATCGCTTCTTCCAGAACCTTGGAGAGCGCGTAGCAGCCCGGATAGGCGCTGTGCTTCTGCCCCTCTGTCACCGGAACCGGATGCGGATAAAAGAAATGCCCCAACGCAGCATCGCCACCGATCAGAATGAATTGCCGAAATGACTTGCTGAGGCGGCATTCCTCCAGCAGCCAGAACAGGCCTTTCACCGTCACGTCCATCACGCTATCCTCGGTCTCCTTGCAGGTCGCGCAATGAACCACGTGCGTAATTCCGCTCAGGGCCGCGCGCACAACTTCGCGGTCACAGATGCTCCCGCTCACAACCTCCAGACGCTCTCCAGGTTCAAGCCGGCGGTTGTGACAAAGCGCGCGAATCGTTATGTCTTTGCCGTCCTCGCCGCTCAGGATGCGGCGAATCAAATGACTCCCTACCTTGCCCGTCGCGCCGGTTACCAGGATATGTTTCATACACTCCACCTCGCTGCCCCGCCACGCCCGTGGCCGGCTCGTCGCTTCAAACTGCGCACCATAGAGGAAGCAAGAATACTATTGCCAGTAAGTTGTTGCCTGCAACCGCGTCACGTCACTCATGAACGCGCCGGGCGTCCCATTTCAGCCGCCTGCTGGAGGTTCCGTAATGAGAGATGACTTGTGCTCACTCGATGACGGACGCCACGCAA
>Ga0307377_10008483_pt1 | contig 10415 bp, 13 predicted proteins | sample TR3MG_FD_202535 | JGI IMG/M metagenome (GOLD analysis project Ga0307377, IMG submission 202535) | Soil microbial communities from Risofladan, Vaasa, Finland - TR-3 | ecosystem: Environmental > Terrestrial > Soil > Coastal area > Acid sulfate soil | place: Finland: Risofladan, Vaasa | collected... | reverse complement strand
AGGGGTTAATGTTCGATTTCATTCATTTCATTGGGATAAAGTTTTGTCTTGTGATATCTCTGATGAATATCTAGATATATCGAGAGAATATAACAAGGATAGAGACAATGTTGTTATAGAGAAACAATCTAGTGCTGATTTTATTAAAGATTTTATAAGGAAATATAAAGAAGATGGAAGAACAGATATTATTTTCTTTTTTCTTGATGCTCATTTTTATGATCCAAATTTGTCGGCGGAGGATATGTGGGTGGTTGAGCATGAGTTGAAAGCTTTGGAAGGGTTTGAAAATTGTGTTATTTGTATACATGATTTTGATTGCAGTGGGTTGGGGCATTGTTGCTATAACGGTCAGCCACTAGGTTTCCCTCTAGTTATGAAATATTTGGATAAAATAAATGATAATTTTTCTTTATATATAAATAAAAAAGAATGGTGTGATATTTATAGTGAAGAAACTATTAGGGAAGTATCTGAGTTAATTATTGATGATTTGGTTATAGACACTGTTAGAAATACAAATAGTTGCGAAAGATTAAAATATCGAGGATTATTATATTGTGCTCCTACAGAATTAGATATTGATAAATTTGATTTGAGGAGAGCATAAGATGGATCTACTGTTGGGAGGTAAGAGAGCATTAGTTACAGGAGGAAGCAAAGGAATAGGAAGGGCTATTGCTATAGAGTTGGATCATGAGGGTTGTTCAGTAGATATTTGTTCGAGAACTAAGGGCATAATAATAGATGTTATTGATGGAGACTTTAGTAAAATTGATGGCAAATATGATATTCTTATAAATAATGTAGGTGGAGGAGGAAGATGGGGGACAGAAAACTATGAAGAATTTGATGAGTGGGAGCAGGTGTATGATAAAAATGCAGGTGCTGCTAGAAAATTAACAATGAAATGTTTGCCCTATATGAGAAAACAAAATTGGGGAAGAGTTGTGACGATTGCTTCAACTTATGGAAAAGAAGCAGGTGGTAGACCTTGGTTTAATATGGCTAAAGCTGCAGAAATAAGTTTAATGAAAAATCTTGCAGGTAAATATGAGGGAATAACATTTAATAGTGTTGCTCCAGGATGTATAGATGTTGGTAACGGAAAATTTAGTGGAGTAGGTAAGCCAGGGGATGTGGCTGGTATAGTCGCTTTTTTATGTTCTGTTAGAGCAAGACATATTAATGGTTCTTGTATTACGGTTGATGGTGGTGAGAGTAGGAGTTTTTAATGAAGTCAATTTTAATTAACCCTTCTATTCCTGAACACTACCCCGGTAGCGATCTTTATATACCAAGTGGGCTATTATCTATTTCTACAATTTTGCAGAAACATGAAGTAGAAGTACGTCTTATAGATTTAAATACTGTTTGTAGAGATGATCATGAAACGTTATTAGATAATGAGATAAATAATTTTAAACCAGATTTTATAGGAGTAGGATGTTTATTTTCTGTTCAATTTGTTGAGGTTGTTAAGTTGGCAGAGTATATAAAAAATAATCATAGCATTCCTATTATAATAGGAGGGTCTCATCCCACTAGACATTATAATAAAATATTATCTAATTGTGTTTGTTTCGATTGGATAGTTGTTGGAGAGGGAGAGCTAACTATTGCCGAATTTGTGGAGGTATTTAAATCTGGCAAAAATGATTTTCATAATATCGATGGACTAGCTTATAGAGATAAGGACGGTATTCATTATAATGCAGATAGGAATCTTATAGTAGATTTAGATGATATTCCGTTACCTTCATATGAGGTCGATGAGTTATATGATTTTAGAAAAAGAGTAAATGAATTAATAAGTAGTATTATTAAATTAAGAAATGATAAGAGAACAAGTGGATATATTTATAAAAAAAATATTTATGCTCCAAGATAAGTTAAGGGATAAGTAGAGTGCTTCCAAAATTTAGTTTAATAGCTCCTGCCATTAGAGAGCATAACTATAAAAAGATATACAAACATCTTCGTAATGATAATGATGCTAAATTTGAGATGGTTTTTGTAGGGGATAAACCTCCTAGAAAAAAAATATCTTCTAAATTTAGATATATATATACGGAGGTCGGTTTGCCTCAGTGTGTAGAGATAGCTGCTAGAGAAGCTCGAGGAGAATATCTTATTTGTATTACTGATGATATCGATTTTTCTCCTCATTTTTTGGATAAGATAGATTCTTATCTGATAAGATTACATATGGATAAGATGCTAATAGGAAATAGGTTTAAATCTTTTGGAGAATTTCAGAATGAGAGTATGTTTTTTGATGTTAACATAGATAACTCTCCTGTTATTTCATTTGCTCCTGTTTATAAAAAAAATTTATGGCACAAATTTGGTGGAATAGATAGGAGATTTAAATTTGGGTTCCATTACATAGATTTAATGATGAGATTTTACGAAGAGGGTCATAATTTATTTATTATTCCAGACTCATGGTGTAATGAGTTTAAAGATAAAAAAATCTCTAACGGAAAGTTTAAAAAAAATAAACATTATGGTAGAAAATTTTGTAATAGACTTTGGGTGGAAGACGGAGAGGTAGTTGAGAACAGATTATTGCCGGTTGAATCTTTTGACGATAAAGATATTTTAACGAAAGATCAATTTGTAGAATATAAATACTTTTAAAATAATAGGTGCAAAATGATAAGCAAGGAAGTTTTAGAAAATTTTAAAAATAAAAAATGTTTAGTAACTGGAGGTACAGGTCTTATAGGAAGACAAGTAGTTAAGATATTGTGTGACTCTGGTGCTGATGTAACTAGTGCTTCTTTAGATATGATTGAGCCAGATGATAGAGCAACTTATGCTTATGCTGATTTATCTGATTTTAATGAATGTAAAGCATTAACCAAAGATAAGGACTATGTATTTCATGTGGCTGGAATTAAAGGCTCTGTGAAAGTAACTAAAGAGAAACCTGCAAGTTTCTTTGTTCCGTTGCTTATGATGAATACTAATATACTTGAAGCTTGTAGGATTAACAATGTCGAGAAGGTAGTGTATACTAGCTCTGTCGGAGCGTATTCAAGTGCTGAGATGTTTAAAGAAGATGAGAACCTGACAGGAGAACCTATGGATATGTTCCCAGGATGGGCTAAGAGGATGGCTGAGAAGCAGGTGGAAGCATATGCTATTCAATATGGGATGAAGAACATAGCTATTGTTAGACCTGCTAATATCTACGGTCCAGGTGATAACTTTGATCCAGAAAATGCAATGGTTATTCCTACTCTTATGCAGAGGATTTATAATGAAGAAGATCCTGTTATAATATGGGGAGATGGTTCTGCTATTAGAGATTTCTCATATAGTGTTGATGTTGCAGAGGGTATTATACAAGCTCTGTATTATGGCACAGAAGGAAAGTTTGTTAATCTTGGCAGTGGAACAGGTGTAACAATTAAAGAGCTTGTAGAAGCGTTGAACAGCTTTCTTTATTTTAATTATGAGTTTGATACAACTAAGCCGCCAGGTTTTCCAAGAAGAGTAATGGATATTTCTCTTGCCAAAGAGATGATATGTTATGAACCTTCTACCTCCCTAGAGGATGGTTTGAGGGCAACTTGGGAATGGTTTGTAGAAAATTCCGATGAATATAAGAATAGGAAGAATTATTTTAAGGAGTAATAGATGAAAGTAGAAAAAACAAATTTGCCAGGAGTTTTATTATTTGAGCATGAGTGCTTTGAAGATTTTCGAGGCACATATGAAGAGATATATAATAAAGAAAAATTTGATAAAGCCTGTCAGGAACATATAGGTTACACAATAGATTTTAAAGAAAATAATTGTGCTATTTCTTCTAAGCATGTGCTAAGAGGTCTTCATGGTGACGACAGGACATGGAAATATGTAACGTGTTTTAAGGGTAAATATTTTATCAATGTCCTATGTTATGATGAAACATCTAAATTTTATGGTCAGTCTCAAAGTTTTGTTTTAAGCGATCAGAATAAAAAACAATTACTTATACCTCCTAAGCATGGTCATGGGTATGTGGTCATGAGTGATGAAGCTATTTTTTATTACCAGCAGTCATGTACTTACAAGGGTATGGGAGAACAATTTACAGTTAGATATAATGATGATAGATTCGATCTATGGTGGCCTATCAAGAATCCTATCATATCAAAGAGAGACGAAACAGGTCTTCCAATTCAATAAGGAGAGATATGAGTTTATTAAAAGATTTTACTGTTTTTCATGTCGGTGGGAAAGGTGGCATTGGCAAAACTAAATATATTTTCAAATGGGGTAAAGGCAAAATTGACAACCTCGAACTATGTGTTTTTGAAGCAGATCTTAGCGATGGAAAAGATCTGAAAGATAACAAGGCGTATGTTAAACAAATGTATGATAATTATGGTGTGAGGGTTAATATTTTAAAATATTGTGTCTCAGACCATAATGGCAAAGAAGATTTTTACATATATAACGACACATGGGCTAGCAGCTTATTTTTGATTAGTGATAAAGCTAGAAACTATTCATCGTATGATCTTATCCCTCCAAGATGGGAGGACCATTGCTTAGTCCAGGAAACAAGGGAAGTAGATGTTACTACTTTTGAGGAGATTAATAAAAATCATTTGAAGAAGCATCCTGATTTTTTAAGCATGGATGCACAAGGATCTGAATTTGCTATTTTATCTGGTGCTACTTCTTTTTTAGAAGGAGATTTGTTGGGGGTTATGACAGAAGTAGAATTTCAGGAAGTATATGAAGGTCAGCCTCTATTTGCTGATCAGGCTCAATTGTTAAAAAAACATGGTTTTATTTTTATAGATTTGATAAAGACTATGAAATTTTATCCAGGTCCCCGTATCGGTGAAACTTTTTTAACAGTGGGGGAGGGATTATTTTTACGTGATTTCTCTTATTTTGTTGAGAAATACGAGGATGATTTAGATGTTTTATTCTTGAGTTTAACTAAATTAGCGTTTACCGCTACATCCTTTGGATATGAGTCTTATTCTTATGTCATTATCGATTATATAAAAAATAGATGGGCGAAAGAGTGGGATGTTTATAGTTTAGGAGATAATGGCAAACTTGTCAATGACATATTGTGCATAGGTAAAAATAGTAAGAAACGCAAAGACCATAAAAAAGCTTATAGAAAATATGAGAGAGGTGAATAGATGTTTTTTAAAGATAAAAAAGTATTAGTTACAGGGGCAGCAGGTTTTACAGGTCATAATCTTGTTAAAAGATTATTGGAAGAAGGTGCTAATGTAATTGGGACGTTGCATAAAAAGTCTCCTCCTGAATGTCTTAATGATGATGGTAGAGATAATGAAGTCAGATATTATACAGTAGATCTGACTAAGCCAGAACATTGTGAGAAAGTAGTAGAAGGAGTTGATTATGTTTTTATGTGTTCTGCTAATACATCTGGAGCAGCCGTTATGGAGCAAACTCCGTTAGCTCATGTTACTCCCAATGTGATGATGAACACTCTTATGCTTGAAGCTGCTCATAAGGCTGGGGTAAAGAAGTTTTTATTTATGAGTAGCACAACAGTTTATCCAATTTCTGAAGAGCCGTTAAAAGAGGATGATGTGACAGATGAGTTTTTTGAGAAGTATTATTGTGTTGGGTGGATGAAAAGATTCTCTGAAGTCCTGTGTGAGATGTACTCAACAAAAATTAAAAATCCTATGACTACAATTATCGTAAGGCCAGGTAATCTTTACGGAGATCATGATGACTACGAGTGGGACACATCTCATTCAACAGCATCATTAATTAGAAGAGTAGTAGAAAGACATGACCCACTTGTTGTGTGGGGGGATGGCAGTGATTTAAAAGATCTTACATATATTACGGATTTGGTTGATGGTATGGTCTTTGCGATGGAGAAATTAGATGAGTTTATTATTCTCAATCTGGCCGCTGGGCAGTCTTATACAATTAAAGAAACACTTGAGACTATTTTAGAAGCTGATGGGTATACGGATGCTGATGTCCAATATGATTTAACTAAACCTATTATGATTAAGTCGAGACTGATAGATATAAGTAAAGCTAAAAAACTAATAGGCTATGAGCCAAAAATAAATTTAAGAGAAGGTATAGTAAAAACAATAAAATGGTATAAGGAGAAAAATAATGGATAGGAAATGGTTACCTCATTTTGCAGAACTAATTGATAGATTGTCAATTCATCAATTGAAAGAAGTGTTTATTCCAGAAAACAAAGAAAAATATTCTAAAGAAATGGAAGATATAGTTTGCGATATCGAATCGATTATAAAAGAAGATAACATCGCTCTCTCAGGAGATTTGATTAGGGCAATTGTGTTTTTGTCTCAAATTAACCTTCATATCTGGCATAATGAATCTGAAGTTAGGAAGGGTAAGTCCCAGGATTTACGTTTGCTAGAACTGACTCATGGATTAAATGGACTTAGAAATAGTACACAGAATTTTATTTTGGATTTGATAGGAAAATGTGGTAGGAAAGATTGGAAAGTTGATTGCTTGGCAGAAGAATTTGAAGACTGGAAGATAAGTCTGTTGCATAAAAAAGATGAGGAATCGCAATAGGATGATACAAAATGAAGATTTGTTGCTACTATATAAATATGCTAAAGATTGCAAATTCATAATAGAGACTGGGGCTGGAAGGTCAACTCATCATCTAGCCAAAGCCTCTATAGAATCCGGGGGAAGGTTTTTCTCTATTGAAGCTGAAAAAAGTGTATCAAAAGGAATTAAAAGTGAAAAAATAAATGGTTGTAATCACAGGTTCGGATGGTCAGTATCTTATGGAGATTTCGTGCTGAAGGAGAATACAGATTTTGTTCAAAATAATTCTAAAAATTATAATAAGAATGGAATAGATTCTAGAGTAGTCTTCTCGAAAGAAAAGAAGGCTCGTAAATTTATGGATCAAATAGGAAGAGCGGATGTCATAAGAAAAATTATTGGAGAAAATCCTTCAATAAAACTAGATTTCTTTTTCTGCGACAGTGGAGAGTACTGTGGTTTGGCAGAATGGAATGTTGTAAAAAATGAAATAAAAGTTGGGGGATATTTTGCCATCCACGATATCTATTATCCTAAGAGTATAAAAGGTTTTAAAGTCAAAGAGAAAATAGAGAATGATGCAAATTGGGAAGTTGTAGCCGTAACTAACAATAAGCAGGGTCTACTAATAGCTAAAAGGATATAGTAATGCCCAAAATTAGTATAGCTCTGTTTGGGAGAAATGACAATTATATTGAAAATTATTTAGATAAAGTTAAACTCTCTATTCGGTCGATTCAAAGATCTTTGGATGGAATAGATTATGAGATAGTTTTCTTAGACTATAATCCTCCTTCAGATCGACCATTGCTGTCTGAATGCTTCCCTATTTCTGAATATTCTAGAGTTAAACATGTTGTTCTTTCTCGTGAAGATCATTTAGAGTTTATTAATCGTCATTTAGATGCAGGGTCTAGAGTTTTATTAAATGGTCGAGAACTTCCTTCTGAGACAATTTACGGAATGCACTTTATGCCTGTTTTCGCAGGAATTTTATCTATAAAGAACTGTAGTGGAGATTATATTTTATCTACTGGATCTGACAATATCTTTCCTATTCAGTTTGGTAAGTTCATAAAAAAATTACAACCTGATACAATGTATAGGACTTGGACTTATAGAACCTACAAAGAAATCAGTATTAATGAGTTGTCGAGAATGTCATATTCTGATTATGATAGTTTTGCTGACCATAAAAGGATGAAGGCAAAAGATGTTAGGAAGTTCAAGATAAGTGAAGACAGATTCTTATTCCCCAAAAAAAGTTGTCGCTATTTATGGGAATCAGCAGGTAATTTTATGCTGATGGATAGAAAAAGTTGGAAAGAAGTCAATCCATTCATATCTACTATAAATCATCGATTGCCCAAATGTGACAATCAAGGAGTATTTCATTCGTTGACTTATGGCAAGAAAATAAAATGTGCTAATTTCCCCATTTTTAATATACATAATTTTAAGGCAGCAAAATACGGAGGGTACGATTGTGATTCTAATTTTATCATTAAGAATGATACGATTATATATGATCAACTTGAAGAGATCGAAAAATGGGGAAGATATGAGAAATGGGCTCGTAGATCTTTGCTAAAACCCAATAGAGAATATTTCCTTAAAACCGGCTATAGAAATAGATTCGATGAAGTGAAAAAAATATTTAAATCAATTCTTCCTGACAAGTTTTTAATCTAAAGGAGACTATAGCAAATGAAAAATGAAAAAGGTATTTTTTTTAGTGTGATAATTTCTTCGGACAAGTCTGACCTTTGGGAGAGATTGTGGAACTCTTTATTAATTAAAAATAAGATTCCATTTGAAATTATTTTCGTTGGACCCCGCCCCCCTGTTGTAAAATTGCCAGAGTTTTGCACCTTTATACAAACTACGGTTAAGCCTGCTCAGTGTTGGGAGATAGCAAGTAGAAAAGCTGTAGGAGAATATTTGCTATTCTCTCCAGATGATGTGACATTTTCAAAAGGATTTTTAAATAAAGCTTATGATAGGATAATAGAGAAAAACAACGATAAGCTAGTATATACTTCTATATTTAGAAAAAAAGGAAGAAAAAAATTAAAAGGGGAACAATTGATCTCTAAGAACTACGCATTCCCTAAAATAAGTTTTATCTGTTTTTACAATACGAAGATATGGAGAGAATTAGGAGGGATAGATTCTCGATTCGTATCTCTAAAAGGAGATGTGGATATGCAGTTGAGATTTTTTGAAAATGGAGGTAAGCTGTGTTTCATAAAAGATTGTTTAGTTACAGAACATGATCCACACAACATAGCAAGTCTTAGTAAAATGGTTAGAGATGATAAAGCTACCCTGCATTCCTTCTGGATTAAGGGTCCTAAATTCTCCGATAAAAGATTAAAAGATGTTCTTCCTTTTGATGATAAAGATATTTTAAATTTGTCTCAAGGTCCTAAAAAAATTGGAAAAAAGGAATGGGTATAATAAAACTAATAACTATCATAGGTACTCGACCACAATATATAAAGCTGAAACCATTTTATGATTATTGTAAATCAAATAATATACAAAACTACATTATAGATACTAACCAACATTATTCTGATAATGTCTCTAAAAATATAAAAGAAGAGCTGAAGTTAGAAACAGATTGTAATTTAGGAATTGAATACGATAGAGAAATAGTTTTTATTTCTAACGGTATTGTAGCTGCATATGATATGATTTCAAAGTTGAGTATTGGCTCACAGTGCGTTGTTATAGTAATGGGAGATACTAACAGTTCTTTAGTCTCGGCAGTAGCGGCAAAGAAGGCAGGAGCTAAACTGGTGCATATAGAAGCAGGTATTAGATGTCATGATTTTAACAGTCCCGAAGAGTTTAATAGAATTTTGGTAGATTCTATATCCGACATTCATTTTACCTCTAGGGTGAAAGATTCTAATAATGTCTCTAACCCGGTGTACATAGGAGATTTAGAATATAATTTTTTAAATAGTATAGAGTTAGGATATGAAGATATATCTTATGACGGGCCGATACTGATGACTATTCATAGGCAAGAAAATATGTTTAAAAATAAATTGGAAGAGATATCTAATTTTTGCGAAGAGATAAAATATCCTGTTATCTTTTCTATTCACCATAGAACAGAAAAATTTGTTAATGATAATAAAATAGCTATACCTGGCAATGTTGAAATCGTAGAGCCTATGAGTTATTTTGAAATTATAAAGATTATGAGAACTTGTAGAGGTATAATTACTGATAGCGGAGGAATAACTAAAACTGCCCCTTTTTTTGGAAAGAAGTGTATAGTACCGATGGATAAATGGGAATGGGACGAAGTTTTTGAAAATGGATATGCTATTAATAAATTAGATTTACATTGGTTTGACGATTATAAAATAGAACGAGATATGAATTTGTATTATGTTGAGAATAGTTGTGAAATTATAGTTAATAAAATTTTGGAGAAATAAAATGATTAATATTGATGATATTAATTTTAATGGAGAGTTTGAAGGTAAAAATTATGAGGACATAATATATAAAAACAATAATAAGATAGGTTATTTAGAAAAAAGAATCGCATCGATTCATTTTTATATGGGAATATGTTTTGTATTTAAAAAGTATTGTAAATGATGAATTATGTAGGAAAATTTAGTTATATATGTAATAAAGATAAGAGATTTAAATATTAAAAATAAATAATGCATTTAAATAGAAAAAAAATAACAAAATCTAAATTAAAAATTTCTCAAAGGACTGGGAAAAAAAAGAAAATAGAAGAAATTTCTAAAACCAAACCTGTTAAACCTGTTATGAGGGCTAATAAAAGAAGAGGAAAAATAAGTTTTTCTGTTTTACCTTTAACCAATATTAAA
>Ga0307377_10008481_pt1 | contig 10416 bp, 6 predicted proteins | sample TR3MG_FD_202535 | JGI IMG/M metagenome (GOLD analysis project Ga0307377, IMG submission 202535) | Soil microbial communities from Risofladan, Vaasa, Finland - TR-3 | ecosystem: Environmental > Terrestrial > Soil > Coastal area > Acid sulfate soil | place: Finland: Risofladan, Vaasa | collected... | reverse complement strand
CAGAATCAAAACCACAGAGCCTACTTGTCGCATAGGCGAAGACGTATTTTAAAACTTATCAAAGAACCGCAAGTAACGTTGTAGGGTTAATTTTAGACACGTTGAATCATTTTAGGCACTTCAAACGTTCAAATGAATTAAGATGCCTTTTTGGATTTAAAAGGCTTCAACGTATCAAAAGGCTAAAATTTGTTTTCGAGATCTAAATCCCTTTAATCTGCTGGTGTAATTCCCTGGTTTTTTCCATACGTGCCCCGTCGCGATCTTTAGCCAGTCGATGGATACTTTCATCTGCAGCTGTCATTTCCGAATCACTGTAATTTTTCTTCCCGGTAAATCCGTCAATAAGAATACGATACGCATGAATCATCTCTGAAATCAAGGAGATTGGATATTCACGGCCTTGCACTTTAAGGGTCTGCAAACCCAGATCTACATACTGCTTCAGTTCTTCACCGATTATGGCAAAGGCGACGTTCGGTCGATGGCGGATTCTTTCATTGATATGGGTAATTTCCGCAGCGCTTTTTCCTTTGCGACGCATCACTTTTTCCCGCTGCGCCTCGGTAAGAAGACAGAAACGAAAGCAGCTTCCACTTCTGTCCGGCCAACCTTCATACTCAACGATTTCATTGCCGTCTTCATCGTGATACACTTTTTTTACATAAGAGTCGCTGGTAAATTCATGAAACAAACAATTTCCGACCCCACCAATGCAACGGTTGCCATGGATCAATATCTCGGTGAGAGCACCAACTTCATCAGCCTCTTTTTTAAATTCGCTTAATTTTTGAACGGTATCGATTTCGGTACTGGTCACGATCTGTGTGGCACCGGCGTCTCGATAATATTCCATCTCTTCCCGGTTCTGGATATTACAGCCAACACTGGCGTGAATGACCAGTTCAGGATAGTTGCGGTGAATGAGTCGCATGAGATCCGGAGTTTTGACGATAACCCCTTCTATCCCATACTGTGCCCACTTGGAGACTTTGTTCAGCACGCGGATAAAATGCTTTTCCTGAATTTCCGCATTAATAGCCACCCGTATTTTTCCACCCCGGGAATCGGCAATGCGCACCGCTTCTCTGATTGCGCTGTCTTCCAGTTCCCAGGCGCATTTTCTCCGGCTGAAACCTCTTGCTCCCACATAGACGGCGTCGGCGCCGCTGTCTAATACGGCTTCCACCATTGCAAGACTGCCGCCCGGAGCCAGCAATTCGTTCATTTTGAAGGACCCTCCTTAACGTTGAACCGGTTTTTTTCTCTTTTCCGGCTCATAGTATTTTATTGTAGAGGATGCAAGCGATAAATTAAATAATATTGTATCGGCAAATGATAGAATCATTCCAAGCACATGAATCTATGCGTTTGAGCGTTCACTGTCAAGAAAATTTTATCCGATCACTCTTGGATACACTTTCCATTGTTATTTCAATAAGTTTCGGCAAATCACCTGGATTCTTCCCCCGCCCTTCCCTGGGGCAAGCTTTTTGAGACAATAACCGGCTCGATTTGTTCAAGCGCTTAATTTTGGATCATCTCCAATAGAGTTGATGATTTTGAAAGGATTCAGGGGGTCAAGGGTCCAAGGATTCGAGTGAAATGCTCTATAATTACAGAGATCTGAAAGTTTGGCAAACGTCGTAAAGACGCTGTTTGGATCTTTATAGAATAACAAATTTTTTCCAAAAGAAGAAAGATACGGTCTGACATCTCAGATCAGAAAGACCGCTGTGTCGATTCCTTCAAATATCGCAGAAGGATATAGCAGGAAGACAACTTCAGACCACTTGAGGTCATTATATATTGCCTATGGTTCTGTTTGCGAATTGGAGACCCAGGTCCTGCTTTCAGGTGATTTAAATTATGTAAATAAAGAAATTTTAAAGGCTCTCAAGGATGATACACAGGAAGTTGAAAGGATGCTCAAAGCACTGATAACATCGTTGGAGAACAAACGCTTGGACCCTTGACCCCTTGAATCCTCGAACCCTCTTCTCCAACTAAATTGGAGAAAAACTTTAATTTTTAATGTAGTTTGGTCTTTCGCCTATTTTTGACTTCAAACATGTTGTTGTGCAAACGCTCCGCCCTCAGACAGAACGCTTCCAGCTTTGCGTGGATGACCTGGGGAAACGGCGATCCGTCGCTTTCGATGGCCAGAAAAGGCAGGTCGTCGACATCGTTCAGCGTTGAACGGAGCCGGTCATTGCCTGGATCTGTTGCAAGCTTTCCGTCACGATTCATGGCTTCATTCAGGATAGCTTCTGCCAGACGGTTGGGCATACACCCAAAAGGACCGATGGCGATGACCCCGCAGGTGTGCGACACGATCTCAGTCAAAGAACTTCCCACCGTAAGAATGGCTTCGCCGGTTAGGTTTGGAGATACATAAGGCGAGGCGTTGTTGATGATGGATTGGATATTCAGCGGCTCTCCATTCACCAGACCGGTGCCGGCCAGTATCGATTGGATACGTTTTTGGTATCGAGCCATGTAGTTCTTTTTGAGAATGAACGTCAGCTTCTCCATCTTTGCCATGGTACAATCTACGAGCCCTTTATCCACCAAATAGTCGGAATAGAGCGCCCATTCTGCAATCGGTGAACAGATGGTTGCAAACCCTTTTTCCGATAGTCGTTCCGTCAGATATTGTCGGGACAGGGCATCTCTCCGGACAAATATCTCTCCAACCAGTGAGATGGTTGGCACCGCTTCGGGGGGACGCTTCATGGGGATCCGGCGGATGCGTCGGGCCGTCTTTTCGAGTTGTGTTTCAAGCCGGGAGAAATCCCCTATTTCGAGTTCGTCGATGATCGAGTTCCACGCATCATCGAATATTTTGACCCCTGTTTCGGTATCCACGGCATTGGCCAGGATCATGGATCGGATGTCCTCCATGATGTCGGATACGATAACTCCCCACCATGCTTTTAGATGAAAATCGTTTCCCATGCCGGCATAGGAATTCTCGGATGTCAGCGAAAAGAGTGCCACGTTCGGTATCTCTTTTTTTCGAATCAGATCTTCCATGAAGATCCGGTACTGGCCGAACCGGCAGGGACCTGAGCCGGTGGCCATAAAGTAAACCAGGATCTCGCTGTCCTTTTTTTCGTTGTAAATAAAGTTGAGCAGCGTTCCCGTGGTGAGGATCAACGGCAGGCACTCCTTGCACAATGTATTTGCCCGGCCCAGTTTCAGCACCGCTTCGTCAGACGGAGGATGCGCGATTGTGTTGATGCCGGATCCGCGAAATACCGCTGCCAGGGATTCTGTGGCAAGTCGCCCCATGGACGGGACCAGAAGTTTCACCCGTGAATCGGTCATGGGCAGCGCCTCGCCCGAACCGGTGATCACCGTTGGAATGCCGTTGTCGAAGGTGGTCCGGGCGGGAATGAACGTCCGCTTTGTTTTGGCGACCCTTTTCTCGGCGAACAGTTTCCGATACGCGGAAACGATGTCCAGAAACGCCTCGATCCGGGTTTCCAAACCCGCATCGGCGGTGTGATTGTCCAGTTCTAACGTCAAAGAGGGCTTACGCCCCATGATATCCCTGAAGTATCCGATAATAAACGAATCCGGACCGCAGGAAAAGTTGGTGATAAACGTGCCGAACAGCTGGGGATGCTGTTCAACGAACCGGGCTGCCTGGAGAATGCGCTGACCCATACCCCAGTACATATGCCGTTTGGTTTTCCCATTATCGAACAGGAAAAAATCAAAGGGGATGACCCGAACACCCCTTGATGCAAGTTTGTGAGGAATGCCCATGTGTGCTTCTTCAACAAACCCGTTGTACGAACGGCCGAAAATCACCACGGCGCTCTGGTCCGGGTCGGCTTCCAGTTCTTCTAAAGTCTTTTTCCCAATCGCCCGCATCTCCGCCATGCAGGCCGTCTGCTGATTCAGGGCGGTTTCAAACGCTAAAGCGGCTGTTTTGCGTTTCAAACCCATTTGAACGGCAATGTCCACCAGCGGCTCCCGGGCCGCCGCCAGCCCGTCGGTCAGGTCGAGAAGCGGCGTCAACACCCGGGTTCCTTGTGCTTTGAGCTTGCGGAGTTTTTCGCGAAATGTGGACTGGAGATAGAACGTCTCTCCCTGGACAAACGGACACACCTGGGAACTGGAGTTCCCGTCCAAAACAGGCACCGCCTTGAAATGGGGCAAAAAAATGTACTCCGGAGGGTTTTTCATTTCAAGAAGAGAATGAAAATAACCGTGGGCCAGTTCCCCTGGATAGCAAAACGCGGCGTTTCTCTGGTCGATCCCTTCCCGGGTATAGGCGTCGGGCACAACCGGATCCAACCCAAGTTCCGTAAAGAACCTTGAATACAGCGGATAGTAGGTGTTCACCATAAAGCTCCGGTTGATGCCGATCCGCTTTATAGATCGCTTTTTGATTCCATCCGACGGGGACACGGGCCCGGCACCGTACGTTTCGAAGATCAGCTGCTGCCGCACCCGGACCAAATCCAATTTCTGAACGTCGTATCGTATCTTCTGCCGCAAGTTGTAGTACCGGTTGCAGGCACCCCCGAACGGGTACCGGGTCCCCTCCAGCTCTATCATGGCGATTTCACACCGGCGGTCGCACTTTTCTACGCCCCCTTTGCAAACAAACGGCTTCCCGTAGGTTACCTCTCGACGGGCCAGCGCCGCCAGGTCAAAGCGCTTCTTCTTCAACAATCCTTTTTCGATTCTTTGTTTGACTTCCAGAGCCACACCATAGGCACCCGTGAGTCCCGGCTCCGGAGGAACGATGATCGGCTTGCCCACCAGGGATGCCATGGCAAAGGGAATCGCCCGATTGTAGCAGACCCCGCCCTGCATGAACACCTTGTCCCCCACCGGCCGGTTGCCTTTGACCCGGTTCGAATAGTTCATACAGATGGAATAGACCAGGCCGGCAACGATATCCTCGTGTTCACTCCCTTCGTGAATGGCGTTCTTGATGTCAGAGGTGATGAATGCAGCACACTGGTCATTGAAGTTGGGGGGATGTTTTCCCTTGAAGGCCACATCCGCGATATCCGTCATTGCCAAGCCCAGGGTTTCATGGGCCGATTCCTCCAAAAACGACCCGGTGCCCGCCGAACAGGCTTCGTTCATGGCATAGTCCGATGCCACCCCGTTGGTGATATAGGTGTATTTGGCGTCCTGTCCGCCGATCTCAAAGATGGTGTCCACCTGGGGATCGAAAAACACGGCCGCCGCCGCATGGGCGATGATCTCGTTGATAACGCTGTCCGTGAGGGCATGCAGACCGGCGATCTGCCGGCCGGATCCGCACACCCCCAAACCGTCTATGGTTATTTCAGAAGGGTCGACCGTTTGCTTGACCTGGTCAAGGAGGGCACGGTAACACTGCCGGGAAGCGCCCACCGGATCCCCGCTGGTGAGCAGATAAACACTCGCCAGCATTGCGTTGTCCCCTGTTCGCACCAGCACCGCCTTGGTGGTGGTTGAACCCACATCGAGGCCCAAAATACAGGTGTCGCCGGATCGGATCTCCCCCTTTTCCAGGGTCTTGAACGTCACCATGTCTTTGAAATCCTGCAGCGGCGGGAGCCGGTCAAACGAACCCGCTTTGCGCTTCAGCAAATCGGACATTCCGGAAAATTCGGCGGTATCGTTCTCCAGTCCCCAGAGCGCGGCACCCAATGCTTCAAAATAGGGCGCCTCCGGCGGAACGATCAGCCCGGGAATCTCTTTGCGCAAATATTCCACCATCATGCGGTTCCGGGCCACTCCGCCGGTGAGCATAATGTTCTTTCTTTCGACCTTTTTTAAAAGCTCCAGGATCTTGCCGGCCATCATCCTGCAGAGCCCGGCCGTGACCTTTGCTTTGGGAATCCCTTTATTGGTGGCGTGGGTACAGTCGGATTTGCAAAAAACCGAGCAGCGCCCGGAGACATGATGCGGCGCTGTGGTCGCGGCCCATTGGGCGGCCTCTTCCAAAGACACGTCCATTCTCCGCAGCTGTTGAAGGAAGAATTCACCGGTTCCCGAAGCGCACTTGTTCCCGGTCAATACATTGGAGATCTGCCCCAATCGGTTGAGCACATATACCATAAAGGTTTCACCTCCGGCCGAAACAACCGCCGGACACGAGACCCCCGGAGGCTTCACAAATCGATAGGCATATTCCACCGCTTCGGGTTCGGGGATGGAGGTGAGATTGACAAACGCCCGGAACTTCCGGCCGGTGGCCACAATCCGGTCGAATGCCTTCAGGTCGAAACCGTTGACGGCGGACAGCAGGGTCCGCTTGGGATCGCCTTCGTGGGGGTGGCGTGAATATTTTACGACCCGGGGGGGACCCATAACCCTTGTGGGGTTCCCCGTATCCTCGATCGGATCGCAATCCAGATGAACCAGGGATATGGTGGAGGCCCCAAGGCACAGACCCAGCGAACTTGTTTTTTCTGAGAGACGCCGTTTCTGATTCAATTGTCCTTTTGAACCTTCATAATTCATTGGAAGCTCAAACCCCGAAAAAAATACAGTATTTGTAATAAAACGACCAAAGTAGCATTAGAACATGTGCCGATTGGGTCAGAAGTATAAAAAATACCGGGTTGTGTGTCAAAGAAAAAGTACCGGATTATTGACAAAATGCGGACTGACGAATTTGTCCTTGTTTCAAAATTTATTCTATGCTATCAAACCGCATTTAAACAGACCTTTTATACAAATATTTTCATGATGAACGTTTAAAAGGAGGAAGAATAGATGATACAATTGAGCAGGAGTGTAGGCATAATTCTGGTTCTAATTGTTGGATTCCTGGTGCAGTTGCTCTTTTCACTGGCAGACCTAAGAGATACGCCGAATAAAGCTGTTGTAGAATTTAGCAAAGGATATTTCCAGCTTGATCGATCGATGGCGGATAGAATCTGCAAAAACCAGCTGACAACTGACGATGTCGATATTGTCGATCAATATCTATACCTCGCAGCAAAAGAGGCAAACGAACGAGGGTTTGATATAAATTTCATGAAAAACAAACTCTACCATATAGAAACCGAGACCCTTTCAAAAAATGATGCCACCGCCAAAATTCGGATAACCGGCAAAACAAGAGTTGCCATCAATCATGCTTATCCGATTGTGGCGCAACTATTTAACATCGGTGCAACCCATGAGGTTGACGAAACCTTCAACGTCATCAAGGAAGACAGCCGGTGGAAGGTTTGCGGGAACCTTTTTTCTTTGCCCTAATATGGAGGATAATGATTCAACGACCTAAACTGTCTTACAATCGCACCATCCGTTTTAACCCGGAGTATAAAATTCAGATGAAATTTGTTTTTTGAAGCTCCCTGCAGCCCTGCAAGGCGGGATTTCCGCTGCGCTACAATCCCGCTTAACGAGATCTTCGACACGCTTGCGGGGAATTCACTCGCTGTTGCAGTTCATAAAACCAAATTGATATAATTTTTCAATCGATCGGAAAATATGGAAATTATATATGCTCGTTTTCGTAAACGAGCCCGCCAGATCGTTTCTCGCTATCCATCTCCCGACTTTTACCAAGATCATTCTTTTGCAAATGAATTGTCCCGTCAGTATTTTGAAACCAATTCTTTTACCGCAGAATTGCTCGAATTTGTTGCAAAACACTTAGAAGATAATTTTGGGCATGGCCTTGAGCATGCTATCAAGGTGGCCATCGATGCCGGCGCTTTGATGATCATCGAAAACAAACTTGCCGAACAAACCGACAACCGAATAAACCGCAGAGTCTCCGTTGTCCAGTGCGCCGGTCTCCTCCACGACATCAAACGCAGGCAAGAAAATCATGCCATTAAAGGATCTGACCATGCAAGGAAAGTTCTGAAACCCTATCCTCTCGATCCCAGCGAGGTTGACGATATCTGCCGGGCGATTCGCAATCATGAAGCCTTCAAGCCCACTGTAAAAGCAGATACCATTGAAGGTGCGCTTGTTTCCGACTGTCTCTATGATGCCGATAAATTCCGTTGGGGGCCTGACAACTTTACAGATACGGTGTGGGCCATGGTATCATACTTTAACATTTCTGTTGTCGAGTTTATGGATCTTTATCCTGAAGGAATGGAAAAGCTTGCCAAAATAAAGCGCACATTCCGAACACGCACCGGAAAAAAATACGGTCCCCAGTTTATAGATTTAGGTGTTTCAATTGGCAAAGAACTCTTTAATGTTATTAATACTGAGTTTGTTCACTTATTATAATTTTTTATCATCCTGATGGATCGAAAATCGCATGAGGTGATTTGATGAGAGGGAACTCTTCACGGAGTTACTACGCCAGACTGAATGTCCGGTTGTGGGTTACATTTGTTTTGATAACTGCCATAACGATGTTTAGTTTGAGCGTTAATATTGAAGCCGGTGAGAATGATTTTCCGTTTTATCCGGGTGAAAAACTGACGTTTCAGCTTAAATGGACGTTTATACCAGCCGGAGAATGCGTTCTTGAGGTACTTCCCATAGAAACCATAGATGGTGTCAAAGCATACCATTTTTTGCTGACGGCAAAATCGAATTCCTTTATCGATAATTTTTATAAGGTTCGAGACAAAATTGATGCCTATACAGACATTGAGATGACCCATTCGATCCTTTACAAAAAAAAGCAGCAGGAAGGAAGAACAAATAGAGATATTGTCGTGAATTTCGATTGGAGAAATAACAAGGCCGTATATTCCACATTGAAGGAGACGCGTCCGCCGATTGATATATTACCCGGATCATTTGATCCATTATCCGCCTTTTATTTTGTCCGTCTTTTTGATCTTCAGAAAAAATCAGCCATTGAACGTCCGGTAACGGATGGAAAGAAATGTATCATTGGCAAGGCAGCTGTTATCCAAAGAGAAACACTTAAACTGGCAAGCGGAACCTATGATACCTATTTAATAGAACCCGAAATCGAACATGTCGGCGGTGTGTTTGAGAAAAGTAAGGATGCTAAAATCCAGGTATGGGTCACAGCGGATCACCGGCGAATTCCCGTTAAATTAAAGAGCAAAGTCGTTGTTGGAAGCTTTGTTGGAGAACTCGTTTCAGCTGAAGGCTTAAAATAAGAGAAAGCAGTGAATAGGAAAAACATGTCAAATGATGGCGCCTTATCCGGAATAACGGTTTTGGATCTTTCACGTCTGTTGCCCGGCCCTTTTTGCACCATGATCCTGGCTGACCATGGCGCACGTGTGATCTCGGTGGAGGATAAACGTTTTATGGCAGACGACCTTTTCATTGCCTCCATCAATCGAAACAAAGAGCACATGTCTCTAAATCTCAAGACCCCGGAAGGCAAAGAGATCTTTTACCGGCTGGTCGATAAAACAGATATTTTACTCGAAGGGTTTCGACCAGGGGTTGTTCACAGGCTGGGTGTTGACTATGATACGGTTCGTTCCATCAATCCCAAAATCATTTACTGTTCCATTACAGGTTATGGCCAGATCGGACCGCATAAGAATCGAGCCGGCCACGACGTGAACTTCCTTGGCTATTCGGGTGTTCTCGATCTTATGGGAGAACCGGACCGGCCGCCATCCATCCCCGGAGTCCAGATTGCAGACATTGCAGGAGGGGGAATGAACGCCGCGATCGGCGTCCTTCTGGCGCTATGGGCCAGGGAAAGGACCGGAAAAGGTCAGCATATCGATATTGCTATGACAGATGGAATGGCAAGCCTTCTGCCGCTGGCGCTGTTTTTTCATCAACGCACAGGAGATGTCCCAAGGCGCGGTGACTCGCTGTTTTCTCACCGTTTCGCTTTTTATAACACCTATGAAACAGCCGATGGCCGCCATATATCCATCGGTGCGGTGGAGCACCGTTTCTGGAAACAACTTTGTGAATATTTGGGTGTTCCGGAGTATGCCGCTCTCCAGCATGATGAAAAATGCAGGGAAGAGATTCTCGATTTCATGCGGACCACTTTCAAGAAAAAGACGCTTGCCCAATGGGAAACTGAACTTGCCGACCTTGATGTTTGCTGGGGACGAATACAGAATCTCAAAGAAGTGCTGGAAGATCCCTATTTCAGAGAAAGGGAAATGGTTGTTGATATCCGACAAAAAGACGGGGTAGAATGCAAAACTCTGGGTGTGCCGATTAAGTTGAGTGAAACTCCTGGCTCCATTCGAACACCGCCGGTGGATTTTGGAGAAAGCACGGTCTCTATTCTTCAGGAACTCGGTTATACCGAAAACCAGATAAAATCGTTTGCCAAAAAGGGGGTTTTTTAAGGGATCGAATCACAAGCGTTGGCATACCTTGATTTGTACCTGTAGGATGCGCTATTGGGAAGGTAGAATGATAATGACTAAAAACATATTGGTGATCGACGATAAAACGGACGATTTAAATAATATTACGACCTTATTAAAAGACGTAATCCCGGATTGCCGGGTGATT
>Ga0307377_10008480_pt1 | contig 10416 bp, 9 predicted proteins | sample TR3MG_FD_202535 | JGI IMG/M metagenome (GOLD analysis project Ga0307377, IMG submission 202535) | Soil microbial communities from Risofladan, Vaasa, Finland - TR-3 | ecosystem: Environmental > Terrestrial > Soil > Coastal area > Acid sulfate soil | place: Finland: Risofladan, Vaasa | collected... | reverse complement strand
CTGGGAGGATTTAATCTCTATCAAAGACCCGATACCAATTTCGTAACCTCAGAAGACATAGTCACTTCTCTAACAGAAAATATCATTGCTGCACCACAAATCCAAGGTACAAATGCTTTAGGTCAAGCTTATGGCGAAGAATACCATGTAGCATATACTATATCAAATAGCTCTTGGTTTACTGTTACTGCATTTGATTTACATGGACATGAATCTGATTTCGCTCCACCCTTGTGGACTGATATAGAAACTCCTCATCCTCCCACTAATCTGTTCCTCTCCATGGGCGCAGACCCATCCAATACAATTGCCATTCTGGCTGGTCCAATTATCACTGACTTCAATGATAACTCATATTTTATGCTAGACCAAAGCAATTGGATTCAAGCTGAAAGTACTGCTCAAACTATAGGTGGACATCTTGTCACTGTTAATACACCACAAGAACAAATATTCATTATGAATACCTTTGGAACATTCGATAATATAGCAAGAAATATTTGGATCGGATTATATGATAGCAATCCCATAATAAACTCAACCAATAACCTCACCCGAAGGGCTGAATTTGTATGGTCAAGTGGAGAATTAACATCATATGCAAATTGGATTGATGGGGAACCCAACAATTATCGTGACTATGGTGAATTTTATGTGCATATGATGAGTCCTAATCATGCTAATGCTGGTCAATGGAATGATACTTGGCACACCAATTATAACCAAGGCCCTATACACGGTGTAGTAGAAGTCGTACCCCAATGAGAATTATTGCCTTAATCATACTTATATGTCTATCCAGTTCTTATACTCTATCCAAGATAGTAGAAATTCAATAGTCACCTAGGATCAAACCTACCCAACAACTTAATATTGTGATCAGAATACTCTGATACAAAAACCTTATGTATATCTGGCCTCATAGCTATCCTAATTTTAAATGTAGCATCTATTTCTGGTATACATAACTCATCTGCTTCTATATGTATCTCAGCAGCCCTAGCAGCCTCGTCTCCCCACATTTCCCTAACCTTTTCTACTCCCAATACATTATGACGGATATCCCTATGTTCTGCACCCAATACTTCCCACAATTCATCCAACCAATTATGAACATCTGCATAGGGCTTACCTAATTCTCGTACACAATCTTCACAATGAACTTCAAATGATGACATTTTTATCTCTCTTCTTTCCTAAAACGTAAGCTAATTTGAGATCTTACCCACTCACTCTCATCATCTACCAAATCCCTACACAATATACGATCTTCAATAGTTCCCTTCTTTAATAATAGTAATCCAGCAGATGCCCTCAAAATAGGAGACTCAGAATAAATCAACTCCCTACTGACTTCCAAAAATTCCTCAACATGTCTAGCCCTAGACCTCGTTACCCTAGCCAATATCGTCTCAATCCTATGCTCATATTTGGCTTTTCCATTCAATTCATACAAACCCTTATATTCCACTAACTTGTCATATAAATAAGGACGAATAATTTCTTTCCATTGTTCCCTAGTATAAGATGGCTTGTTTGTACTAAACCCAGAATTAAATATGTAATTCTCTAATTCGATTTCATCAATGAATATGGCACCATCTAAATCCATTCTCTCTTGTGCAGCTTCAACATGAGCCTTAATATTGGCCTCTTCTATCTCAATTTGAGCCTCAAACCTTTCCAATTCTGGTTTGTCCCTGTTATCAATGCCTCTGTCCCTATGTTTTATTACTACAACATAAATACCTACAAAAACAATAACTAAAGAAATTCCCAGTATTTTTACGATTTTGTCCTTCATCTTGCTATTCCTTTCTCTAATATATTGTACAGTATACTATATTCTTCAAAATATGCAACCCTTTTCGCATCAAATGGTGTCAAATTCCACTCAAAAAATATATCTCCACCATACATTAACCTATGCTTTTCACTCGCATGACCAACCTCTCCTATCGCATGCATCAATTCATGCCCCAATATGGGAAATCCCTTTCCTCTATCTGAATAATACAACACATTTCCACCCATAAAAACAATCCTAGAATATTTCAAGTCTTCATCTCTTAAACAACTAGGCACTAATGTAGCACCAGCAATAGGCTCATTTCCAATCCATGCCCTAGCATTTACATAAATAACCTGTATATCTGAAACATCATTCGTTGTCCCATATAAATCCATCAAAACCTTAGCCTCATATGACATAGGTAAAAAATGCCCATTCCATTCTCCAGACGCATAAAAATCTCCATCCCATTCAACTAATAAATCGTCAGGCCATGGAACCAATTTAACCTCAACTGATTCTACCCTAACCCCCATTTGTCTAAATAAATCATCTGCCAAGTCAATATCTTGATAAATAGAATTAACAAAATTACTGCCCTCAAATCCTACCGCAGTTACATGTATTTTAGCTCTAGCCAACTCAGGAATAGGATAGGATACCGTCATCCCCTCACATGATACTAATATCCCCTTATCCAAACGAGTAGCTAAACATGTAGGATCATCCACAGCACCATCAGATACTCTAAATATACTCATATATTCATTGGTACTATATCTATCATCTATCTCATCTAAAGCTAATATAAATGCCTTACTACCTCTATAATGAATGTTATCGTCATAATACATGTATAAAGGTATTGAATCCCCCATATAACTAACATTTGCTAAACTATATGAATCCTCCGTCAATGATTCGTCATACATCCTAACTCGCATGGCTTCCCCATCTCCAGCTAACCCAATGTCACTCCAACCTATACTTAAATTCGCTATTCCTCCATAGCCTCTCCCATTATTAATAACTATATCTAATCCACACATAGATACATAAACAAATCCATCTCTTACAGGAGGATCAATATGAAACTCATTAACTACGTTGCTTGTTCCTATTGTTCCTACTTGCATATAACGAGTAGACAAAATCTCTCTAGCCCCATCATCAGGTACAAATACTTCATGCCATTTCAAATTGTAAATAATACTAGATTCTAAATGAGATAAATCTATGCTATAATCCAAAGCGCATAAACTAACAGAATTAGGTGTGGTTATCCTGTATGCTATATTTGTAGATAATCCCCTATCCCCATCAATATAACCTTCTCCCCATACTAAACCTTCTGTATTAGACAATAATCCACTAGCTTTTGCAGATATGCTCTCTAGAGTAACTTGATCACTTAGAATCTCATCTACCTCATAATATCCAATATCATCTACCTCATAATATGAACTATATGTGTCTGACGTAGCAGCATAATGCATGGGATGATGGAACCCATAAGTAGGATCTACAAATGAATAACTATCAAAATATCCACCACCACATGAAGATACTGTAACTTTCCCGCTAGACCATTCCGTATAATGATACCATGAATAATGTTCCTCATCAATAACTGAATCACTCGTATTTGATATGCTCCCAGATGTCTCATGTTCACGAGAATTTAACCAATGAACTACATAATCAGTTTCACTTCTATTTATTACATTGGAATCTTTCTTGTCCCATTCATATCTACTATAACTATCATGTGTCAATGTGGCATAACGATTATTGCTCAAAAACCCCACATAACCATATATGCCAGCAGATGCAGATGAACTTTTATATAATATAGGTAATGGAGGCGATAATTGAATGTTAAATTCATTTGGATTGAGATTGTTGAGGATTTCTGGACCATCATTAAACCCATCTCCATCTGAATCAGGATCATTTACTAATGTTCCATAGACTAATTGTTCACTTGCATCAGTTAATCCATCTAAATCTATATCACTAGCACCATCTCCAAAGGCAAATGTCTTAAATCCAGTATCACAATTGTCTATCCATGTGACCAAATTACCGTCAATTTTGACGTTTTTGGCTGACAATTCCCATTTATAGCCATTATTAGTGAATAAATCGACTGTTTGAAGCCCAAATGGCAGTTCAGCACACAGTTCCACCCCTCCGTCTACTACCTCAACAGTTAAGACCCTAAAATCAAGTCCAAAACACAATATGGGCAAAAACACTATAGTAATCGCATATTTCGCCTTCTTCATATTTATACTATACAATATCTTGTTGAAAAATCAAGAAAAATGTATAATGGACCAACACATGACGATTTTAATTGTATTAATTATTGCTATTCTAGGCATTTTGGTGGCATCAGTTACCATCTTCGCTGCACTCCATACATACAAAAATCAATAACTTTTCCCCTTGACTTCCTTAGATTATCAACTATAATTTAAGAAACAATAACAAAAAGAAAGGAAGGAAGGAAAATCATGCATGTAATCATCGTAGTCTTTTTTGCAGTCTTACTGTATATTTGTTTTGCATCGGTTCCAGAACTGTTCTTTGGCTTTCTGTTTGCTGGCGGCATTTTGCTAGTTGTTGGACTCATATGGTTATGGTACTGTTCTGTAACATACCCTAAATGGGAGGCAGAAGAAGCCGAAAAGAAGAAAAAAGAAACAGCAAAAAAAGTAAAAGTACAGTGTGATAAAGAACTGTTAGGGATGTTAACCGAATCCTGTGGCAACGATAAAGAAAAACTTGAAGAACTTAAGAGAGACCTGGGATTATCCTATTTGGATGAGTACAGTGAAATAGACCTGGGATTATCCTATTTGGATGGGTACAATGAAGATGAAGATGAAGAAGATGATTACTAAGTCAACTATTGGGACTAAATAATGATTAAAAACCCTACAGAAATAACCCAAATTCAGCTCAATGTTAATGAAACCTTTAACAAGGCTTTCGGCAGAACACCTCTTAAAGAAAGACTAGATGATATCCTCAGAGAAGCCATAGAACTACACAGATTCTCTGATATTAATTCTCTCAGAGAAGAAACTGGAGACCTCTTGGCTTCCACCATTCAACTAGCCAACGAATGCAAATGGGATATCAGCAATCTTATCTATGAAAATGCACAAAAAATTAACAATAGAACACAACAATATAAGTCCCTTGGTCGAAAACTAAGAGTAGGACTCGTTGGCGGTGCTTTCGATCCTCCAACTATCGGTCATATAAAATTAGCACAATTCGTCCTCAATACCTCCAAAGAATTTGACGAAATATGGTTTGTGCCTTGCAACACACACATGCATAATAAAAAAATGACCAAATCAGATTATAGACTCGAAATGTGTGCAATTGCTACTGAAGCAGACCCCAGAATTAAAACATTCCCATACGAAATAAATAATAATCTCAGCGGTGAAACATATAATTTCATCAAAAGATTACAGGAAGATCCAGAATATAAAGATGCATATAACTTCTCTATCATTATAGGACTAGATAACGCAAACTCTTTCGATACATGGGTCAACTATGAACTCCTAGAAAGAACAGCAAGATTCGTCGTAGTCTCCAGACAAGGGTATAACAATAACCCAAACGTAAATTGGTATCTTAAACCACCACATATCTATCTACATACCGAAGAATTTATACCAGAAACTTCCTCCACCGAAGCTAGAAGATTACTCAAAAATAAATATGTCGGAGGAAGATTAACCGATCTGTTAGACAAAAATGTAATCACATATATTAGAGAAAATAAATTGTATCTATAATAGGGACACAATAGGGACATTAAAAAGTGAATATCTGTGGATGGATTACACCCAATAAACAATTCATACCTTGTGAATCTTACAAACACTTAAAAGCTCTTGTAGATCACCCAGAATTACCCAAATCCTTCAAAAAACAACTAAAACAAGCGGCTGAAGAAACTCAAGAAGCTTATGACTATTGTTGCAAATTGGCAGACCAAGATGAACATCCTGAATGGCATTGTTATGAAATGACAAAAGATCATTGGGATAGTATCATCTATAGGAAAATATATGGAGCTGGATTTCTCAGAATCGCTGATTGGGGGACTACTCTATATGTAGAAGGTGCTAAGTTTGATCAATCTCATATGCAGTTCTGCAAAGATTTTGCTGAAAATCATGGGTTTGATGGTTGCAAATTTGAAAATTGCTGGAGATATACTTAAGACCTCGTAAAGAGCCATACACTATCATGTAATCCCCACCATTGCGGTATGTCCACCTCTTTAACTAAATTCCACTTGTCAGAACTCATACTAGTACCAACCTCATTATGAAAGGCATCACATCCAGTACAACCACCATAGCCCTCACCTATATAAATTAACTTGTTCCCCTTGAAACTCATTAATGCTTCATGAGCCATAGAATTATCATAAGGTGGCCAACATAACATTAAAACATTCCTGTCGCTATAACACTCCAATGATTTAAGATGATTCATGTTCTCAATGTTATAATGTGCTTGTTCCTGTGTATAACCATAACCACCCTCTTCAAAAATATCAGTAGCTACTATGTCTATGCCCATATCACTCAATATCTTAGCCCATAAACCTGCTCCAGCACCCACTTCCAACACCTTGTCACCACCCACAAAAGCTTCTATCGTCTTAAGCGCCTCTTCATTCGGTACTGCCCAACCATATTTCCTGACAAATTCTAGTCTGGTTCTATAAGAATCCGCACCAAAATCAAATTTGTTCCTGCGCTGTTTAGCATACTCATCATAATCAGCATCTTCCTCTTTAAACATTTGGGCTCCATCAATAGGCCACGCCTTGTTCTCCCTTAAATATTTCAACATATCCTCATATAAATCAGGATTCGAAATGTCACCCATAGAACCCATCGATATCTTATACCAATTCTTCACACTCATTTATTCCAAAAAAATCTAGGGAACCCCTGTAAAATCTAAGAAATATATCACAATGCACATATACAGATTAACACAACAACAATACCTCATAGACATGCCAGAAACTTTCGATTTCGATATCCATGATTACTTCGAAATGTATCACGAACACCTCTCTGATATGGTAGGATCTTTCATAAATGGAGAAGCATTACAATGGCATCCAGTTTCTGTAGATAGACTCAAACCTGTATATAAACACTTTACCACCAGAAATTACCTAGACTATAGAGATATTAAAGCCATACACAGTGTCCTTAAAGATGTTATCTCCAATATAGCTAGATTAGAAGTCTCTACCGCACTCTGTGGACATGCCCAAGAATCCCTAGCTTCACTATTCCAAGACGCAGGATACGAAGAATATATCCCAGAAGAAAATTCAGAAAAAGAAGAACAGTTCTGCGACTTCATGGAATGGCAAGGTAAATGTCCCATCTCAGATTACGGACTCCCACAATTGCACAAAATCTTACAAGAAATACCAGCCAATTGCAATAACCCTAGACTCCTGTTCACCATCCTTGTCAGATTACTCGATGTCATACACCAAAGAAATGATCTCGCCGCTTGGCTCATTCAAGGGGGTTCTACAACACTTCTAGAATTAAGCACTATGGAATGAAAAGACTAAATGAATCAAAATCATAATCAAAATAATCAACACAAATGAACTGGTACAATAAATACAAACACCATAAAGTCCCTTTCACCAAAGAAGCTAGAGTAGGGGCCAAATACCTGGAAGTTAAAGGTGTTCCTAAACAAAATATCCCAGCCTTTATGCAATACCTGCTTTCTCTACCTGATCCAGTTCAAAATTACCTAACTAAAAAATTCATCCTCAAAAACCCAAAAATGTCCATCGATGAACTTAAATCAATACCTGTTACCATAGAAAAAGAAACTGAAATAGATCCAGAAATGGAAAAATTAGTTAAAAAAGTCTCACCCAAAAAACAAGAAAGAGAATGGCTAAGACAATTAGTTCTAAGTGGAAGATTCCAAAAAGAAGATGCTGTTAAATTAAAAAACATGTTAACACAATTTAACAAGCTAAAATCTGATAAATCTATAAATGATTTTAACGACGATATAGCTCTTAGCAAATATCTTTCCCAATTTGAAAACACAAAAACTACAACTAAAGATGTTGAAAACATAGATGGAGTTAAGTTAGTAAAATCTGAACATGAAATTGATGTCTATTATGTCACCTCCCAAGAAGGACTAGATGCTTTAGGCGAAGGGGCAAACTGGTGCGTATTAACTAAGGGTAATCTCCACCAACCCACCACCTATGATCCCTTTGAATATTATATTTTCTTATTAAACGATAAACCTGAAGCCTTATATCATGAAGGAACCGAACAATTCAAAGATAGTCATGATGACCATATAGGTAACAGCCCACATTTGGTTATAAAACTCAAAAACATAGTTCAAGAACTAAACCTTAGAGGCTATGAAGGGTTTAATGAAGTAGCGGCTGAAGTTGATAAAATTCAAAACCATTTAGCAAATAATCACAATCAAACAGAAATCGAAAAACTCATTAAAGATGGTAAAGTTAATTACATACAAGAAAACTTGTGGCCAACATACGGCCAAGTAATGCTTGAAAACTTAAACCATATGAAAACCAATTCTATAGGATATAATCTATTAGATTTTTTAGCTAATTATGCAGATATACATGGTCTCAATAAAGAACTCTCAATTCTTGAACAACAAGTCATTGACACAATTATGGTAAACCCTTTAAGTATAGGAAGAATGAGAAAACTAATACCTGATACCTTAAGAACACAAAGAATATTAGAAACCAATAAAACAAATTGGATAGAAGATATACAATCAACATACGATGATCTTGCATACCTAAATTGCCCTGAAGAATATATAAATGACCCACAAGTTTACAACGCCATAAAAAAACAAATAGTGAAAATAATATTTCATGGAGGCTATGACTTGAATGGAGAAGAACTATATATTCCACATTATCAGTATCAAGATTATATTCCTGAGCCTTTTATACAGGATGTAGACATTCAAGATAATCTAGCCAAAAAAGTCTCGCAAAAAATAAACACTTGGATACCGTTTATGAGACAACGTCCATGGAGAGTAAAAATCCCCGATATTATCGAAGATCATCCTAAAATACAACAGGCAAAAACAAATGTAATTAATGCCTTAGCTAGTAGATTAAAACAATGCCCATTCTTTATCAATGACAAAGAATATGAGTCTATTCCTAAAGAATTTAAGGACAATCCTACAACACAAAGAGCCATGCTAGACGGATTTAAAACACAAATGATAAAAGCCCCTTCCGTATATGTAACGGGATTAAATGACTACCATAATACCGTTCTCCCATCAAATATTAAAAATCACCCCGAAATACAGGAAATTTATTCAGACAAAAATGTTTGGATACCTTATCTACAAAAACTTCCTTATCATTATCAATATTGTCCCAAAGAATTACAAAATGATCCCAATATACTTGCAATTTACAATAGTGAAAACGTTTGGCACAAAGCAGTCTCCGAATATAGCCATAATCAGTTACCAGAACATCTACAAAATAATCAAAAAATACAAGAAAAACTGATAGAACAGTGTATTGCTAGAATTAAACATCAACATGGATTTGACAACTTAATGTATTACAAAAACACATTCCCCAAAAACGTAAAAACCGATCCAAGAGTTCAAGCTTTTCTCTTGGAAAAAATGCAATATGAAATTAACTACCATATGGAATATTGCGCCAAGAATGGAAATGTCAAGGCTTTTGAAAGTTTCATGCATCGCTTTTTAGGAGCTAGCGATTTGACGCAATATAATTTAAAACAAAATTGGGAAATGGACGACAATTTAATTCAAATCTTGCTAAACTATGCCGCTAATTCAAGGTTAACCTTTTGGAAAACACTTTTGTCTCACCAAAACGATCTACAAACATATGAATTCGGCTCAACCACAAATAAAGAAAAAACACTTTACGATATATTAGGATTCTATCAGAAATGCCCTCAAGATATAAAAGAATTACCAGAAATAAAAGTAATCTATTTCGAAAGTTGTGTCAACATATATCTCAAAAACAATAATGAATACTATCTTAAGAAACTCCCAGAAGAAGTACAAAATGATCCAAGAATACAATCAACTATTCAAAATCAAAATCAAAATAACCAACAGGAAATACAGGAAATACAGGAAATACAGGAAATACAGGAAATAAATAAAAATTTATAACGATTAGTTCCCCCCTAGTTCCCTAACCCATACTTCCTATCCAAATACGACTTCTCTTGCAATAAATACACAAACCTACTAAAATCAACTTCCGTAAATCTGTCATTAAATTCATTCTCCCTACGTCCAGCAGCAGCTTGATGCTTAGTCCATGATACAAATTCCGCCACAAATCTAGCAAATACCTCAACAAAACTCTGCGTATACTCAGACCATATGTCGCTCCTCTCTGATAAATCCTTAACAAATCCTAAATACTTCTCCCCCCAATCTACCTTCTCTTTAGGAAATCTCTGCAATAATCTCTCCCTGTTATATATCCCCGTAGTACTCGATAATGC
>Ga0307377_10008478_pt1 | contig 10416 bp, 8 predicted proteins | sample TR3MG_FD_202535 | JGI IMG/M metagenome (GOLD analysis project Ga0307377, IMG submission 202535) | Soil microbial communities from Risofladan, Vaasa, Finland - TR-3 | ecosystem: Environmental > Terrestrial > Soil > Coastal area > Acid sulfate soil | place: Finland: Risofladan, Vaasa | collected... | reverse complement strand
GAAGCTGTCCCGCCGCCGCCTGTGGCCGCGCCGTATCCGCTGCATCGAACATTGTCATTGCGATATCGGCGTCGACGGCGTCAAGTTCCTCCCGGATTATAGACTCGATCACTTCCGGCGCGGACTCAACCAAATCGGTTGCGGTCTTTCTGCTGTCCCAGGTAGTGCCGAACGTGCGGCCGTAAAGCTGCGAGGCGAAGGCCGCGGTTTCCAGATCGCGCATGATATATATTAATATTCCCATGCTGTAAACGTGGACGTCGGCCGAATTGCCAGTAGAATAAGCGAGCCAGCAGGCGATACAATCTATCGGAAAGCAGGCTGAAAATGACTCCCAATCGGTTATGGGAAATTGTATCTGCGTTAAAAGTTTATCCGCGGCCGGATCCCCGCCGCCCCTTTTTCGTGGAGTATTGCGCCACGATTCAGCAGTTGTTATGCCGTCGAATACGTTGACGTCAAGAAGCCCCTCGATATATTCGCCCCTGCTGATAACGGTGGAAGTCAACGTTGTTATGCCGGACGGCGCCGCCTCACAAGTGAAGTCACCGAGCACAAATATTTTCACGTCGTCGTTTGCCGATTTCATAACAACGTCGGCATCAAAGGGGAACGGCTCGAATATGAGATAACACGTCGGTGGCGGTGTCATCCCGCATTCGCCAAGCGCCCCGGCCGTCAAGTCGTCATCAACCATATACTCAGGATTGATCCAGTAAAGGCTATTCCAAATTGAGCGTGCTCTCAGATAGGCCATAAACGGCGCAACTTGTCTTTTCTGCCAGTAACAATTTGTATTCGATTTCCACCGCGGATGCGTCGCGAAGTCCTCAACCCATTCTTGCGCATCGTATCCGTAACCGGGATCGTCGTAATTCATCTGCTCATAAAAGCGCCCGTCATCCTCGCAGAAATGGTAAAGCCGATACACTCCGCCGCCCGGCGCGTACAGCTTCATTCCCGGGCGGTCGAAATAAATCAGTATGCCGCCCGTTGCGTTGGGATTGAGATTTACCAATAATCCGCGGGCGAATTCGTAGAGACCGGCGGCATATGGATTCCAAACGGTGAGGCCGCCGGAGCTGAAGTCGCCGTATGTCATTGGGAACGGCTTGCCGAGCGAATCCTTTGGGACGGTCCACGTGGCATCGGTGGCCGCGGTCAATATCGTTTTCGGTATGTCGCGGTGTCTGTTACTTTCCCACGCCTCGAGCGTAAGGGAAATGCCGCTTGCGGACCAAGAGGGATTCTTGACTATGCCGGTGAATACCGTCATCACGTCGCCGCCGTCGAGCTCGTAGCGGTTATGCTGGTACGGCGTGACCTGCTGATTGAGCTCGACCTGGACGGCGTCGACCACGACGGTCTCGCTCGGCTCGCTCCAGATCTCGACATAAAAAAGCTGATCGCTCAATGCGGCCGTGCCGGTTCCGTACTGGCTCAACCAGCGAGACCAATCCATTTCCAGCGTGAACCGCTGCCATGCCGTGCTCGTCGCCACGCCGAGAACGTTTTTCACGCGCCCCATGCCGAACACTTTCGTTGTACCGTTGTACCATCTGATCGTATTGACGTTTATTGCAGCCGACACGGTGGCCGTTCCCGCGAGCGTGCGCGCGTAAACGGATACGACAACCTTGCTACCAATCCGCCACGTCATCACATCGGACGTGATATAACTGCCGCTGACAGCGTCGATGCTCTCGATTTTGCAGGCCGTGGCACTATCGTAGACCGTCCCCGTTTCCGCCGATATCGACGAGCCGGATCCGGCCGGATGCTCCGCCCAGTTCTCGAAGTCGTCGCCGTCGCGTTTCTCGAAAGATGAATTGAGGCACACGTTCGGCGAGATTGCCGTCATCTGCACAACCGCCTGGCGCCCCTCGATATTGTCAGAGATAAGCGTCTCGTTCAGCCGGTCCTTATTGATGAGCGTGCATGTCACATCGGGGAGCGTGGCGACCGTGCCGCCTTGAATAATTTTCGCCTCGTATCCGATCCGGTCCAGCCCCCCGAGCGTGGCGTCCGCGTACGCCTCGCCCGCGACCTCGACCGCCGCCGTGGCGAACCGCTTCGTCGTCCAGCTATCGACGACGGACGGCTCGATATCGAGAAGGAACGCAAGTGAGCCGCCCGCGCGCGCGTACTGCTGAATGATATCGGGAACGGTAAGCGGCACGTTAAACCTCTTTACGGAATAGCAACTCCGCCTCACATATACCGGGAGCGATAAAATCGGATTCGACCTCGCCGCCCCAGTAGCGCACAAGATGCGTCACGTTCCAGTCGTCGGTGATGTAGAACGGAACGGCGCGGAAGCGTACGCCGCTCTCGATAAAGCCCTTGATCGCCTCGATCTCCTCATTACTCCCTATGATCTTGGCCTTGATAAATCGAACTGAATAAGGCACCTCGGTAACGACAACGCCGCCGTCGCCGTCGATCTCCGCGTTCTGATCGGTCTGTGATTTGCGCTTATACGGGATCGTTGCCCCGCGCGTTACCGTATACGGCCCGATGATAAACGACATTACATCGCCCCATTCAGGGAGAACTTTCGCCGCCCGATTGCATTCTCCAGCATCGGAATTACTTTCTCCTCGATCGCATCGGCAATGCTCTTGGCGTCTTCGCGTGAGCCGGAGATATGGAAAATGAGCGGTCCGATCGTATCGCCGCCGCCCTTGCTCGTTGACGGCGCGACCCTACCCGACGCGGTCTCAACGCTCCGTACTGGAAGTCGCCTGGTGGCGTTCATGTATTCCATATTGCCGCGCCCGATACCGCGCACCGCCGAACGTCGCATAACAAACTCTTCCGTCTGCAGTTTGACAATACGCTCGTCATAAGCGGTTCCCTTTACCGTGGCAACACTGTCTCCCGGCTCGACAAATCCGCCCTTATGAAATGCTATGAGAAACGAGAACGCGGCGGCGGCGGCGGCGGCACCAAGGGCGGGGCCGATAATCGGGATCGACGCGAACGCCTGATACGCTTTGACCGCGCCGATTTTGGCCTCGGTGAACTTGCGCTTGACGTTGATGCCCTCCTCAGTCGCGCTTGTTACGACTATGTTTCTTATATGCATTGCAAAAGATTTCTTTAGCATGTCGCCGGTTGTGCGAAGGAACGATGTGCTCATGGATTTCCATATCGCCTCCCGCCGTTTCTTGCCGCTCATTTCCTTATCGAGCGCCGTGTTGACCATCGTATCGTATGCCGACGACAGCCCGGCGATAAGGACCTGCATCTCGACGTTGCGCGCCAGCCATGCCTCCCAGACCGCCTCGTTGTGCTCAAGCTCCGCATCCCGCACGGCGGCGCTATATGCGATCCGCGCCTCGGCTATCTGTGCGGCTGTGGCGTTCTCTTTGTTGACGCGCTCGCTCATTTCCATTGCGGCGAGGGTCTGCTTGGCAGCGAGCCAGTTGGAGGTGCTCACCGCTTCATACGCGACCGCCTCGAGCGCCGCGGCCTTCTGCATATCGAGCCGTGTTTTGATGCCGCCCTGCCAGGCCGCTAGGTTCATGGCCTGTTCTTTTTGCAGATAGGCCGCATGATCGGCGAGCATCTGAGCGGAGAAGTCCAGTTCCGCCGGGGGCTTTGCCGTCTCGCCCGCCACCGTCGGCATGGACATTTCGAGACCGGCGCCGAGGGCTTTCAGATCCCCGAGCGCACCGGCGATCATCGCTTTCAAATCCGGTATTTTGCCCTTAACCGTATCAACCATATCCCCGGCCTTGTCCTTCACGTAATCGAATGCAACGGCGAATCCGTGGCCGGTAGCCTGTGCTGCCGAACCGAGTGCGCCCCCTACCGCAACAGCCGCCCGGCCCGTAGCATCGACAGCAGTCGAGACACCCGCCCCGACCGCCCCGGCGGCGGCCGCCATGTTGTCGACGACAACGCCGCGGATCTCATTCATTTTCTCGGTGAAGCCGGGAACGATCTGATCCATGAGCCAGCCCGCTTTTTCGGCGAGCCATTGCAGTTTTTCCCATACCCAGTCGAACGGCTTACGGAACGCCTCTTGAATTGCGTTGCCGAGCCAGGACGCCTTATCGCCGATCCAGTTGAAAACCCGTTCATGAATATCTCGGATTTTATTTGATACCGTTACAACGAACTCGCCGACGTTACGAAATGCCGCTTTAATGTGATCCATATTTTTGACGGCAACAATGACAAGCGCGGCGAGCACGGCCCCGGCGACGGCGATCAATATTCCCCAGGGACCGATCGAGGCCAAGTGAACGATCGCCCAGTTGCGGACCATGATGGCCTTGAAAAGCTCCATTGCCATTTGAACGTTGAACAGAGCCGCCACCGCACCGATCCTAAATAGACTGATCGCCCCGGCCGCGATCATCCACGAGCCGGTCATGATATGCACGGCGGTAGTGACGAATCCGATAACCTTTGCCAGCGTGTACGCCACCACGACGACGGTGAGCAGCTTCGCGGCAAATACGGCCGCGGCTTTTATACCCTCGCTGTTCTGCATTACGAAATCAGAAAACGCCTTGACTGCGCCAAGTATATACGGCGTAAGTTTCTCGAATCCCCTTTTTGCTGCATCCAAGGCGCCGCTTATAGCCGGTTTCAGCGCATCATAGGCGGCAATCATATTTTCCTGTATCGCTGATTTGAAAATCTTCATGCGGTTTTGAATCGTCGCCATCTGCTTGTCGTACATCTCGGCGGCTTTGTTCGTACCGGTCACGGCCGTGGTCATTGCGTCCATGCCCGCCTTGCCAGCCGTCATCATAGCGAGAACGGCCGGAGCGGTTTCGCGCCCGAATATGTCGAATATTTCGTTCGCCGTCGTGCCGCGCGCGGAGAGGTGTCCCATGATATCGGCAAGGGAATTCGTTTCGAGGGACATGCCGCCGAGCACGCGCGAGAGTTTCGGCCCGTTCTCGGAGATAATGGCGAGTATATTCTTGAGGCCGGTTCCCGCGCGCATACCCATCAAACCAGCGTTATGTAGATTTGCCAGCGCGCCGACGGTTTCCTCGATGCTCATGCCGACGGCCTTCGCCGTACCACCGACGTAGCCCATCGAATCGGCGAGACGTTCGGCCGTGAGAGACGACGCCGATATGCCGGCGGCGAATATGTTGACGACGCGCTCCGTCTGGTCGGCTTGAAACTCGAACATCTTGAGCGCCTGCACCGTCTGCTCTGCCGCCTCGCCGAGGCCCGTCGCCGTCGCGCCCGCAAATTTGAGTACGCCCCCGACTGCGTTCTGTATCTGAATATTATTCATACCGGCGGAGGCGAGGGAGTACATCGCATCGGCCGCCTCGTTCGCGCTGAACGCCGTCTGTTTGCCCCAGAACCGCGCCGTATTCGAGAGCTGCAATAGCTCCTGATCGGTCGCGCCTGCTACGGAAGCGACGTTCGCCATCGACTGCTCGAATCGCGCGCCGGTGACGATCGCAGCCGTGGCGAATCCAGCAAGGGCGATTTTGGCGACCATACTGATCCGGGAGAGGCGCGTCGCAATACCGGACATGGAGGTATGCATGCGCTGCCAGCCGGCGGCGATTTTTACCGAGCCGCTCTGCACGCTGCGCGTGAGATGATCGAATTGACGATCAAGGTTTTCGACCCTCTTGACCGATCCCTTATCATCAAGTTCAATGACGAGCTGTAGTGCTGGCATTATTCGCGTCCCGTATTTGCTGATCGATTTGTCTTATTTCAAGCTCATTCACTTTCTCCGCAAGTGCGCGCAACTTAACGGCCAACTCCGCCGCCTCGTATGCATTGAGTTCGATCCGTTCCAGTTGCGTGATCGTCGACGCGCATGGCGTTTTTGAATCCCAGAATAAATTCCACGCGAGAACGTTGTCCGGTAACAACTCGATCGCACACGTTGCGCATCGTTCACCCGTCCCCTCGCATGGCGGTGTCGATTCGTTCTCCTCGTGTAGCCGCCAGCACGCCGAACACGTGAAGCCTTTGTTTACGACTTGTTGCTCGGCGTAATCGGTGAGTTTTTTATATCACCCTCCTGCTTCTCGACGTTCTCGCCGAGCAGTTCGATCAGTTCGCCCTGCACGCGGTCGGGGAGGTTAGGAATGATGTCCCTTGAGAACGGCACCTGTTCGCCGGCCTTGGTGATTACGTCCTTCCATCCAGTGAGTCCGTCCTCCATGAGTTCTAAGCCGTATGAACCCCAGTTAATTGCGCCCGTGCGCCTATTGGTGTATTTCGTCATGAGACGGTTGCGCGTATGCCCTGGCACGCGCTTGTAATAGAACGTCGCTCCATCGATTATCTTCTTCAGACTTTCGCTTTCCTCGATGATTACTACCGGCATAACACCCTCCTCAGGTTAGCCTTACCGACGCATCAATGTACGTGCTCGTACTGTTTATCTGTCCTGCCGTATTCGCATTAATGCGGCTCGTTGATAGACAGATCAAATTCGCGAGATCGTTGATTCCGTATCCCGTGTTCGATTGCGACCTGATATGACAGGCCCACACGGTATTTGCCGCTTCCAAACGTATCCCATCACCTCCATTCCCGTATGTTCGCACCATGATCATCTCGTGATTCCCCGCGCTTGCGTCAAAATGGATCCCGTGAGACAGGCAATACTCGACCGAGATGCGCTCCAAACGGCACCGGACGCCCGTGATATAGATGCCCTTGCCAGCCGTGTTGCTGATACGAAACCCCGCGAGGCAACAGTCGGCCGCTTGCACATTGATGCAATAGTTGCCGGTGATGGTGAGCTCCTGGTATATCAACCCCAGGATGCTGCACTTGGCCGTCAGGTCCAGGTCGGCACTCAATGTGGCGCCGGTCGTGACGATGATCCGCGTCCACCCGGCCGCTATCGCATCATTGAGGACGGAATATTTGCCGTCCGTGCCGACAAAACCGTCAACATATGGACCGAGCCGCGCAAGATTGTCGGCTGTCACCTGTGTCGCGCCGTCCCAGAAACTCATCGCTACACCTCGAGCAGGTAATTAGTGGCGAACGCGTTGTTGATTACGGCCACGAGCGCCGAGTCTTTTTTTGTTGTGATGCCGTGATACGATCCAGCATCGAATATGTCGCTCCCGCTCGGGCGATGTACCTCGAACTCGATCGCCTGCGTAAGCGGCGCGGCGCCCGTAATGTTGGAAGCCGGAATCTTTGCCCGTACGCTCGACATGTAAAGTTCCCAGGTATGGTAAAAGCCGGTCGCGCCGATCTGCGGGCCGGTGAATACCAGGGACGCCGCCAGCTCCGTGTTGAGTTCAGCCCACGTTGCGAGGCTCGTCAGGTCCGAGTTGTATCGTGGAAATTCGAGCTTGAATGTGATCTCCTGCATACCGCCGCGTACCGGCTGAACGATATGCACGCCCGAGGTTGTCGTTTGATCATCGCCCTTGAGGTTGTTGTTGATGCCGATCTCGAACGAACTCGGCCCGAAGGTCGTAAGCGATCCGGCGCCGCCCGCACGTTCGCCGACCTTGGCGACGAGCTGTGAGAAGAGGGCAAGCGCGGTGGATCCGGCCGGGAGCGTCCAGTTCGTCGAATTGTACGCACCGCGGTACAGATCGTAACCGATAAGTTCGAATGCGATCTTGATCTCGCTCGGATTACCCGTACCCGAGATCGTCACCTTGTTGACCATGACCGAGTTGAATACCCAGTCTGTGACCTGCTTCGCGAATCCGATTTGCCCGCGCCGCGCCTTGCGATCATTCGCCGTCCAACCGTTGACCGTGCGGTCCTCGGTCGCGATCCAGGCGCGGTCCTGTAGATCATAGTCACACTCGAGCAGGTGCGCGTACGCGCCCGCGGCGAGCGTGGCCGGCGAGTCGTCGGGCGGCTCGAATCCCATCGCAATCGCCATGAGCCGTTCCCAACCCTGGTAGGCAAGTTGCCCCTCGACGCCGCCGGCGACAGTTTCCTTGATCCTGTCGGCTGGCAGTTGCGCACCGGCGCCGACGAGGCTCACATTCTTTAGGGATTCGACCCCCATCGTCATACTCTCCGACGAGAAGGGGATCATGTGCGTTGCCGCAAGGTCCGTGGCTCCGGGTACCTCCGGGTATGCGATCGCCGGGCCCGCCCCGTATAGGCCCCGGTCCTTTTTGAATGCGGCTTTTGACAGAATGCCCAGAGCGTCAGCCATTTTTCATCACCTCGCTTACAAAAATAGTGGTACGGCATTTCAAAAAATCACACATACGTCACCTTCATTTCGTTCCCGACGTACATCGGATTTCCAGTCACTGAGCGATACGCCTCAAACGTGCCCTCGACAGTAAGCGGTGCGGGTCCGCCGATCGGCTGATTGAATCCGTCCGTAACGCGGAGCTCGGGGAGTTGGATTGTGATAGTCACGACCGGGCCGGTGAATGTCAGATCGGCCTGGAGCGCCGTGTTCGCATCGCGCCAGCCCTCAAATGTCCCCGTCGAGTAACGCGGAACTTTGATCTTGAGCGTATTAACACGCCAGCCTCCGCTTACCGGATCGAGCGGTTGTTTCGGCGTTGTTGCGTTCGATTCGTAATCGTCGGCTTTGCGCGCGCGATCGAGTACGATCTCGAAGCTGTCGATGCCGACCGAATCGCCCGCCGCTATCGCGTCTATCTGATCGGCAACGCGAAATACGAGATCGTCGAACATGACGAGCGTGTTCGATGGTTGCGCGAGCGACGGGAATGCCGTGTCGACTGCATCGAAATTGCGCGCGAACCAATCGAAAACGATCTTGCACGGCTTGTCCTTCTCGCCCGTGATCGTCATCTTGTTACATGCGCACGGCCAGAAACGCCACCGCTTGACCTGTTTCTCAAGCTCTATCACATAGTATTTGTCCGTGACGGTATCAGTGATCGTGATCACGCCAGCCGTGTCGAGCCCCATTACGGCCGTTAGAAACAGACGCGGGCCGGATGTGTTATAGCTGAAGTGGTGCTCTGTCGACCCGCCGAGCCCCTCGACGCCCTGTTCGCTCGGGAGCCGTCCGCCATAGCCCTGGAGTGTGTCGTTCGGGATGCGGTTAAACTGGCTTGTCAGCGTTTCGCTTAGAAACGGCATGATATACGTGGGGGCGGTGTAAGCCTGTGTCCAGCTCGTCCGGACGGAAATTCCCATTTTCGACAAGAAACCCAATGCATCGGCCATTTCAGTCCTCCTTTATCAAACACAATACGAAAACGTCACAACGGCCGTTACCCTCACGATCCCGAAGGGCGGGAGTATCGGCGCGGATGATCCAAGCGCCACAAGCGAATACGGCGTCGAGTCAACGCCCGTCGTATGAATCGACGTTGCCAGCGCGCGGAACGAGTCGTCGACTATCAGGCTATATACGATTTCCTCGATGTCCTCCTCGATCTCGCACTTTACGAGCGCCAGCCGGTCGGCGCTCTCGACCGTTCCAATAATCTCGATCCCGAACTCGCTCTGCTTTGATATGTTCGTCAGCCCGGACAGCGACTCGACGGCGCGGTCGATGTGAATGCTCGGCAGGAGCATCGCGTTCGGATACGCATTGCCCGGAATTGGTATGTGATACTGTACCTCCTTGAATTTCGGCACGGCCTCAAACGCCTCGCCGATCATTTCAAGAATCTGTTTCTTTTTCCGTTCCAGTGCCATTATGGTCTCATTCCCTGAATTTTTAGAATCTGCCTCCGTAGCGTCTCATACAGGTTTACCATCTCGGATGGATGCAGGCCGAAAAATCGACGCTCCGGCACGTTGCCGCCCCCCGTGTGATGCCCGTGCGCCTTTGCCGCCGATAGACGATCACCAAAAAATAGAATCACGCGCCTTGCTCCCTGCACGCGCGTTTGTATGCTGCTCAGCATTCGATTTGATACGGAAAGTTGCGGCGCGCCGCCGAATCCCATTGACGCCTTATACTCGCCGTACCCGCCCCCATAAACCGCCGTCTTGAGCTTGCGCCCGCCGCGCGTCGCCTTACGCCGTCCACCCTTCGGCGTCGGATACCCAGGCGGTCGCGATTCGACCGGCGCATAATACGGATTTGTGCTGTATGGCTTGAACGGCTGGCGGTCGCACGTCACCCGTTCGACAACCGTCCGGTTCATGATCACGGCGCGCGCGGTGTTACCAACGGCGAGCATATTCGCGGGCGATTGCAGGCCCTTCGTGAGAGCCTTCAGCGCCCGATTGATCTCGTTCTTTTTGATTGCTGATCGTGCCATTATTCGACCACTATCCGCTCAAACGTGTACATGTACCCCAACGAATCCGTATCGCTGTCGTCGTTATATAAATCGACGTGAAACGTATCGCCTGGCTGAAATACCATTACCGCACCGTCGGCGAGCAGATCGAGGCAGTACGTGAACCCGATCGTATCCGTACCGCCCCATGCGCCTGTATCGTATGTGAGCGGATTCCCGTCCGAGAGGTTATCGTTCATGC
>Ga0307377_10008474_pt1 | contig 10419 bp, 7 predicted proteins | sample TR3MG_FD_202535 | JGI IMG/M metagenome (GOLD analysis project Ga0307377, IMG submission 202535) | Soil microbial communities from Risofladan, Vaasa, Finland - TR-3 | ecosystem: Environmental > Terrestrial > Soil > Coastal area > Acid sulfate soil | place: Finland: Risofladan, Vaasa | collected... | reverse complement strand
GTTCGTGTTATACCTACATTTGCAGAAATACCATAAACTATTTTGCCAACCGATGAATATATTGTATTCCTGTGTTTTAAGTTAAGATCAAAGCCATATGTGGCATCACTATTTAAATTTTCCTGCGCCAAACCTTCGCCGAGCCAGTCAGGCAACAATACCACACGTGATGCAACCAGCCCTTTACGGTCCCGCTTATAGACATCCAATTCGAATCCCAGTAATCCTTTCCAAAGATCAGCGTCCAGACCAATATCATAAAGTTTGGAAGTCATCCAGGTTAGTCCGGCATTAGGTGTATCTTTTAAACTTATACCGGCAGCCTTGGAATCACCGAACATACGAACCGGCCATATGAATGCCTGCGTAGGATATGTATAGCCAGGGACATACTGGAATGATGCGGTCCTGTCGTCCCCCGAGATACCATAAGAAGCTCTCAGTTTGAGATTTTGGATAAATGACAGCTTTGAAGCGTTTTTAATGAATGGCTCTTCTGAAATCCTCCATCCGAGAGAAGCAGATGGAAAGAATCCCCATTGATGACCTGTAGCAAATTTTGATGAACCATCGTATCTGAAAGAGAATTCACCGTAGTATTTAGAGCTAAAATCGTAGTTTAGCTTTCCCACTAATGCCTTGTTGACAATTACCCAGAATCCGCTTTGGTTAGCAGGTTGTGCTCCTGAATTAAATCCTGATCCATCCATATAACCTTTTTGGTTCAAGTCCACTCCTCCAAGCAACTCTTCTATGGATGTCATGGTTATATATCGACTGGCAGCCAAATTGTCCATACTGGTGGTTCCTTCCTCATACAGTAACAAAGCTGAGACATGGTGCTTTTCAGCAAAATCGCGGTTATAGCTTAGTGATGCCTGAAAAAGTTTGTTGTCACTGAATCTTGTGCTCCTTGTAAGTGCAGAAGTACCTGGCATTACAGTATTCCCGATCTTGGCAGGCATATATGCGTCATCAGTTAAATTATAATCATACAATTCATAGGGTTTTTGTAGGGATTTATTTTCCCAGAATGTGTAATCATAAGAGTAGGAGCCTTTTGCCTGTAATCCTTTTACCCAGGGGATATCCCAGATAAGATTCCCTGTTCCCTGAACCAGTTTTTGTTTCTTCCTGTCGTAGCCAACTATGTCCGAATTCCCCATAACGACAGGGCTGTTACCCATTAAGACTGACTGAGGATAATCCCTGTTGTAATTTGCAAAAGCTGGTGTCGTAGATGGTAAGACCCAAACCATCCTCCAGTATTGTTGAGTGTTGGTGGTAGATCCGTATGGTGAATTTTTGGTATCCGCCATTCCGCTTAACAAAAATTCAACCTTCAGGTTCTTATTGATTTTTGCTGTAACATTCGACCGGATGTTAAAACGTTCGTAGTTCAAATCTCCTGTCTTGTAAATTCCCTCCTGGGCAAAGTTGCCGAAGTTTACGAAATAATCTATCATTCCCGAACTTCCATTAGCGGAAATATTATGCTGATATTGAGGAGCATAATAATTTGAATTAATGCGCGACCACTCTGTTCCGGTTTTTGAACCATTTTTGTATGCATCAATTTCAGATTGCTTAAACAGAAGAGTTCCGGGTGCCAGTGAACCCCGCATTATATTGTTTTCATTTGTTATTTCCATATATTGAACGGCATCCAGACCTTTTGGGGTATTGATAGGCGTTTGTACACCGTAATAACCCGAATATTCAAGCTGCATAGCCCCTTTAGTACCTTTTTTTGTTGTGATGAGAATTACACCGTTAGCGGCACGCACCCCGTATATAGCGGCAGAAGCATCTTTCAATACCGAAATACTTTCGATTTCATTGGGATTTAATTTAGACATGTTATCGCGGGGAACACCGTCAATAATCACCAACGGTGTACCAAATCCGCGTATTTGAATGCTCGACGCAAATTCACCAGGTTCTCCTGTTCTTTGGACAACGCGTACACCCGACATTTTGCCGGCAAGCATATTCGTAACATTCTCGTTCTTTGTTGCGATAAGGTCAGCTCCTTTTATTGAACTGATGGCACCAGTTAAACTAGCTTTCTTTTGTGTGCCGTAACCAACAACCACGACCTCTTCCAGCCCAATTGCCGACTCAGCCATAGTTACGTTGATTTGAGTTTGTGTCCCAATACTGATCTCCTGAGTTTCCATACCAATAAATGTAAATGTCAGACTTTCTGCTCCTTGTGGAATAGTAAGCGTGTATTTACCATTTAAATCAGTAATCGTTCCTACTGTTGTCCCGGTAATAACAACGTTTACACCTGGTAAAGCTTCACCAGTAGAAGCATCTGTGACTTTACCGGTCACGGATTTTTGCTGCTGACCGGATAATACAGTTTCTTCCATTTTTTCCTTCGAAACAATCATTATCAGCCGGTCTCTGACTAAGTACGACAGGTTTTCTGATTTCAGAACATCATCAAGGATTTCATAAATCAATGCATTTTGGAATTCTCCGGTTATTTCCCTGGAATTCCTGATTAGCTCATTCTTATAAAAAATCGAAAATTCTGAATTTTCTTCGATTTTACTGAATACATTCTCCAGTGTTTCTTTTTCAAATTTCAGATTCAGATGAGTCGCCTGCGAATACGCTTTGGCCGACACCTGATAGAGCACAAATAAAAGTAACAGAGTCGTTAGTTTCATGATTTTTAGGATTTTTTTAAGTTCAGGACATTGTACATGCCTTTGCTTTGCATCTTTTTTTTTCATAGATTTGCCTGATTTAAATTAATATTTATTTCACTTTACCGGCGTCAGGTGGGTTGCCGCTCACCTGGCGTCATTTTTTTCATTTTTTTCTCATTTTATAGTTATTTTAATATTTCTAAGTTCTGTCTTCTTAATTTGTATGGGAGTATAAACATTTATTGCATCAAGTATCTGCCAGATTGTCTCTTCATTTTTAAAAGTACCTGTAAAGTTAACTTCCCTACCTGTCTGATTATCAAGAGCAATATCAACATCAAACCAGTTCTCGAGCCGTTTAAACAACTCAGTTAACGGAATATTCTGGAAATTAAGCTTATTATTGATCCACCCTGAAACCTGGGAAATATTAGCCTCAATGATCTCAGCATGGTCGTCCTTTAAAATCAGGGCTTGCCCCGGTTTTATAACATGTTTGTCGTTTTCCGTAAGTACATTAACTTTCCCTTCAAGCAGAGTAATCTCTTCACGCCCGAATCCTTCATAAGCCATAACATCAAAAGTGGTACCCAATACTTCAACTTCGCATTTATTGGTTTTTACAATGAACGGGGCATTTTCATTATGCGCAACTTTAAAAAATGCTTCCCCCTTTAACTCAACCTTCCTGCCTTTCGAAGTAAACGGATGATATGTCAGACTTGAAGTTGCATTCAGCCATACTTGTGAACTATCGGGTAATATAACAAGCGACTTCTCTCCGCGTGATGTTTTAAACACAACTTGCCCGGTATTAATTTCATTAACTGAAAAATAATTAGTTAAAAGTCCCCCACAAAAAAGTCCCACTGCCAGTATAGCTGCAACAGACGCTACCCTAAACCAAAGACGGCGTGTAATTGGCATATCCAATGTTTCCGAATCAGGTTTATTCAATTTATACAGTAGCCTGATCCAATTTTTTCTTACTGTTTCATCCGGTTCGGAATTAAAGTTCCACTCCTTTTTTGCTTGTTCAAAGTATTCGCGATTGTTTGGGTCCCGCAGGTAATCTGTTAATAGTTCGTACTCATTTTCATGCAATTGTCCTCTGAAATACCGGTTAATTAATTCTTTATAATCCTCTTTATTCATTATGCTCTTTTATTATTTGTCTATATATATAACTGAAAATGGCATGCTTTACCCATCATTGGGAAGCATATTATTTTATATGACCAGCGGCAATCTTGAATAAGAAAATATAAATTGCTTGAAAATCAATTTATTTACCCCATCCCCAAGGGGAGTAAATTGATTTTGGCTGCGCCGAGCTCCACCGCAAGCGGTGTTCGGTTCTTCGCTCTCCGCCAGCTGGCGGAGTCGGGGTAAACGAAGAAAATCAATAGTTTTTTATGCATGATTCAAATACTCATACTTTTAAAAAAATATAATATACTGGTAATCAGTAGGAAAAATTGTTTGTGTTGCCGGTTTACGGGTGCAAAACTTGACACCATGCAACATGAAACATGTAACCAATACAAAATCACATCTCCAGACTGCCCAGGACAAGGATTATAAGAGCGAGAGGGAGCTCTTCAAGAAAGTCTTCACGAAAAGATTGCAATGCCCGGTTCAAATGCCGTTCAACATTCTTTATATTAATATTCAGCTTTTCAGCAATTTCTCTGTTTTTCATTCCATTCATCCGGCTAAGCAGAAAAATTTCACGGCAACGATCAGGTAAACTCTGAATGGTTTTTTCAATTTTTGTATTGAGCTCCTTTTCAATCAGTAAATAGGGTTCGTTGCCAATAAAATCGATTCGATACAATTCTTCATATTTAGATGATATTTGGATTTCCTGCATCCGGTTTGTTACCACTTTCAGGTGTTTTATGTAGTCGATGCAACGGTTACGGACCAGACGAAAGAGGAAAGCTTCAAAATTAATGCTTTCAATATCATCCCTTTTTTCCCAGACCTTCACAAATACCTCCTGTACAATGTCCTGGGAAATTCCGTCATCTTTTATTAACTTTCCCGCAAAATCGTTCAGCCTGGGAAAATAGATAGAAAACAATACTTCCAGAGCCTTTTGATCACCACTTTTAAACTGATCAAAAAGTTCATCAGCATTTCTTATTTCTCTGTTTTCACTAATGATTTGCATGCTATATGTTACAGGTTACAGGTTACAGGTTACAGGTTACAGGTTACAGGAACAACTTGAAACATGCAATATGCATCGTGCAATATTAACTGCACATCAAATACACATAACTTAAAACCAAATTTAGACTAGTTCTTTATCATTACCAAATCTGTTTTTAAAGATAGCTTAGATGCATCTAATAGCTTTCTTTCTATCCAATCTTGCAAAACTATCATATTGTGAGATAATTGCATTGTCAGTAACAGGTGGATCACTTGGTAATGACAATGAAAGCTATTTTCGGGAATCTACTTTAAAATTTCAGAAGAGTACTTATTTGCAAGTTCAGTCTGATCTTTTGACAAACCTGAAATTAAAACCAGAATATTATCTTTCCAGGCCAGAAAAATTGATCCATTATACTTGTCAGATAAAACATACTTACCACTAGCCGATTCTAAAGCTTCTATCCCTGTAACTTCCAAATAGTTTTCTGCAGACTTCCATGCCTCCTGGAGAGAATCGTTATTAAATATGTAGATAGAAAACTTATCAGGTCCTACCTCATATGTAGCCTTATATGCTTTGTTTAAAAACTTATGCCCTAAAACACTCTCATTTATATAAGTCTCTTCATTCACCTTTTTCCCTCCTTCAGGGAACTGAGAAAGTCCGGAGGGCATCTCTGAATTCCCCCCAAGCATATTGGAAACTCTAAGAGCCAAAGATTCAGTTGATCTTAATATTTTTTCGCTTTTTGAGAAGGTCCTGATCTTGACATAATAATTTCCTTTAAAAAAATTTATCGATCCATCCACAACATAACCCTGGGCGCCAAGATTCATAAACCTGAAGGAAGGTGAGCGCTCAGTTGAATATATACCAAAAGCTAAAGTATTATTCTTATGATGGTATAATTCAATCTTAATAACATTCTTACCTTTCTTATATTCAGCCACATGAAGGTTAATAAACCCGTATGCAAGATATGTTTCAGCTGCTCCGTTAATAAAATCCCAAAGGTTATCAGGATAAAAAACCGGGTAATTGGTGATCTTTTTAAAACCATCAAGTTCAGGAAAAGCAAACTCCTGAGCAGAGGCTGATCCGAAGAAGAAAACCATTATTAATCCTAAAAGAAATCTATTCTTCATTATTTTAAGATTTTATTTATATCCAAAACTTACATGTGAATAACTATTAAGTCAAAAAGTCTGCAGGTACATTAACAAGTCTCGAAATATCTGTAATTTTTTCCTTTATACTGAAATTTTTTGAGCATTCTACTTTACACTCATCACACTCCTTACACGGATTGTCATTTGTGCCAAGTTCACTAAGAAGCGATTGGGCCATTGCCGGATCCGAGTAACCATGAGCATACATATAGGCTCTCATCAAATCAGGTACCGGAAGATTCATTGGGCATGCCGGAATACATTTACTACAACCATTGCAATAGAGACCCGTGATAGCAGCAGGAACTACCAGATCATTCTTTTCTTCTTCAGTTAATGAAATATCGGTCAGTATCTTAACATTAAGATCAAGCTGATCAAAGTCAGTCATCCCGGGAATTGTAGTAGAAATATCAGTATTAGACAAAGCCCATTTCAATGCCGCGGTAGTATTAATTGGCTGTGTTTTTTCCTTATCGAAAAAACCACCACCAGCCATTGTTTTCATTGCAACAATACCTATTCCCTTTTTATTGGCTTTCCTGATTGCACTTTTTAATTCACTGATGTCATCCTTTATAAAATTATATGCTGTAAGGATCACATCCCAGTTATCTGTGTCAGCAGCAGCATTTATACAAGCTGCTTCATTACGATGGGTTGAAAATCCTGCGAACTTTATTCTTCCATCCTTCTTCAGCTTCTTAATGGCCTTAAGTACAGGTTTACTCTCAAGCAACTCAGGGTCCTGTAATGCATGAACGTATAAAATATCAACATAATCGAGTTTTAACCTGAACATACTTTCATTAAATTTCTCAAGAAACCCTTCACTTGTAGTCTCTGATGTAGGTTTCCCCTCCTTATCAACACCATTGGGACGTACCTTTGTAGCAAGATAGAAAGAATCACGGGGATAATCTTTTAACAAATTACCAAGCATTATTTCGTTATTACCATTCTGATACCCGTTAGCTGTATCAAAAAATGTAATACCATTTTCAAACGCAGCTTTGCACAGGTTTGGATTATCAGCACGCATAACGCCGAAACTTATTACAGGAACTTTCATTCCAGTTTTACCCAGAGTCCGGTAAATTATCTCTTTCTCTTTATATGTCGATGCAATTAATGACGGAGTGAATGCTACCATTCCCGCCGCTCCGGTAAGTCCTGTTCTTATAAAGCCTCTTCTATTTATACTTTTCGTCATACTGATTTATTTAAATAAATGATGATCCCATGGGGCTCACTAAAGGAAAATTATCTTTTTAAAATTATAAGACTATCGGTAATCATGAATATTATAATTTCATATCGCTTGAAAATCAATTTATTTACCCCAACCCCAAGGGGAGTAAATTGATTTCCTTCGCTCCCCATGGGGCCGGGGTAAACGAAGGAAATCAATGGGCTTATATGCATGATTCCCATTACTCAAATAAAATTATCAAATTTATGTTTTATTTCTAAGCCATTAATATTTCACAGTACCAGCCCTATTGAAGGTTCCTGATTCTAACAATAATACCAGAATCCTTTAACAACCCGACTATCTCCTCTGTATTTGTCTCTCCAAAATGGTAAGGATACAGAATCCCGGGTTTAAAAGCCATAGCCGCATCTGCAACCATTTCAGGAGTCATTGTATATGGCAGATTCATTGGAAGAAATGCAACATCAATATCCTTCAGGGCTTTCATTTCATCCGTATTCTCAGTATCCCCCGCAATATAAAACCTTTTATTTCCAATTGTAAGAATGTATCCAAGTCCAACTCCTTTAGGATGATATGGCTGGCCGGGTGAACGCTCATTAAGAATATTATAGGCAGGTATTGTTTCAATAATGATGTTATTTATTTCTTGTATGTCGCCTGCTTTCATAACCATTGCCCATGCTATTTTTGCAGATGATTTTTCATTACAAAAAACCAGAGTTTCCTCTTTCTTAAGCTTTTCAATCAGTGGTACATCAAGATGATCTCCATGCTCATGAGTAACCAGAATAATGTCGGCTTTCGGAAGATTCTCATAATCGCCCATACTACTTACAGGATCGATATGAATAACAAAACCATTCACTTTGAACATTAATGAACCATGCCCAATAAAGTGCATTTCAACAACTCCATCTGACGTATTAATTTTGTCATATGAAGGAACATCCTGAGAATATCCGGGTATAGTCATTGCAATAATGCTAATTACTATTAAAATTCTTAAAGCTCTGATAATATAATTGTTGTACACAATATGGTATTTTTAATTTCACAATATACAAATATTTGCAATACTTCATAAATCCTTTAACTTTCTTTAAGTTTATATGAGTATCAGGAATCTTAAACAATAATTTATTGATTTTCTTCGTAAGCCCCTTACCCTGAAGGGTGCGAAGAAAATCAATTACTCCCTTTAGGGTTGGGGCAAATAATTGATTTTCAAGTATCATAGTATCTTTTGTTTATAAAAGCCGATACTCATTTAAGTTAATAATAACGGTTTTAAAGATTAATAATAATATAAAGTCTGCCATATATTGTATAGGCAGACTCTGTTTTTATTAATAATTATTAATCTATTTTAATACCCATAACCAGAATATCGTCAATCTGAGGAGTATTCTCCATCCATTTATTAAGATTATCATCAAGTAACTCTTTCTGTTTATTCATAGGATAATCCTGAATATTGAGAATGAGTCGTTTGAAATTTTTCTTCATAAACTTGCGGCCATTGGGTCCCCCAAACTGGTCGACATAACCATCTGAGAAGAGATAGTATGAGATCCCCTTTTCAAGGGGCCAATCCTGGAAAACGAACTTTTCACCCATCCTTGATGAGATACCTATTGGCATCTTACTTGCATTAATTGTCTCAAGTAGATATTTACCGTTTGTCATTGAGCCATCATCCAATTCTAATGATTCGTCTTGGGCGTTTTTTTCCTCGCTTTCTGTAAGTTTTCTAACCCTGAAACAGGGATTATAAGCTCCAGAGAATTCTATTCTTTGCGTACTAAAATCAATTATAAGAATAGCCATATCCATTCCGTCTTTTGCTTCATCATCATCACCAACCTGTTTTAATGAGTCAGTAACATGAAGCCGTAGCTCACTTAGAATTTCATCAGCTCTTGGAATCCTGTCTTTTTCGATTATCTCATTAAGGAATGACATCCCAAGGAGGCTCATAAAAGCTCCCGGCACACCATGTCCTGTACAATCTGAAGCCACAATATATAGTCTGTCTCCTTTTTTTGTCATCCAGTAAAAATCCCCACTAACAATATCTCTCGGTTTAAATAGCACAAAGTATTTATTAATATTTTCCGACAGAATAGCTTCTGATGGAAGTAATGCCATTTGTATCCGGCTTGCATAATGGATACTTGATTCGAGTTCATCTTTCTGTTTAACAACAACAGCTGTACGCTCAGCAACGATTCCTTCAAGTCTTATATTCTCATTTACAAGTTTCCTGGTATAAGCTTTTATAATAGCATAAATAATAAGGAATGCTATGAGGGCAAACCCAAAATAAGAAATAACCCTGGCGTACCATGGTTTAAGAATAATAAATTCGTAATTCAATTCATTACCAATAAGCCCCGTAAGGGTTTTTGTTCTTACTCTGAAGGTGTAATGACCATAAGGAAGGTTAGTATATTCCTTGTTCGAATAAAGGGCTTCCATAGTATATCCGAATGAAATACCCTCCCACTTTGACCACTCCTTCTCAAATCCTTCAAGCTTATAACTATATTCTGTTTGCAATTCCTCAGTATAATATGGGGTAGTCCATTCAAAAGATATTTCATTCATATTATATCTAAAAGCAGGAACCTCGGTTACATTACTGTTTATTGTTGGAATTCTCCTCTGCTCATCAATATTTTGATAAAACGTTCCATCCATTATAATAGAATCTGTTCCAACAGTAATCTTCACAAATGAAGTATTAACACTGTCTGTTTCTGTTATAAGCTTTGATTTATCCACCACGTACATTTTTTTTGACTTCAGCAGATATACTTTACCTTCTGAATACAAAATGTCCATAAGAGGAACATTTGGGAGTAATTTAAGTACTCCCTGATACATCTCAATCCCGTTTTTACTATTTCAAAACAATATCTCATTTGTAGTATTATCAATTCCACTATACCAAAGATCATCATCTTCGTCAAGAAAAAGAGTCATAGAAAATTTCTTTTCCGAATATCCGATCGTCAGACTGTTATCATTGATAAACTTATCTGTTGATCTATCGTATTTCAGAATACCTGTGGCTGCAGTAATGTACAATTCATTCCTAATATAATCTATGGAACTCATCTCCAAATCTGTAATCCCATTTTCAGGTCCGTATTTAACTAAAGTTGTGTCTTTCCCAATAATATCAAGCCGGTACAGTGA
>Ga0307377_10008472_pt1 | contig 10420 bp, 9 predicted proteins | sample TR3MG_FD_202535 | JGI IMG/M metagenome (GOLD analysis project Ga0307377, IMG submission 202535) | Soil microbial communities from Risofladan, Vaasa, Finland - TR-3 | ecosystem: Environmental > Terrestrial > Soil > Coastal area > Acid sulfate soil | place: Finland: Risofladan, Vaasa | collected... | reverse complement strand
CGAGTTCGGCCAGGCGTCCGGACAGCATGGCGAAATGACGCGCCTCGTCGTTCGCGCAGCTGGCCCAGTCGCGGTAATACGCATCCGGTTTGCCGCGGAAGCGGTAGACCGCGTCCCATGCCAGGTTCCTTGACCATAACCATTTACTCGATGTGTCTTTGCTCGTGTTCCGTAGGGACGGACAACCGCTCCACGCTCTGGCTGTGGCTTCAGCTCCTACTCACGCCAACCCGCTTCTGAAGAGCCTTTAAGGGGCTTCGCCTATCCGGCTATACCGCTTATGGTTAGCAGGACAAAGCTCCGCGAAGTTCCTTCTACATCATGGGGTTGTGCTACCGTTCGCGGCGTCGGGCACGGGATGTATAACTCGACCCACGGGTCCGTTATTCAATAGTTAGCCAGCGAAGGGGGCTCCATGAAGCATGTAGCAATGGTGGGTAGTTTATTGCTCTTAGTCGCGGGTTGCGCCGCACAGACAGGGATCGTTCGTACCGGCCAAAACAGCTATCTCCTAAGCAAGCGAGGCGCCACCGGCTGGTCCCCGATCGAGTCATTGCATGTGGACGTGCTGCAAGAGGCTGGTCAATACTGCGTGTCGCAGGGGAAGAGTCTCAACGTAACGGATGAGACACATTCAAAACCACCCTATTTGCTTGGAAACTTTCCGCGAGTAACAATTCAATTCCAATGCAAATAGCAACGCTTCACGGCGAGGCAGGTTTTCTCGTTTGTGGTCGGCGTGTGGCGCCGCTGGCTAACAGTTCCGTTCGAGGCGGACGGCTACGCCGCCGCTCAACTCAAGCATAGGACAGTCGCAAATGGGAATCCTCGGCCGCCCTCAAGGCTTGTTTGAACTTCATGAAAGCGACTCGTGCGTGGGATCAATGTTGCGCAAAAGCGATGTCCTTGAAATTCTTAACATAACCGAGAATGATCTTCACTCAGTCCCATTCAATAACTGGAACGGAATAGGTGCCATTGACGAGCGTGAACTTCAAAAACTTTGGTACAAAAGTTCCATACCCAATTCGCCACCCGCAAAAATCGGAAATGCTAGCGTAAGCCTCGATGAAATGATTCTCGTTAAGTTGATCGAGATTGCGTACCCAAACGCAAACGTTGAGCATCAAGTACCTTGGGGAAGGAGACGCGTCGATCTGAGAGTTTCAGTCGATGGTATTTCAAAACTTGTTGAATTTCACGGCCCGAGTCATTTCGCGCCATCGCGCTACAGCTCAAGCCCTGAGCATCCGTACATTCGCAAGGCGGAAGCCGAAAACCACTTTGGCATTGAGTGTGTCCTATGGCCGTACTGGATTCAACGCTGCGTCTCCAACGTTCGTGCCATATTTGATAACGACATAACTGGTCTTGGCGTTCTTTGGAGCACGAACGTCCATTTCGGAAGTTTTGTTTTCCCCGATTCAGCGAAGATTATTGAAAACATTAACACTAGATTTGGCGCTACACGCGATGGTGGTTGCGGGTATTTCTACGGCCCAGATACAGAAAGCCGGAATAACCCTGAGCATCCCATAATCAGCCAAATCCAGCAGGGAAAGAAAAGTATCGATCTTTTACTTCCGCGTGGTTACAGCAGCATAGAACAGTGGGTGCCGCAATGCCTCGTAACCTAGGACGGCTTCTGAGCGTCAGAAGCTGGCGAGCCCATCAACTTTACCTTAGGCCCCTGAAGAGGTAAGCCGTGGTCTTAGATTTGCAGAATGACCTCTTGCCCTGTCCGTTTTGCGGACAGATTGTAACTATGTTTCAACTTGCCGAGAGCGATGTGCCTGCACATTTCAGCCATTCGCTCTACTGGGCGGTAGGTTGTGACACCGCAGATTGTCCGTGCAACTACGCCTGGACACGGCAAGGGTGGCAGCGCCGCCGAGATGCTCTGATAGCTTGGAACACTCGATCTAGCATTCCTTGGGAGCCTGATCGACGACATGAGCAGGATCCGTCGTGATGACGCAGATCCAGCAGTGCTGGCCCGAGGTTCGCCGTTGGCCCGCCTTCCACAAAGCGGCCGCTCACCATGGGCCGGTTCGGGTCGGAAAGAGACCTTCAGCCAGATGGTCAACTGGCTGGCGGCTCTGATCAGTTCATCTGCCGGGGGTGGTCAGTTGTGATGGCCATGAGTGGTCAGTTTGTTGGCAATACGCAATGATGCCCGCCACCGCTCTTGCTCTTGGCTCTGCCCATGCGAAGCGCCGTTAATAGCGCCGTAAGGCGCACACAAGCCCACAGCCATACCGTAACGCCAGCTTGATGCTGGAACGCCCACAGCGACGCTCAAACGCTCGCCGATGTGGCAAAAAACCGAAAAAGGGATTTTTTTTCATATATTGGAGATTATCCCTATCCATTGGAACCATGCCCTTTACATTTGGGGAAATAATGCCCCCTCTACGGAATAATTGGGATCTCCCTCTATTGGGGAAATAGTCCCGCCCTCCCTCTTGGGATTATGGCGGTTCCTCAATGCCCTTAATGGTGGCAATGGGTCGGGGTTGCCCAAAAGGGGATTGGCGGTGGGGGGTGGGGTTTGGCTTCGCCCACAGGGCGGGGCGGTTTGCCCTTTTGGGCAATATATCTGATATGGAAAAATGCCTATGCATATTAAAATAAAAAATAATCGCTACCATATAACCAGAATAACAACAATAATTGGTTATGTGTCATGCAATACGATGTTTACGATAATAAAGCCTTTGAGGGCAATTTAGGTCAATTCATATACGCCTGCGATGATTTCGATTCAGGGATGTATAAGCGTTCAAAGGCTGACGCCGCAGAATGTAGATACCTCGACCCTAATTCAAAAAATAGGGTTTGGGCGATGGTCTTTGATATTGACCGCCCGCAGGCTGCAGTCGCGTGGAAAGACGCGATGATGCCGGAACCTAATTGGGTCTCGCAAAATCCAAAGAACGCCCACGCCCATCTTGGGTATGCGTTATCTGTGCCTGTTTCTAGAAGCATAAATTCCCGTAAGTGGCCCCAAGTGTTTATGGCAAGCGTTGAACACGCTATGTCTACCGCGTTAGGCGCTGACCCAGCCTACAGCCACCGCCTCACTAAAAACCCTCTCCATCCAACGCATCGCACCTTCTACGGTCGCCGTGACGCGTACGATTTAGAAGAATTGCGGAGTTATCTCCCCGCCGAGCTACCTCGAGTCAGGCATCGTGGGGAGGCCATCGGTGAGGGTAGGAATGTCTTGCTGTTTACCGACCTCCGCCACTGGGCTTATCGAGCACGGTTTCAATATTCAAATTATGAAGCTTGGTTGAGTGGATGCCTTGAAAAAGCCAATTCCATGAATGGGCAATTTCAAGCATCGTTACCATTGTCAGAAGTAAGGGCTACCACCCGAAGCGTTGCCAAATGGACTTGGGAACATATGTCGCCCGCGAAGTTTGCGGAAGTACAAGCAAGGCGGTCATCAAAAGGGCTGATTATTAGACAATCAAACCAGATGGATTTAACCTATGAAATTATGAAGGACATTTTATGAAAGAGCCAATAAGAAAGCGTCATCCCAATATCACCACCCGCGAATTAGCCTTAAAGCACGGCGTTTGCGTTCGAACGATTAGAAACATCGTGGCGGAGCGTAGAGAGGACTTCCTCCAGCGGGCCGCTGACCGTCGTAAGACTGTTTTTGATTTGAGACACAATCAACGCAAGCCCTACGGTGAGGTAGCAACTGCTATGAATATAACCGTAAACAACGCCCGCCGTTTATTCTTTGAGGCAAAGAATGAGCGTCAAGCCAATTCTCGGTAATCGTTTGTTACCTCCCACGAAAAAAGCCCTATTTCTAGGGCTTCGTTCGAGAAGTAACAACATTGGTGATACATACCGTCTCACAACGGTAGCCCTATGGTAACCATTTTTTCAGAATTAATACCCATAACCTCTATTTCTCTTCCGTTTCCGTTTCTCTTCCTCTTTGATAGGTGCCTTTGACCATCGGTCAACAGCTACCCCCACCGTGGCTCGCCTTTCCGCCCACAGTGCCTCCCTCGCTTCTTTCCGCTCCCTCTCTATCCCTTCCCTCTGGGTTTCCCGTGGAGGCTCTCTCTGGGCTTCCTGTTGGCGTTTCATGGCCTCGGTTGCCTTCGTCATCAGCAAGGGGTCAAGCCCGAAGTCTTGGACCTGGGTAACCGCTTTGGCTTCCTTGGTCATGTACTGCTCTTGATAAAGTCGGTCAACCGCTTCCTTATCCTCATCCCTTATGAACTTGTACACGCCGTCCGATTGGTCTTTTTCCGCCAAACTTTCTTTTAGACCTTCAATAATAGCGTCTTTGCCATAGAGCTTGAATGTCTCTTTATGTCGGGTGTAGGCCACTAGACCCATGTTGCGGTTAACCCGTCCATCGCAATAAAAAAGGATGTCATCAATACTTTGACCCTGACTTTTATGCACTGTGACCGCGTAATTGAGCTGCATGTACTTAAAGTCATCGGGAACGATAACCCTGTCCTTTGTATCAGTTTCAACGATAAGCCTGCCTTGCTCATCCTGCCCCACCACGGTTCCTTGTGTTCCGTTTATGACCTTACCTCCGTCCAGCTTTCTTGTGTTGTTGAACCGCACCTTATCGCCGTCTCGGTAATCGTATTCCCCAACAGTATTTAAGATCCCCGCCTGCCTCTCGCCCCTCTCAACTAACATTGATTGGATTTTTTTGTTCAAATACTTGACACTGTCGTTAGTCGTTGCCAGCGCCATCTTGTCTTTAAGTTCCTTTGGATTTTCCACATAGTCTCGGGCTACCTGTTCAATAGCATGTAATTCAGTTTTACAAATAGCCACCATGTTTTCCTTCTTCATATCCTCAACCAGCTTGGCGGCTAACTTGGCTTTAATCTCCCTTTTCTTCATTTCGTCAACTTCTTCACTGTCTATACCGTAAAAATCCTCCGCCAGTTTCTTGTTCTTCTCCTTCTTCTGGCGTCGAATCTCTTTAAGTTCTGCGGGATTGATACACTCCTCCAGGACCTTCAAACCTGACCCAGCGCCTACTGGTGAAAGCTGGTCGGAGTCGCCCGCAAGAACCATACGGCATCCAGTTTCGCGCTGGATGTTGATAAGTTTGGCGGTTGTATCAAGGTCAACCATGCCCACCTCGTCAATGTAGATAAAGGTTTTGGCGTCTACCTTGACCGCTCCTCTCTCAATGTCGCCCAAGAGTTTGACGACTGAACTGCTCTTGAGTCCGGTCTCCTCTTGAAGCTTCCTTGCGGCATCATTTGCCATCGCACAACCGTAACCTTTGTATCCTGCCTTCTCGAAAGATTGGGCTACAACTTGACAAGCTGTCGTTTTGCCGCTGCCCGCAAGTCCTCGAAGCACTGAAATGCTCTCGGTTCCTGTAAGTTTGCTGATTGCTTCAAGCTGTTCCTTCGATGGTGAAAAGCCCCGCTCTTTCTGGAATTTATCCACCATTGCTTTTACAATTTCCTCCTTTATCTGGTGCTTCCCTGAGTTCTTTGAGTTGGCTTTTTCTACGGTGTCCCGTATCAATTTGTCGGCAACGGCTAGCTTTTTTGAGCAATAAAGTGTCTCGTGTAAGTTGCCCTTCTTGGCACTATTCACCACAAGCTCACCTTGAAGAATACGCCTTGAAGTTTCCTCAATCTTGGTTATAGCGTCTGGATGGCCTGTATAGACCTGAGCGATAACGGCTTTAATATCGTATTCGGTTAAAAAGGTTTTTTTCTTGAAGTCGTGGGCGTAGTCCAGCATTTGCTGGTCGGTGATGATCTCCGAAAGTTCGTTCTGTTGCTTTTCCTTGAACTTGAACTGATCGGCTGGCAAGGCATCCATCTGTCGTTGCCATGCCTCCATCATCTCGACCCCAGACATTGCGCCTTTACCACTCCTTATTTCCTTGACCTTGTTTCTCATTTGAGAGGCTGGGATATTTTCCTCAATCATGACATCTAAAACTTCCTTTTGCCTTTTGGAAAAGGTCTTTATTGCTTCTTCGCCCACTCCTTGAACTTCCATCTCGACCTTATCCGTCGGTCCGAACTCACCCATTTCCCTGACATTCTTTACCGCCAACCCTGCCTTTTGGAGACCTTCGGCAAGCTTGGCCCGGTACAAAGCCCCGCCTGATTTTATTTGCTGGTTAATAGAAAGATGGTCAATGGTTCGCCACTTCCCATCGGCTCCTAATGCCATGTTGAAGGCGCAAGCGTGCGAATGTAGTTGCATATCTGGCGCATTGTCGTCAACTGGTCGGGCGTCAAAATGGTCCACGGAAGCCCAAATAATTTTATTCCCTTTGAGTTTTTGCTTTCCGCCCTTGCCCGCTCGGATGATTACTCCCTTCCCAATCTCATCCATTGCGTAGGAGACCGCCTCTCGATGGGCTTGAAGAATAGCCTTCGCCATCGCCTCATCTCCGTCGGCCATCGCCCTTGCCAAAGCAATTGATATGCTTTTTGGAGCACTAAAAGTACAATCCTGCCCCGAGCGTCTTGGCTTCACTTTGCCTATTTCCTTATCTCCTTTTTTCAATTTCCTCCCTTTTATCTTGTCGCCTACCTTGTATTTCTTCTCTTGATGTTGAACCAAAGCCTTACCTGTGGTCGGGTCGAAACCGTCGTAAAGTTTGGCAAAAGCCTCCTTATTCTGTTCAAAGTCTCCCTCTATTCCTAATGCCTTTGCGCCTTCTCCCTCCATTCTAAAAGAATTGGGAAAGGGTGAAAGACCGTCTTTCTTGGCATAGTAATTAGCCGCGTTGTTCGGTTGCTCATCAACCTTTACAACATCGTTTAGCATGTAATCCTTATAGTCGTCTCCTTTGAGATCTGTAACTGTCAACATGGCGTCACCTCATTCTGTGGGAGGCGTAACGCCTAATTCTTGACAAAAATCTATCAGGGCTTGGTTTTTTGTTTTGACCTCCTCCAGCTCTTTCTTCAGGTTTTCCGCCTCAACCCCAAAGACATTCGCTCGAAGTTGCTGCGCGAATACCGATGCCACCTCCTCCGCAAAGTCGTCAATGTAGACCCTTGCCTGCTCCTTGCTTCGCTTCAATTGCTCTTGAATGAAACTCTCAACTGCCGTTGAGTTGAGCGCTTGGTTCTTCTTGGAATCGCTGACCGCGATGCCATGCATTCGCTTGATACGGCTTATATCCTTGTTCGCCAGTTCTATCCAAACCCGCCTTTTGGTTTCATCATTTTGGGGGGCCTTGCCCCTCTCCTTTTCGGTGTTTATGGCAATTACTGGTTGCCCACTTTGGGGTGCCTTGCCTCCTTCTTTTTCCGAAAAAAGATTTTCATTTTGGGGGGCCTTGCCCTCTTGTATTTCTTGAATCATGGTTATTCACCTTTGCGTTATTTCCTTCCCCTATGGTAGCGTTTTTTTTCGATTTTGATTTTAAAACCTAAGGGTGCGTGTGGTGTATCAAATGCTAACGCTCTTGACTTTGCTTTTTGCTCTTGCCTTTGGTTTTTGCTTTTTGCTCTTGCTTTGGCCTTTTGGCTTTTTGCTTTTGGGTATGCTTGCCGTCCTTTTGGGTAACCATGTAAAAAAGGTCGTTGCTTCATAATCATTAAAATCCAAAAACAAAAGTACCATCTACAAGGGAACCAACCTTATAGGTGATATATGAAAAGCAAAAGCAATAAAATCAAAAGCATTAAAACCTTAAAAGCAATAGCACTAACTCAAATAGCGTTAGCCATAGCATTAAGTTCTATTGTTGTTATCTCGGTGGCTACTTACTACAAAGCAACCGACAAGACGCAACAAACCGCTATAACCAAAGCTGGCACTCTGGAAAAAGTAGAAGCAAGCGTCAACGCCAAGAATGACCAACCGCGAATGGTTAGCGGTACTCCTGAAAGTGTCGTAACGACCGCTCCGGAAAAAGTTGCTCTGACTGGTGGCGTCTCCGTTGCCTCGGTCGCTGACAACCTGAAGACTGGAAGTACCACGGCCAGCTTTGGTGGATACCAAGGAAACCTAAACGCTCTTGGTTCTTTGTCTGGTCAAGGTGGTGAAAGTGTTACAACCTCCCAGCCTTCTTCTCCTACGGTCGCCCCTGTGCCAGCGGTAGGAAGCGCAACCGTGACGCCTGCTTATCCTGTTCCATCTTCGCCCACTGTCTTGTCTTCTATGTGGGGCGTTAATGTAGTGGTATCCCAAGGGTCGGGCGTTGACCACTACGAAATGGGAATTACATGCGGTATCTCTCCGCCTGCAAGTCAGTTCAATGCTACCGTCCAGACGGTGCCAGCCAGTGGACTAACTCAAAGCGTCAACACTGCCAACCTTCCAGGTCTAACCACTGGCTATTACTTCGTGCCTGTTGGTGTTCCGTACACTGTTATTGGCGGTATGTCCTCCACCGCTGGTATGACCGAGGTTGCTAACATGACCAGAGCCCTACCGCAAAGCGCTTGCAATATGGGTGGTGGTTACGGCGGTGTGTGGGCTGTACAAGTCAAGGTAAAGGCATGTAATGCCAGCGGTCAATGCTCTGCATGGTCGCCTGACTTTGGACAGTTCTGCGGCTTCAACCGTTGCTAATGAGAAAGGCTCCTCACGGAGCCTTTTCTTATTTGCCTCGACCTTCCATTACATCAATCACATCAAACCCGAACTTTTCCACCATAGCCTTGGCTCGTGTCCCTTTGCTGGTCTTGCCGTACTGATATTCCCTGTACCAGATTTTTTGATAATCCTTCTCAATTGTGACATAGCCCGTACCTCCCTCTTTGTTGAACTGGAAGAATGAACTAACCTCCAAACTCCGCAGCATGGCGTTAAGTTCCAGCCTCCCTCTTTCGGTTGCCATCTTCTCCACGAAGTCATCAAGCGTAACCTCCACATCCGTTGCTCTGGCCTTTTCCATTTCAAAGGCTTTCTTTGTGGAAGCAACCCGCTCTGATACCTGCTTGATTTTCTGGATGATGATTTTAGGGATTGGAAAAATGTTCATCCCCTCCACTTGGATAGATAGGGCTTGCTCATCTTCCACGGCTTGGTAGTAGGCCACTTCCAGCTTCTCTAAATCCTCCGCATGCCTTTCCTTGCCTTGCGATAGCGCGCTGGTTAGTCGTCCTCCTACGCCTCCCCTGTGGCTCTCTGTAATCTCATTGCTGGCACCTATCCCCGATAGCAACACAAAATAAAGGAACTCATAAAAGACAACATCAAAAGGCATCTGCCATCTGCAGTTAGGGCAGTGGAAGATCCTGATAAAATCATTCTTTGAATAGTTAGGATTTTTTGCCTGCTGGTAAAAAAGTGCCTCACGGCAATTATGGCAAAAGATGGTTTTGTTGAAAATGTTGTTGAAATTGGTTGACCGTCGCCCTCCGTCCTTTTGAAAACTTCTTGCCTCCATCGCTCTAACCGCACGGTCAAAGATAAGTTTTGAAACAACTTGCGGATAGAACCCCTCGGTCGTTTCTATAATCTGTTGCTTCCTTCTCTTGCCGATGACCTCGCCATTCTCTACAACATCGGTAAAGATGCTCGCGGTTCTGGAATGGATCCCCAGAATCCACTTCTTCGTTAGTAAGGCGTGGACCTTTGGTTTATTCCAGTTGTGCGTTGAGTAGCGGTTAACAATGGAGATCGCTTTATTAACTCCGCTGGATGCGATGACCTCCAACAACTCCTCGACCTCTGCCTTTTCCTTTTCGTCGACTTGGTACTGACCGTCTACGATGGACAACCCAAAAGGCGCTTTATCTTGGAATAGCGTTTTACCTGTGTTGACTGTCCGTCGTTTCCAAGCTTCTTTTATCCGTATTGATTTCGTCTCGCTTTCGTTCCTTGCCCTTTCTGCGATAAGGCCAATCATGAGGAAGTCTTCTAACCGACTACTCACATAAAGGCGCTTGTCGAAGGTGGTGTAAAGGTTGATGCCCTTTTTGACAAAGCCTCGGATAAGGTCGGTGGCGACCTCCCAGCCCTCTCTGGTAAGTCTGTCTATGCTCTCGCAAACGATGTAATCACCTGGCCTTATGTGACCCTTGGCGACGTCTTGAAGCATCGTTGCCAGCTCGCCGTTGATACGGTTCTTTCCTTTGAAACTGCTGACGCCTTCGTCAACATAGTTCCGCACCACCTCGGCGTCGGGGTAGCTGGCTTTGAAAGTGTCCAGCCCTGCGGTCTGTCTGGTAAGGCTGTCGCCTTCGCTCTGGGCGTCCGTTGACCACCTGATGTATGCGTAAGCCTTTGCCATTGCTGGGGTTCCTGCCGTCTAGGACAGCCCCAATCTACACCATACAAACTGGCGTAGCTATCTTGATCGCGTTGAATTCGATATGCGCTACCGCGTGCACCAGTGCGGCACGGCCCCGCTCGCTGCCGAGGCCGCGCTGCGGCACTTGCCGGGCATCGACCAGGCGCGGTTTTACCGGGCGGCCTGGCG
>Ga0307377_10008471_pt1 | contig 10421 bp, 17 predicted proteins | sample TR3MG_FD_202535 | JGI IMG/M metagenome (GOLD analysis project Ga0307377, IMG submission 202535) | Soil microbial communities from Risofladan, Vaasa, Finland - TR-3 | ecosystem: Environmental > Terrestrial > Soil > Coastal area > Acid sulfate soil | place: Finland: Risofladan, Vaasa | collected... | reverse complement strand
TTCACCAAGCCCAAGTGCAACACCAAGTGCATCTCCATCCGAGTCTCCTAGTGAGTCACCTAGTACTTCTCCATCAGAATCACCAAGTACATCTCCTAGCTCAACTCCAAGTAGTTCTCCAAGCGAATCTCCAAGCGAATCTCCATCAGCGACACCGAGTTCTACTCCAAGTGACAGTCCTTCTTCTAGTCCATCTCCAAGTGCTACGCCAAGTGCAAGCCCTAGTGCAACTCCAAGTGCTAGTCCTTCATCGTCGCCGTCGTCAACTCCATCTAGCAGTCCGTCAGCAAGTCCGTCTCCGTCAGCAACACCATCAACGAGTCCATCAGACTCACCTAGCACTTCGCCAAGTAGTTCACCATCATCTACACCAAGCACATCGCCATCTGAAAGTCCTAGCACAAGTCCGTCTACAAGCCCTAGTGCAACACCAAGCTCAACACCATCTACTAGTCCTAGTTCTAGCCCATCACCTAGCGAATCTCCATCAACTAGTCCGTCGGCTACACCTAGCAGTTCTCCTAGTGCCACGCCATCAACTAGCCCTAGTGCTACACCAAGCGAAAGCCCAAGTACAAGCCCATCTGCAAGTCCGTCACCGTCAGCTACTCCATCTGCAAGTCCAAGTGCTTCGCCATCAGAATCTCCATCGGCTTCACCAAGTACTTCACCAAGTACAAGCCCTAGTGCAACACCGAGTACGAGTCCATCGGACAGCCCATCGGCTACTCCGTCTGCATCTCCTTCAGCTACTCCAAGTGAAAGTCCTAGTGCGACACCAAGTACTTCCCCTAGTGCTTCCCCAAGTGCAGGAGTACCAGATACTTATTTTGTAGTAAATACAGATATATATAGCGAGCCAGACGCATTAGATTTATATGTTGACGGAGAGTTATTGGGGAGGTTTACAAGTGACTAACGATACTTACATACTGTACACCCCTAACGCAGTCTACATTTATGTAGATGGAATATTAATATTGGAGGTAACAAGATGAGTTGGAAACTATATAAAGACCTAATTCTAGATACATTAAAATCTAAAACGATTCTCGCAACAGATGTTGACGGAAAAGTGATAGAAGGAGATGAGCGTCTAAAACTAGACCAAACAACTCCACAGACTATCACCGCTACCGACACCACAATCACAGCGAGTGATGAGATTTACTTTGGAGATGCTACGGATAGTGGACTGCTTAAGAAAGATACTGTTCAAGGGATTTTAGATTTAACTCCTGCTCCTGATTTGAGTGGGTATGTTCCTTACACAGGAGCAACTGGTGATGTTGATTTAGGAGCTTGGGACATTAAAGCTCACATTGGAGACTTTCACTCAACAGGTTTTACTGGTGCAGGAAATGAAATATTTGATGGTGTTACTCTAACTGGACAACCGCAAAATGTCGGAGACGGACAAGCTATAAGTTGGTACTGGGCAAGTGGTATGGTAAATTCTGCTCGTATCAACACTAGTGGAGTTGGTTCTGGCGAAGATGTGTTGGAGTTTTGGACATCACAAAGCAATCCAATAGGGTTAGCCCTAACACTAGGGGAAGATTCATCAACATTTACTGGGACAATTTCAGCTTTAAATCTTTCAGGAATTAATACAGGTGATGAAGATTTATCAGGTTACTTACTTAACACCACAGATACATTTGTTGGCACACTGTCTCTTACTGGAACAATGAACGCAACGGGGACAGTATCAGCAGAACAAATAACATCAACAGATGACATCTCGCTTGCAGGAGTTTTGACAAACACACTGGGGAGTGCCGACACTCTTGGAATAAATCTTGATGGTCAAACAAATGACTATACAGGAACAGCTACAACAACCCTTGCAAACTTTACAAGAGATTATACCTCTGGCTCTTACAACACAAGTGACTTAACAACTACTGGTATGAATTTTAATATGGCAGTTTCTCAAGTTGGTAATGCTTTGCCTAACTTTGGTTCTTATAAAAAGACAGTAAAAGGAAACACCATAGCGATAACTGACAGTATTGCTCATACAGGAACAAATGTTCCAACTAGTTTTGTACAAGAACTATTTGGAAATGTCTTTACTATAACAAGCGAAGGAACTTATAATGCCTCACAACTATTAAGTGGAATCGGTCAAATAAACACAACTGGTGAAAGAATAACAGTAAACAGTAATGGTGTAATTAATGAACGTTCTAGTTTTGGTTCTGGTACACTCAGAACCATTACAAAAGGTCTTGATTTATTTGTTGTTGGAAACGAAACAGAAACTGCTGGTTCATTATCGTCAATAACAGCAGGTCTATATATTGACGTTCAAGGAACACCAAATGCCATAACTGGTTCAAAGGCAACATATGGACTTGCTTTTCAAAGAATTAAAAACGCTGACGCAGGGGCACTTTGGGGAATTTATATGGGGGAAACGGATGCTGGTGTTCAGAACTTATTATCAAGAGATAACCAGAAGAACTTATTTGGAACAGGGAAAGATGCTTCAATATATTATGATTCAACCAATCTCATCATCAATCCAAAAGAAGTAGGGAGTGGGATTTTAGACATTCAAGGTAGATTGCAAACAGATGGATATAATGCTGTTGATGGAACTGTCGCACTTGCAGGAACAAAAGTTTATTATGTTTCTGATTCAAGTGGTGGGGCAGTAACAAGAATGTTGACATTTAAAGATGGATTATTAGTAAGCGAAACATAGGAGGTAACATGGCAATACTTACAAGCGAAGTTTTAACAAGGATAGCACCACACAAGGATAAGTTTCTTGCTGTTCATCCTGTGCCTTTAAACGAAGATGGCTCTCCTAAATACACAGATTTAGAGTGGATTAATGAATATGTTAAGCGTCATTTAATAGGTCAGATTAAGCGTGGAGAAGAAGTATTAAATAAACAACAGTTTGTAGCAACAGATGTTTTACTGGAGGATTAATGGTTCAAGCTGAGATTTTATAAGGAAGAATTCTTGAATTAAAGAAAGCTATTCAAGCAGATATGAATAAGCCTAAAGAAGAACCAAAGGAAGAATAAAGGGGACTCCATGTCAGCAGACGAACACGCAGAAATAGTAAGCAATAAAAATATTAAAAGGAGTAGACGATGAATGGATTTGAAAAAATAGTTGATACTCAGCAAACAATTGACATGCTTTTAAAGCTAGGGGAATTTAATTCTTCTTTAGGCATAGAAGGTAAGTGGATACTTGAACCTTTATACTCTAACAAAAAATGTTCTGTTGGTATGGTTCATATTTCTACAAAAGACCTTGGACCATGTAAACCACACGTTCATAAAGATGTTAAAGAATATTTAATATGTACCTCTGGTAGCTTTACATTAAATATTAATGGAAATGATATCCGCACTTTAAAAGAAGGCGATTGTGCAGTAATTAATCCAGGAGAAATTCATTATAGCAAACCATTATGTGATAATACTCAAATGACGTATGTCTGCATTCCTGGAGATAAAGGAATGAAACAACTTGATGCACAGCTAGGGAGACAAAATGACAGATGAAATAACAAAAATAGAACTTGAAGCCATGATAGCTGTGCAGGAAAAAGCGGCCACACAAATGGAAAAGGTAGCAAGTGCTTTAAATATTATTGTAGAAAATCAAAAAATTATTATACATTCTGTCGCTGAAACTATTGCAACTCTAAAAACATGCGATGTTTGTAAAGAAAGAATTAAAAAAGTTAAAGAGGATGTTTCTGTAACAAAATGGGTAGTGACTTCATTGGCAAGTGTATTGGCAATAGGATATTTAATAATAAAACTTGCTGGGCATTAAAAGGAATAAATATATGATAACTAATATTAGATGCAAATATTGTGGAGAAAAATCACAGGTCACAGATATGGGTAATAACTGTATCTGTCCTGTTTGTCATAAATTTATCATATCAATAAGTGATATGATGAGAGAACAGACGTTAGAAAAAAAACAGGAGGAATAAAAATGGAAAATGAAACATGGGATGTAGAAATTACCTATAAGGTAACAGGTAAAGAAGTGTATACAGATACACAGTCGTGGCAGGGAATTAAGCCGGCTAAAGTTGGCATTATGATGAAATACTTAAAAGAAGCACAAGACAAATTCGTTAAGGAATCTTCTAAAGTATAATGCATACCCTCGTCTCTTACTCGCTATCATACGGTCTCACACTCACAGCATGCATACTCTTAGTCTGTGCGGCTGATATGATAGCGAATAATAGAATTAAAACAATTGCCTCAACCTGTGCTATAACTGCTTTTGTATTTACGCTTATAGCGTGGTGTGTCTATGGGTATTGTTTTTATTATTAAGGAGATATTATGAAATTTAAAGTAATAATGAAATGGGTGGAATCTAGAAACAGATGGGATGTTGTTAAAGAAAATGGATTTACAATGTATGATATTCCAGCATGTGAGAATGTCGATACTATTTTTGAACAACCCAGTAAAGAAAAAGATGAAACTTTTGAGATAACTATTAAAAGAGTATAATGAATTAATAGGAAAAGGAAGAATTATGATAGTAAAACAAAATGCTACAATTCCATTAGAATTGTTAATCACAGATTTATATGGGCAAGAACGTACGGATATTGATACTGTTTTTGTGAGAGTTTTTCATAGAGTAGCAGGAAGCGAAGTAGATGATTTATCATCAACGGCTATGGAAATTGAATCTGGGGTTACTAGCAGATATTACTACTCTTGGGTATCTACGGCGACTGTTGGAGAATATATTATAGAATATATTATTACAGACACTCTTGCCGAAGTATATAAGCAATATGAATCTTTGACTGTGGGATATTTAGAAGATGAACTACAATTCTTAATAGATGCTGAGGGTGGAAAGTGGGAAATAATTAGCAATCAAATGATTTTTTATAAAGCTGATGGAGTTACAGAAATACAGCGATTTAATTTATTTGATAGTGCTGGAGACCCATCAACTACCGAGATATTTAAAAGGGAACGAGTAGTATAATGAATATTATTACCAGAGGACTTGGTGCCCTTCAAAGACTAGTTACTCGTGGATTTGGTAGGGGAACTACTGTAGTAGAACCCGGTGGTGGAAGTATAACGGGATTAATAGGGCAGAAACCACGCTACGTTGCGAAATATGCGTATTTCAACGTTGATGGTATTAAGTTGTTTAAAGAGAGTATATCAATCTTTTTAAAAGGAGTACTAGCTTTTTACGATAGTTCTCTATATAATCTTATGGGAATAGTAAAAAGGACAGTATATAAGCTATTTAGTATTAATGCTATATACGCTTTTACAGGTATATTACCTGTTAAATTCGCAGGAATATTAAAAGACATTATTAATAGTAGATTACTTCTTACTGGTACGTTAGGTTTTTATAGAAGTAAAAAAATTGTTTTATCTTCCATAATTAAATTTAATACAGTATATGTTGCAAGTTGTGCCGGAATTAAAAAGATATATAATACTAATAAAATAATTATAAATGGTAAAAGAAATATTATCAATATTTTAACTGCATTAGGACTGTTAGACAACAAGGAGTAAATTATGAAAATATTTAGGGTAATTCAAGATTGGTTTAAGGAAATCTTCTTTCCAAAATTTAAAGAATTTTTGAAAAGTGTTTTTACCAAAGCTGTTACTACAGCTATGGCAGAAATACAAGATATTGTAACTGTAATAGTAGCTCAACTATCAGTAGAAAATCTTACAAATGATGAGAAGCGTGAAAAAGCGGTCTTATTAATTATTGAAGCGTTAAAAGTATCTGGGAAGGTAGCAGGCGAAAGCCTTATCAGAACATTAATTGAACTAGCCGTTATTGCTTTAAAAAATGAGACAGCAGGAGACCCAATTAATGAGTAAAATTTCTTTTGAGGAAATAGCAAAAACGCTAACATTTGGTTTTGATTATAGTTTTTTAGAAGTTGGTAAAGACGACCAAGAACTAGCAAAGATTGCAGAAAAGCGAGGGTTGCATTTACCATGTAACGACTTAGCTATTTTTAAAGGTAAATTTGCTTTTACTGATAGAACAAATTTGAATGGTTGTAGCTTACCTAAAGAAGAAGTTACTAAATCATTACACACTTTAATAGGGAAGGCAATTGACTTTGACCATATTAGAGAGAGAATCGTTGGATTTTGGCTTGATGCCGAAGTCATAGCAGATACAATTTATGCGTATGGGGCTTTCTTTAAAGCTAATCTTGCAGAAGATTATACTTTAGTGAAATCTCTTATGGATAGTAATAATTTAGGAATTTCATTTGAAGCATATGGTAATCGTGAATTTAAAGACGATGGTTCTTATGATTTAAATGATATTGAGTGGGCTGGCGGAGCATTACTGATAAATACAGAACCTGCATTTCCAGGTGCTGGAGTATTAGAAATGTCTCAAAAGCGTGTGTTGGAATTTGCTAACACAATGACTGAACCAACAACCTACATCAAATCTAATGAAGCTAGAAAAGTTGAAAAGTCACGTTTGTATGTAGAAGACATGGAATCTATTATGCGAATGCTTTATGAAGTTCAATGCCCTATGTGTAAATCAATAGGGTCGTTTGATGTTAATGAGATTGACTTTAAAACGAACACATCAGAGTGTACTTGTTGGATGTGTAATGCAAATTTGGCAGTTGAAATGACGCCAAAATCGACAATGATGCTTCCAGACAAGGAACATTCTAGTCGTACCTTAATAAAAGTAGTAAAAAAATCTTCAGAACAAATGAAGAAGGAGGAAAGCGAAATGTCAGAAGTTAAAAAAGATGCTCCTTCTATCGCAAACGCCGAAGAAAAACCAGTTGAAAAACCAGTTGAAAAAACGGCTAAGGTAGAAGCAGTTGTGGAAGAAGAAAAAGTAACTATTGCAGAAGCAATTGCTGAAGCTGAAGCAGAAATTGAAACAGAAGAAGAAGTTACTGAAGTTGAACCAGAGGTAAAAGTCGAAACAGAGGAAGTAGTTCCAGAGGAAGTGGTTCCAGAGGAAGTGGTTCCAGAAGTAGTAGACAAAGTAGAACCTGTGGTAGTAAGTACAGAAGAAGTAGCTACTCTAAAAAATAAAATTTTAGAACTAGAACAAAAACTTACAAAAGCTAGAGATGAGGGTAAAGTTATTGGTAAACGTAAAATGTTCTTAGCCGATTATGCTAAAGATATGACAGATGATGACATTCTAGATGATGTTAAATATGATAATGCTTCGTTAAGGAAGAAAGTCGCTGAGTTAGAGGCTAACCAAAACGTAGAAGTTTCAAATGTTAAAAAAGATGTTGCTCTTGAAATTGGAAGTAAAGATAACAAACCAACATCAGAAATTGATGAGTATGCGAAGAAAGTTCGCAAACGTGCATTCAATTTATAAAAAAAGAATTAAGTTTTAAGGAGAAATAAAATAATGGAAAAAATAGGTTTAAATTACGATGCTCTTGAAGTTTCCCGTATTATCGGTGAACCAAGAGACCCAAGAAAGCCATATACAATGTTGCAAGAAAAAGTTTGTGACACGACTACGGCTGCTCCTGAAGATTATACATATGTATTTGATGTACTTCAGGACACAGATAAAGTTTATATAATTACAGCGACTGGTGAATTGACTCAAGTAGCAGTGACACCAGACACTCCTGTTCTTATCACGTTTATTGATGTAGCGTCACCTGAGTATTATGTGACGATTACTGATTTGTGTAAGAAAAAGGAAGATGTTCTTGCTCGTAAAACGGTTACGATTAATCGTGCCATGAACGCATATGAGAATTATTTAATTGTCAATGCGATTGATGGAGCTGTTCAAACAGCTAATCAGCACACACTATCATCTGGTAAAACAGGTTTTAGTTATGATGTGTTGATTGACATGATTGATGGTTTAATCGACTACGGTGACAAGTTTGTACTTGTTGCTGGAGCGACTGTTGCTAAAGACATCGTTCTTTGGGATTGGACAGAGAATAAATATCATTCATTGAAGTCGGCTCTTGCTGATTTGAATATTGATATTGTTCGAGTCAATCAAACTGTAACAATTGATGGTTCATCTACGGCTGTATTAACGTCTACTAAAGCGTATTTAGTAGCGACAGATACAGAAGTTGGTAACCCAATTCTGTTTGTTCGTAAGCAGTTAAACAGCATTTCGTTGCTTGGGGGAGTAATCTCTGAAGCTGGTGATATGCCGGAAAGATTGGTTATTACTTCAATGAATCCAGTGTCCGTATTGTCTGGTAGCAATCGCTACTTAGCTGTCGGTGTTACTGGTTTTGAAGAACTAGCAATCGCTGTTACGAATCCTTATGCTCTTGCGTGTTTTACACGGTCATAAGCATTAGAAGTTTGTAAATCAACGGGGGATGGGTTGTTCTGAGAAGAAACTCTCATCCCCCTTTTTGATAACACAACACAACGAAAGATATATATGATAGAAGAATTTCGGTTGAACAAAAGAAATAAAGTCGGTCTTGTAGATTTTGTTAGTAGAAGAAACAATTTATATTTTACAAAAGATAATAAACGCCATCCAGTTAAAACGTATATTGATTTAAAAATTTTAAATGGCGAATCATGTTTTGCTATACAAAAGCATATTGGTGGAGAAACTAAAGGATTGCTATTTGTATGGGAATCTAATTATACTGATGTAAAGCGAAATTATATTAAAGTAGAATACGAAAATATTAGTGATGTTGATGATTTGTTAATGGTGTTAAATTGGAATTTTAAAGACGAAGTGTATATTAAATTAGCAAAAAAATCCCCTTTGATTAATTCATTTCGTAAAAAAGGGTTTAAGTTTTGTCATTCTAGAGGGGAAGAAATTTTATTATATAGAAGCCAAAATTTAAGAGAATTCATTCCCCCGTTTAAAGAGGAAGATTTAGAGGAGTAACATGAACGACGTAACGTCAACAACAACTTTAACTAGAGCATTAATTAATGATGAAGAACAAACTGGAATAGATGTATTTGTATATACAACGAGTGCCATTTTTACTTTAACAGAAAAAAACGTAAATTCTATTTCAGAAGTGACTGTGAATGGAGTTGAAAGCGGTGTAACATATACTGAAAGTTTGTCGACGGGTAAACTCACCATTACATCTGATTTAACTACAGAAGATGTAGTTGAAGTTACTTATGCATATAATTCTAATTATTCAGATAATGAGATACTAGCTTATATTAAATCTTCTTTAATTCATATGTCTATAAATAATTTAACTACTTATATCATAGATGGTACAACTATTTATCCTGAACCAACAGACAAGTCAGCAAATTTAATTGCTATGCTTGCTAGTATTTTGATTAACCCTGAAAACATTTCATACAGAATGCCAGACATTAGTGTGGCAGTTCCAAAAGATTTAAATACGTTAGATAAAATTCGTAAAGTCATTTCTATTTATAAAAAAGATAGCAGTGGATTTATGTTTGTTGCAGAAGATTATCCTACTGATGGGATATTTTCATAATGGATATAACTATAAGCGAAACTATATCTATGAGCATAACTATTAAAGAAGTTCTCGATATGAGAATAGATTCAAAGGAAGTTAAATGAAAACTTATTTACTTGGTACAGCAATTTATTTTAGTGTTATTCTTCCTTCGGAAGTAGATAGCATAAAAATTACTATTGCTAATGAAGCAAAAACTAAACTAATTGATGCAGTTGATATGAGTATAGAGGATAATGTATCTTCTGGTGCTGTTAGAAAAGTATATGATTATACATATCAAACATTAAGCACAGGTATAGAAGGCGTTTATACTGCTGTAATTGAAACAGTATTAAATAGTGTAACATCGGTACAACAGCAGAAATTTAGATTGGAAGACCGCTATTAAGAAAGTAATATATGACTCAATTATTTGGTAAAGATAACCCAGCTTATAGAGGCGGGGTTACTAGATTAAGAACGTTAATTAGAAATAGCAAGATGTACAAGATGTGGAAAGAAATTGTATATCAGAAAGATAGATATAAATGTCAGATATGTGGCTACTTTGGGACTCGTCGTACTTTAGTAGTACATCATAAGAATACAGATTTTGGAGATATTTTACAAGATTTTATTGGCAAATATAAAGATAAGTATTCGTTGCCCAAAGATGAAAAGCGTTTATTGTTATTGTCAGATGCATATTATCCTTTTTGGAATGTAAAAAACGGAACTTCGTTATGTGCGCCATGTCATAAACAGTTACACAAAGATTTAAAATTAAAAGAGAAATCTAAATGAAGAAGATACCAGCAGATATACCACATGTTAAAGAATTAATTAAAGTAAATGGAACGAAAATCTCTATTTATTTTGGTGTAAAGAGTGCAGGAGACGATTTTGACCCAAGAGAAGGTAATTATGATTATAGCAATTTACCGTACAAAACTAT
>Ga0307377_10008470_pt1 | contig 10421 bp, 19 predicted proteins | sample TR3MG_FD_202535 | JGI IMG/M metagenome (GOLD analysis project Ga0307377, IMG submission 202535) | Soil microbial communities from Risofladan, Vaasa, Finland - TR-3 | ecosystem: Environmental > Terrestrial > Soil > Coastal area > Acid sulfate soil | place: Finland: Risofladan, Vaasa | collected... | reverse complement strand
CTTTCATCTCTAAATGCATGAGATTCTGTCCTTGGAAATTGACGATAAAACTCATTAAGAGCATCTGCATCGTTTTTTAAAGAATCTACTTCTGCCTGCCAATAATCTATAGCCCCATTTTTTATCCAAGAGCCATCTATTCCTCTAACAAGCTCATCAGGCTTATTAAGAACAGGCATTCCATAAATATCAATAAAACCTTCCATATTCCACTCCATTGGAATAAATAAAGAATACAATCCTGACTTTGTTTGACCATTAGCATTTCTAACTGTAACATTAGAATCCTCGTACATATCCTTATAGTTCTGACCACCTTTGCTTAAAGCATTAGATGTAGAACCCATCATACACTTTCCAATAATCTTAGAGCCTAATCGCAAACAAGTTTTTGTTACCCTCCAATTTTCTTTTATATTATTCGGAGCAGTCCATTTAGCAGATTCGTCATGACATAACAATAATAATTTTTCTCCATCGTATGAATTATCTCCTGTGTTCTTCCAATCTATAGATGTATCTAAGCCTTCTATAATTTCATCCTCTATTTCATACATATTTTTCTTTGTAATCTTAGATGCAGGAACCCTATAAGCTAATTCAGTTTTAGGTTTATCCATACCATCCATAATTGGTCTGAAGAAAAACGGAAGTCTATTGTTTATTGGAACTATTTTATCAGTAAACATTTTTTTAGCATCAGGACCTGTCTTAGATAATACTCCAATCCTAGAGTCTTTTGCAAGAGTACCAATATTTACTGCTTCAGAAGATGACATAAAAGAAAATCCTGAACGTCTAATTTTTAAGTAAATCATTCCAAAACATCTTTCATCAGCTTTACAAGCTTCCCAAAAAATCCAAAATATCCTATTAGCTTCTCTGAAATCAGGATACCCAACATCAATACTAGACCACTGAAGGTACGTATAATGAGAGCCTGTTATGTAAGTCTTAACACCATTATTCATAAACCAAAAACCTTGCTCTCTATAATCAAACTCTTGTTCAATATAATCGACCCACATGTTTTTAAATTCAGATGGCATTTCGTTCCATTGAAATATTGATTGAATTTTGCTAAGTGTTTTAGGTAATTCCTGTCTTTCCCAATACTGCTCAGAATTGCTTGTGTGTCTTTGAAGACACTTTGTAGGGGTTGGAGGTAAAGCAATAAGAAGACCTGAAATATTTATTACGTCTCCAATTTGACCACTTTTAGATATAACCACAACATCATATTGTTCGTTATATCCATAAATCCAAGAATTGTTTCTATTTTTATTAGAAACAACTTGTTTTGGGATATAGTCCTCAACAATTTTATACAATTTATTTTGACCTTCTTTCAGCAAATCCTTGTCTTGTATCGGTTCGACTTCCTCCTTTTTCAGCTAACTCTAAGCTTTCTTTTTCAGCTTCTATTCTATTCAGAATCTCGAAAGCATCAAATATAGCTAATTTCTTAGTTGCTGCTGCATTTTTTAATTTATCTGCAGCTAAATCATCTCCTTCGCTATTTGGATTCAGTATAGCGTCCTCAGCAACCTTTATTAACTCCTCAACAGCCTTATGACCTGCTTCTATAATTCTAAGTTTTATAGCTCTTGTGCTCATAATTTTATAGCTATTTGATGGTCATACATTCTGTAGAGTTTTTCTCCGTCAACATTGAATTCATATTCACTATCAGGTTTAAAACACACAAGGTCTCCCGAATTAACACCTTTACTTAAAAGGTATTCATTAGGATAAACCATTTTTCCAATTAAAGGCTCTTCACTAAAAGGTTTTTTTATATAAGAATCAATCACAGGTATAGGCTTCACAAAACAGTATCTATCGTATGAAAACCATTTATCTTTCTTTTTGTACATAAAAAATTGGTCAGTTTCAATGAAAAATAAATCATTTTTGAAAAAACTTTTACCGCTTCTTTGACGACCTTTCATGTCGTTATAAAATTTGAATGCATTGTGATGCACAAGTAAAGTATCTCCTATCTCTATAGGACCACTATAGCCTAATGGAAGTTCGACAACCTCAGCATATCGATTCGAAAATTTATGGTCTTCTTCAGAAGTGCTTACGATAAATTCAATTCCCGCTATATTTTTTGTGTTGTCGTATCTTTTTCCATTTTTAGGCTTTACAATAAAGTAAAATGGAGATTTCATTAAAAATTTATATTATATTCGATTGAAATTGGCATTTGAGAATTAAATTCTTTCCACAAAACTACTTCTTCTTTTTTATTTATGATGTATATTTTGAAAGAATTTTTCTTTTCATCGTATTTTATTAAATGAATTTCATTGCTATCGCCAAGCAATTTTTGCCCAACTATGTAGTGCATGGCACCTCCTTTATAGTCAGGCCCAACAGAAATTTTTCTTATTTCCATTTTTTTTTAATTAAATTATACTACAATCCTTACCTCTCCTGTAGCAGTTTGGTAAAGTCTTCCTATTACAAGACCTCCTGCAAGTGCAGCAACATTATTAGCAAAAACAGGTAAAGTTACAACAACAGTAAATAAACTATCAATAGTAAAGTTTTTTGTTTCATTATTTGTAGTTACATCAGTACCAATTAACTTATCTGTTGCTGTTGGTGTTGATAAAACTGAATATGTACTTATTTTTCCCATTTTGTTTTATTGTTTTTTTGTTATTTCTCCTGTCTGAATATTGACAACTGAATCAGACCCATATTTTTCAATTAATAATTTCTCATGCACAGCAAATTCTTTTTTTAAAACTTCTATATGACTAAAAATGTTTTGTTTTTGAATTTCTACATCCCCAATAGCCATTTTTGCTTTGTTAAACTCTGAAGTTAATTCTTGAATTTTAGTAAGTTCTTCTTGTGTTATTCTTTGAACTTTGTCTTGAGTGAATTTGTTTTTGTTTACGACTTTCATTTTAATTTGATTTAATTGTTATGATACAAATATATGTAATTTAAAGTAAATACTTTTTAAGAGCTTTTCTTGTAAAAAAAACTATTACTATTAGAATTAAAATCCACCACAAATAAGGTAAAAAACTTTCTTTTCTATCAACCTCTTTTACTTTTGTTTTTTGCTCTTTAACTTCTTTAGATTCTACTTTTTGTATTTCTTTTTTTACCTCATCTTTTTTAGTGGTATCCACTACAGACGATTTAGTTTTTTTTGTTTTTATCTTAGCATTAAAATACTTTTTGTCTCCAATAATAATTGGTTTTTCAGGGTCTATTGGAGTAATTTCTACTTCATCAATATTAGTATTTATACTTATATTGTTTTGAGTAGTAATAACCTCATCTTTTTTTATTTCAGACTTGCCCTCTACTTTTATAACTGTGTCAGTTTTTTGCATATTAACTTTTCTTGAGCCGCAAGACACAAGCACAGCAAATAAAAATATCAGACTATATCTTAACATAAGTGTATGTTTTTCCATTAATTACTTCTGTAAAAGTATTTCCGGAATTAAGTTCTTTTTGTAAAGTTCTCCAAGTGTGTCCAAAAGTCATTTCAAAATGAGGTCTGTCTTTAAATTTCCAATCTCCTCCCCAAACAAATCCAATAGACTTAAAGTAATTTACAACTTCTGTCCAATCAGCAATTCCGTCTTTGTCAAAATCCAAAACAGTATCCCAACTTGCAGATTCAAAAACTCCATCATTGTTTCTATCAAGCAACAAAACAATATCAAATGCTAAATGATAATTATGTATGCTTTGACCTCCTCTTGCCTTAGTAACTATACCTAATCTTCTACCTTTTTTATCAAACAATTTCGTTCTTCCTTGAGCAAATAATTCATTTTGCTCTTCGATTGTTCTTGTGGTATGCGCAAAACGCAAACGGACCCCTTTTCCGAGGAGTCTGTTGTTTACGTGAGTGTAGGCATCTAAAACTTGCTTTCGTATTTTAGGATGCAAAGTACCTATTCGGTCAATTGTAATCTTGTCCATTATACAATGTCATCAATATTACCTTTAACTTCTTTTGCTCTAAGAAATGCTTTTTTAAGAATATCCCAAATTTTAATATTATAGGATTCTTCTATATTTTCTTTTATAGAAACTAACTCAATAAATATAAGCAGTATTCCACAAATCTTGGTAAACATAAAATCTATGCTTAACCAACGAAAAATAAATTCGTTTAATATAAATTTATCAATTACGAATAATAACAAAATACATATTTCATACAATAACATTTTAGAAATTATATGAGATAGCTTTTTGCTTCTAATACTTCTCCATCCTTTTAATTTTACACTTTTAAATACTCCCGTAAAAGTATCTAAAAGTATTGATGCTCCGACTGATATTAATATTCCTTGTATCGGAACGAACATTAATAATATAGATGTTACTAAGTAGTTTAAATATTTCATTACTTTCCTTGACCTTTATATGATTTCTTATACAGCTTACTACCCTTGTTAGTGCTCGTTTTATTTTTTGCAGCTACTCCTTTTTTCTTAGCCTTCTTAACATAATTTCCTACGGGTAATATCTTTGCCATTTTTTTCTTAAATTTACCAAAGTGCTACAAATAAAAGTATGCTAAATAGTTTCTTCATCTTGTGTTAATGTTATGCCACCCTCTAATAATTTAGCCTCCCATACCGCCTTATCGGTGTAGGTGTCAACTATTGGTTGCCCTGATTTCATTACTTGGTCAGGATTTATTTCGCCATACGCTGTAATTGTAAACGTTTCATCTTCTCTGCAAATGAAGTACGTTAATTCCTGTGGTTTGTTTATCTCTGTCATATTATATAATTTATGCTGTTACTGTTATAGTCCAACCCTTAGATACTAAGTTATCCCTTGCCGTTAACCCTGTTGCACTCGGTGCTTGTCCGCCACTTTGTAAAAACGTTCCGTTAGTAACACCGTTAGTGTCTAAACTAACAAGTATATCGTCTATTGATTGCGTTGTTAGGTTGGTTGCTGTGAAAGCACTTCCGTAATTAGTTGCTATGTTAATATCGAATGCGTTGGCAGGGTAGTTAGCAAGGCTTAAGCAATTATTCCAAGCTTGAAAGAAAGTAATACCACTACTTGTATCTAGCAAAGGAAATGATGTTAGACTTGAGCAACCACTCCAAACAAAACCAAAATTAACACCACTACTTGTATCTATTAATGGGAATGATGTTAGGCTTAAGCAATTATTCCAAGCACCCACGAAATCAGTACCACTACTTGTATCTAACAATGGAAATGATGTTAGGCTTGTGCAACTATACCAAGTCTCATTAAAAATAACACCACTACTTGTATCTATTAATGGGAATGATGTTAGGCTTGTGCAAAATCTCCAAGAAAAAGAAAAATTAGTACCACTACTTGTGTCTAACAATGGAAATGATGTAAGGCTTGAGCAATTTCGCCAAGCACTTTGAAAATTAATTCCACTACTTGTATCTAACAATGGAAATGATGTTAGGTTAAAGCAATTATTCCAAGCACCCAAGAAATCAGCACCATTACTTGTATCTAACAATGGGAATGATGTAAGACTTGAGCAATTTCGCCAAGTTTCTCTAAAATTAGTAACACTTCCAAAATTACCACTATCTGTTGCTGTTATTGTCATATTAGAACAACCTCTAAAAGCAGCACCTTGATTTGTAGCACCTAAAGCATAAATACCAAAGTTAGATATATCTAACATCTTTAACCTATCGCCACTATTACTAAAAAACATATAAGGAAATGAGCCACTTATTCTCACCTCATACGTTCCTGCTGTTGGAAAGGTTATAGTGTGGTCGCCTGTTAAACCTGTTATAGTCTGCCCATCTGACGTTTCAATATCGTATAGAAACGCTTGTGTTATACCTGTTGTGCTTGTAGGTATAGTAAATTGATTATCGTTAGATGTACCTGCGTTGTCTGTTTTGACTTCAAAAATAAAGCGTGTTTCAATAGGTGGTGTGCCACCCGAAGATGGCAGTGCACCATTAATTGTATTTGATATGGATATTTGGAGACCTGTCATTACCAAAGAGCTACAATGTTTGAAGCTGTTGTTCCTGTTGATAAAACTCTTAAAACCTGAACAGGTATAAATGAACCACCTTGTACATTAACAAAAGTTACTTCATCCTGCCCTGTTGTTATTACCTTCAAATCTCCTGTTGTACCAACGTACAAAACACACCCATCGTTTACACCTCCGCTTATAGACGGAATATTTACTGTGTCTGATGGAGTTACCGCTGCAGCTCTTCCTGCTTGTAATTTTTGATAAGCCATTGTTTTATATTTTTTATTGATTAATCGTTTTTATAAGGAAACATTCTATTAAGAGAATTTTTTCTAGCTCCGCATCCACAATCTTTACCTGTAGCTTTAGACACCCTTTCAACTACCTTTTTAATTCCTGTAGCAGTTGTGATTTTCTCTATAGTATCTCCTAATCCTTTACTTTTCATTTTTTTTAGGTTTTTTTGAAACGTTGCCTTTTAAAAATTTCATTTTTCCATCAAGAGATTTTTTAGACTCATACATGGCTGCTTTTTTAATTGTTTTTTTCATTGGGTAAAGATATTAAAAAATTTAAACTTTTTTTACACGTTTACCCATCCCTACTCTTGACTTCTCAGCTTTTTTAGCTGCAAGTTTTGATGGGCTTATTTCTGAAATAGTCTTTGGTGTCTTTGAAGACACTCTAACTTTTGGTCTGCAATATTCGTTTTTGCCTCCGGCTCCGCACGCTTTACCTGTACGAGTGTCGGTCCATTTTTCTTTTTCCCATCTCTTTAGAGATGTTCCTTCTGAACTTTTTCTCACACTGCCTGACGCTTTTCTACATTTAGCAATCGCTTGAGAAGCTCTTGCTGATGGAAAAACTTTATAGCTTGCTTTTACTTTTTTGTAACACGCATCTTTTGGCATACTATTTTTTTAATATTTACCTCTTACATTTTTTGTACTTTCTTCCTATTAAACCTTTACAGCTCATTTTGTTTTGTTTTAAATTATTTATTTTTTCTTATCTTACCTTGGGAAAGTAAAGAACCTAAAATATTTTTACTTTTCCGTTCTTGTATTCTAATTTTTCGATTTTCAACCCTAGCAGCTCTTCCAAGAAGTCTATCAGCTTTTCTGTCTCTGCCTTCATCAACAGCTTTGTTACCTCTTCTAACAAGTCTATCCTCTTTTTTTTCTAACCTTGCTACTCTTTTCTTTGTATGTATCATCTTTTTAGTTTTTAATATTTACCTCTTATATTTTTTGGACTCGAAGCAGTTGACCCTCCTTTACCTGCCCATAATTTTTTACACGCCCAATATCTTGGCGTTAGCTTGTCATTTGCAGTATCGCACTTATGCCTTGCTTTAAAACTTTTACGAGCTGCAGCAGAGTAATTATGACCATAACCTTTAGCTCCAAAATGGAGAAGTTTTTCCTCTCCATTCGAGCAAGCTTTTACCATCATCTTCTTTCCTGCTCTATTTGAAGAAACAGGACTGTTGCATTTCATTTTAGATTTATTGGTCATGTTATTTCTAAAAAATCATGTGATTGAAAAAATATTGATTTTGAACTTTTAATTTCTTCTTCTGTTCCTAATTCCCAATCATTCCATTTGCTATCAAGAAGTTCTATTTTATAGTTTAATTTTGTCAATGCAATCATTAAAGCCCACTCATCGTATTCATACTTTGAAGTGCCTTTATCTACATCATACAGCTTTTCTCTTTCCAAATACTCGTACTGCCATTGGTTGCATATTTTCTTAGCAATCTCTAAGTTTTTAAAATACATAAAACCACTATTGATTTTATGTCCATGAAATTCAAAAGCACTCTGCCTAATCGCATCAGGAAGATACCACTTGCCTTTATAAGGAACATAAGCAAAGTCTGTTGATTTTTTAACCTTAAATGTCTTAAAAGGATTTTCTGTTAATGTAAACATATCAGCATCCATAAAAACAACTGCTTCATCTGCTTCATCTATATAATTAGCAAAATTACATTTATGCCACAAACCATTAATTAAAGGGTCAGGATTAACCTCAACATAATTATCACTTGCTTTAGTGAAAACTTCTATTAGAAGGTTGACAGTACGCTGTAAACGTACTGCTTCCTTCTCATATTTTTCCCCTATTGCTACTGAGAATAGTTTCATAATATTATTTTATTTTTATACAACTACAGTGTATCCTTTTGCAGTTGCTATTGTTGGGTCACACGTTGCAGCACCTGAACAGTTAGTTACTCTAATTGTTGCAGTATTAAGTGTTATAGGTAATTGAGTAAAAAGGTCATCTAATACAACTGCGGAAACATCAATTGTAGGCCCCGGAGAACCTACATCTAACGCTTTCCTTGTTCCAATATCTTTTAACGAAACTAATAAATTAATATTTCTAAATTTAGATATTCCACCGCTTGCTGCTTCTTTAATATAAGTAACACTTTGCAGTGAAGTTGCAATTATTCCTAACCCTAAAGCATCAAATTCTGTAACTGCATCTGTAAATATACTAGCAAGTTGGTCAGTAAAAAAATTACCAACACCTAAAATGTTTGGAATTGGAGATGGACCTACAACATTATTTAGTACTATATAATTTAAAATTTTATATACAGGTGCAGGAAATCCAACACTTACTAATCCTGTCCATCCTGTGCTGTCAATTTCAGCCTGTGTCATATAATGCCATTCATTCCCCTTGTACCAAAACTTTTTACCTGCTTCTGCGGCATTAGTTACGGGATAGGTTGTTTCTACAGGCAAAGCTGTCATTTCATCAATAGTGTAATAAGCTGCAACTGAGTTATTTAGTTCGTCTTTTTTCTCTATTAAATTAACCTTGGTTGAATCAATTCCCAAAAATCTTGTGTTGTTGTTAATCATTTTGTTTTGTTTTAAATTATTTTTTTTTGTAAAAGTAATAAATATTTTTTATATTTTTTATTTACAATTATCTTGTAAGTTCAAAATGTAATCTTCTAATTTTTTTTTCGGAAACCATCCCAATCTATCAAGAGCATCATTATTTTTCCTTATCGTTTCTTTATAGTTTCCTTGCTGATTTAATACATGAACTTTTTTTATGTTATTATATCGTTTTTTAAAAAATTCAAATACCTCATTTATTGAATAATTTACACCTGAACCTAATTCCCAAGCGTCATCATGTCTTTCGTTTTTAATCGCTATCATATAAAGTCCATCTACTATATCGTCAACGTGAGTAAAATCTCTTTTTTGCTCTCCATCTCCAACAATAATTATAGGTTTTCCTTGACGTATTAAACCTCTCCAACTTCCAATAACTGCTGCCCATTTACCGTCAATAAACTCAGATGGTCCATACACATTATAAAACCTACATATTTCAAAATCACAATCATAAACAGTTTTATACATCTTAAAAATATCTTCTCCTATTTTTTTAGAATTTGCATAAGGAGATAAAAATGAATTACTCCATTTTGAAGAGGAGCCTGAGTAAATAACTTTTACTTTATTTATACGTGCCCACTCAGCAACTATCTGACAACCTTCTACATTAACCGTAAACGTTCTCATTGGATTTTCAAATGAAGGCTGAATCCTTGATAATGCCGCTAAATGATAACAAATATCAAAAGAAAAATTATCAAAAGACCATAATGAAGTAATGTCTGAATAAAAATATTTACAACCACTAACCTCGTATTCTTTTGAACCTATTGATAAGTCGTCTAACGATACAACACTATGACCTTCGGTTAATAGTTTTTTAATTAAATTAAATCCAATAAAACCATTTCCCCCCGTAACTAATATGTTCAATTATTTTTTCTTTTTTTGGTTTTTCATAGCTGCTTGAGCGTTCATTGCATAATGCTTTCTAGCACTCGCTTTTAATTTCGGATTACTTGCCTCCTTGATGTTGTAGGCGGTTTTTGCACTTACTTTTTTCATAATGTTAAATTTAATAACTTTGTATTAGCAAATGTAATAAAAAAAATTAAATGAAATCTAATTCAAACGACTACTTAAAATATTGGAGAGTAATACGCCAATACATGAAAATTAAATATGGTCTAACTCAATCAGACCTAGATATACTTTTGTTTTTATACTCAGAAAAGTATTTTAGCAGAGACAAATTCTTGGAATTTGATGCTATCTTAGGTTGGGATAAACAACGTTTTGAAAAACTAAGACAAGCAGGTTGGATAGAAGTTTTTAGAAAAAGAGCAGGGATTCACAAGGCATTATATCAATTGTCATCAAAAACAAATGCAATGATTCGCTCTATGTACAAAAAACTAAACGGGGAAGAAATCCCCGTTAGTCAATCGCAAAATAGAATGTTTGCAAAAAATATATCATACTCTGATAAAAAATACAAAGAGATGATTATCAAAATGAACACCGTTATAAAACAGCAACGACATGGT
>Ga0307377_10008466_pt1 | contig 10424 bp, 10 predicted proteins | sample TR3MG_FD_202535 | JGI IMG/M metagenome (GOLD analysis project Ga0307377, IMG submission 202535) | Soil microbial communities from Risofladan, Vaasa, Finland - TR-3 | ecosystem: Environmental > Terrestrial > Soil > Coastal area > Acid sulfate soil | place: Finland: Risofladan, Vaasa | collected... | reverse complement strand
CGCCGTCTCAGGGACGATCTACGAGACAGACGGGACCACTCCTCTTTCTGGCGTCCTGGTGTCGATCACCGGGGACCATACCGATTCCGCCACGACCGGAGCTCCTGGCACCTACAGCTTCGATCTGCCGGATGGCAGCTACACCGTCACCCCGACGAAATCCGGGGACACGTTCACTCCGGCCTCTAGGGCGGCTGTGGTCTCTGGTGCTGGGGTTGCTGTAGATGACATGGATAAGGTGACGCCGCCAGCGGTACTGCCTATCAGTTTGGCAATCACTGGGACCAACGGGGCGAATGTAAACACAGGCGGGACGCCGAATACTTGGACGGCTGTTAGCCCAAGTGGCTCTATCGTCATCACAAACCCACAGCCTGACGATGGCAACAACGTTCACATTCACGCCCCGAACGACATCGGGGTCTACTCTGCCTGGGTTGCGGCTGACCGGGTCATGTATCAGCCCTTGGGTGGGCCGCTCGACGCCGCCTCTGGATTCAGAATTACGCACGGGCTGTGGGGAGGGACCTCAACAGCCCGCTTTTCGTGGTATCTATGGGACACCGCCGAGACAAATTTTGCTTCTCCAACACTTCCTTACATGCGGGGATATATTGACCAGAATGGCAACCCCGACGTGATCCAGCTTATTTGTGGAGCCGGGTCCGATACAGGGCAGTGGGGCGGGAATATTCCCCACACTTATTATTGCTACGTGCAGTGGGAAATTACGGCTACAACATTCCAGATGAGAGCTTATAGGGCGAGCGATGATGCCTTGATGTCGGATTCCGGTGTCCGGGCACTCCCTAACGCGTGTCCAACAACCCTCGGATACCTTGGCATTTATTTTCATTCAGGCACCGCAAACTATCAATCGTCAGGCATTTGGATCGGTGCTTTGACAGACGCGTGGCACGATTTCAGTTGGTCTTAATGGAGGGCGTCGGAAGGGCGCGACGTAAGGAGAAAACATGTGGATCGCATGGCTCATAATCGGTTTCTTTTGCGGAGTTGGCGCTCAGCTCCTCTACTACAAACGGGTCCTTGAGAAGAACATCCCGGTTCTCGGCAGCACCGAGAAGAAGCTCCGCGAGGGCTATGATTTGGTGGATGCTATATTCCACAACATCTTTGGGCCCGTTGGCATGACTCCACAGGTGAGGATCGACCTCTTCAATAAACTTTGGAGATGGGCGGGCCGAGAGGAGAAAGGTTTCCCCTTCGAATAGTGGAAAAGCACGAGAACTACGCCAACTTTGAGCACGTCCCAGTCGTCCGAGGAAAGGGCGGCTGGGCCTTGGCGTTTGTGCATTACAGCGCGGACCCAACAAAGGACGTAGAGTGGGCGGAGGAGATGAAGGCTCGCGGCTCCATCGAGGACTGGGAGCAGGAGATGGAGATCAACTTCAGCTCCGTCGTCGGCGCCCGCTGCTTCGAGTCGTTCTCTCTCGTCGCCAACACAGTGCTGGAGCTGGAGCTGGACTATCAGTACCCGGTCTGCCTCTGCTGCGACTTCAACGTTGATCCCATGTGCTGGGTGATCGCTCAGGTCATCCCGGGCGAAATGCTCCATATTGTCGACGAAATCTTCATCTCCCCGGGGTCGGTCATCGAAGCCTGCGACGAGGTTCTCGACAGGCTCAGTGACTTCTACGGGGAGCTGAGGATCTACGGAGATGCCACTGGCGCCAATCGGTCATCCAAGGACCAGCGATCCAACTATCACGAGATGAAACTGCGGTTCATGCGAGCACCATTCAGAGTCAGAATGAAGGTGCCCACGAGGAACCCGTCGAACGTCAATTCTGTCCGAGCCTTCAATCGGAGGCTGCAGGACGATTTCGGGAACCCCCGGGTGAAGATTCACTCGGAAAACTGCAAGAACCTGATCAGGGACATGGTCGAGGTAATCTGGGAAGACAGCGCTCGCCGAGCGATCAAGAAAGTGGTGAAGAGGGAAGACCCCTACTTTTTCCGCACACACACCGCCGACGCTGCCATGTCGATTGTCAACCGTGAATGGCCCACCAGGACAGAGATATCGCGCAAATCCGAAGAAGAGCAGGAATACGAGCGCAAACTTGAAGCCAAAAAAGGCAAAAAGAAGAAGCGCAAAAGACCTCTCATCGGTGCGCTGCGGTAGGAGGCTAAATGGCAATCCGGCAACCTATGCAGACGAGGCAGCAAGCTGAGGCAGGCATGATGATGCCTGCCGAGCAGCAGAATACCTCTATCGTACCAGTCACTGGAGACGAGCAAAACCCAACCGCTCCGAGCGGCATTCAGTCGATGCCCGACGCCCCGCTCCACCAGCGCATCATGAATGAAGAGGGGCTCGAAGAGTTCCTCCTCACTCGTTTGAAGCGGCGCCGGGACTATGCCGTGCGCTCTATTGAGCACCGCTACGAGGAATGGGATCGCGTCCGTGAGCACATGAATATGTACGTGAACCTGAATCGGAAGGCGCGGAAGGGTGACAGAACGTCATTCTCAACGGATGTCGAAATGCCGTTCCAGCGCTCGATTGTTGTTCCGGCAACCTACGCTACGCTTCACGTTCTCCTGGCTCAGATCATGTCGATCTACTCTTCCAGGAAGCCTATGTTCCAAGTGGCCGGGGTAGGCCCAGAGGACCGCATCAAGGCGAAGCTGATGGAGGTCCTACTCGACTATGACGCAAAGAAGACCGGATCTTACGGGATCATGTATAGCGCGTTCCTTGATGCCCTGACGACAGGGATGGGCGTCGTCTACGACTGTTGGGACGTGGAGAAGGGCAACCAGTTCAAATACACCCCCTTGGAGGTCCCTGGGGTGCCGCCCGAACTACTCGTGGCACAGCTAGGCCCGCTGGCCTACACGCCAATCAAAGAGTGGACGGTTAAGGATGAGCACAACAGGTGGCGGGTGATTGACCCTTACCGGGTTAGAAAGGACCCAAGAGTGCCGCTCTCCCGGCTCCAAGAGGGAGAGTTCTTTGGACACCAGTTCGATGCTTCCTACAACTACTTCGCGAAGAGGGCGATGCCGGATGGCCCGTACTTCAACATTGAGGCCCTGAAGGAGTTGAAGGTCAACCGGACCCAAATCCGATGGGACAAGAACTTCGATGGTGCCGATCAGAGCACGAACATCGACTCCGGCTTTAGGATGCACGAGGGCTACGGCGACTTCTACACCTCAGAGCACATGGTCGTCGACCTGATCCCTTCCGACTGGAAGGTCGGACCGGGCCAGAACCCCGAGAAGTTCGTTTTCACCTGGACGGAAGACCAGAAGATCATCCGTGCTCACGATTTAATGAACTGGCACGGCGCGTTCCCATATTCTGGAATGGAGACCGACCCGGACATCCACGCCGCGAACTCCCCCGGGCAGGGCGAGTTAATCGAGGGCCTCCAGCGCGTCGTCTCCTGGCTCTACAACTCCTGGATCGAGAACATCACCGCCGTGATGAACAATCGCTGGGTCTACTCTCCGAGATTCATCAACCAGGTGGACCTCGACTACGGCGGCCCAGGCGAGAACATTAGAATGAAGAACGAGGCCGTGGAAATGATGATGTCTGGGGAGATCTCCAGCATTCAGCAGTTCCTCTATCAGATGCCCATGCAGGACGTGACGGGCCCGACGCACGTCCCGGCGCTGGAAAAGACCTATAGCTTTATCCAGCTCCTCACGGGGGCCAATGATCCGCTCTCTGGCATCCCGACGCCGACAGAGCGCTCCGCAACCGAGATCCAGACAATCTCAGCAAAAGCCACGGATCGCATCGCGATTATGACGAAGCTGATGGATGAACAGGGCATCCAGCCTTTGATCAAACGCTCTATGTACAATCGGCAACAGCTCACAAGGATTGAGCGCTACTATCGCATCGTTGGGGAATTCCAGAGGAAGCTGGGGATGGACAACATCTTCGTCGGTCTCATGGACATCCAGGGGGACTTTGACTACGAGGCCATCACAGGCATTGTCCCGGAGGACCCGGCCAGGGCAGCCACCACCTGGGTGAACCTGATGCAGGGCGCTGGTCAGATCCCGCAACTCCAGCAACCGGGACCGGATGGCACGATGCTCGACTTCCGAGAAATGTTCAAGACTATCGCTGAGAAAATGGGCGTAACAGACATTGATCGCTACATGATGCAGGTCGAGGTCCAGCCTGACGAGCAGGTCCAGCAGCAGGCCCAGCAGGGCAATGTGGTGCCGATCAATGGGCAAGGACAACAGCAAGTTGGATAGACACGAATCCCTCGGCAACAGAATTGAGATGATGCAGCGCGAACTCTCTGCCATGGAGCAGGCATATGAATTGTCCGTTCGACGGCAGAAGGGAGAGGACGAAGAGTGGAACGTCCGTTCTGCCCAAATCCAGAATCGCATCAACACGCTCGTGAAGAGCTTCAGAATCGGGGATAACGGCGAAAAAGCAATCGCTACGGTTGCCCAGTGCGCCATCCTCGCCACGGAGCTTGGGATGCCAGAGCACTGGATAGGGCAATACAAGGAGAAAAAGTCCGAAGTGTTGGCTGCCCAGCGGGATTTTGAGGCCGCAGAGAGACGGAAGGCCGAGATGGGGACTTAACGTGTCAACATCTTTTTTGCAAATCCGTAGGTCCCGTGCCTATATTCAAATCATGAACGTCCTTTCTGGAGACCGAGGACACCTGCCAACCCAGACCAGAACTGGGAGCACAATGTATTTGGTGCCAACCCGCAAGGGAGCGCCAGGAGGTCATCGTGCCTGAAATCGAAAATGAGGAGACCCAAGAGGAGTTCGGATGGGAAGGGATGTCGGCCAACGACGACGGTACTCGGGACATGGGGGACGTTTTGCCACCCAAGGCCGAGGACCCAGAGCCGACGCCAGAGCCGCCTGCCGAGACCGCGCTAGAGGGAGAAGGAAAGCCTGAGTCCGCCGAGCCCACGGCCCCAGAGGCTGCGGAGCAAGTCGCGGGAGCTGAGGCTACTGAGGCCGAAACACAACCGGAACCGATTACCTACACGCTCCCAGGGGGGAAGAAGGTTACGCGGGAAGAGCTGATCGCCAATGACAAGATGCTCCAAGATCTCGTCACACACAGCAACCAGCTCACCCACTTCCAAAAACTCTCCGAGGACCGTAACGCTGCGTTACAACGGGCCGAGGCGGAGAAACGCCAAATCCTCGACCAATACACGCAGCAGCAGATGCAGCAGCAGGCCGCCCAGCAGCAACAGCAGCAGGCACCGGCCTATGTGCGTCCGCCAGGAAAGGCAATCGAGGCTCATTTTGAGCCTGTTCTGCAGGGAATGATTGAAGACGGAAGACTCACCGAGGACCACAAGAGCGAGTTTGGCGGCTTGATCGCCGAACATTTGTTCGATATGGCCCAGATGCGCGATCTTGTATCAGCGGTCGTGCAGGCGGGGAGTACCGAGCTTGACGGAATCCGGCAGACGATCCAGGGGGACATCTACCCCAACGTTGACGCTTTCAGGGCTCAGGCAATCCGGCAAACCGAAGCGCAGGTGCAGCAGACAGCGGCAGCCAAACCGGGCTATGAGGCTCTCGCCGATCCACAAGAATGGCAACGGCTTACAGCCTTCGTCGCTCAAAAAATATCAAACAGTGGCGTAGATCAATACGGAAATCCAATCTTCAACCCAGACCTAGACCCCGATACGGCAGCACAAATGTACGATGCTATGACGGGCCATGATCTTCGCGCTCAACTCGCAGCTCAGGCTGCAGGAGTCGCAGCTCAGGCAGCAAATCAGCAGGTTACAGCCGCAGTGTCAGGGGCAGGTGCAGCGCGAGCCGGTGGAGCACCAATGAGGCAACCGAGCACCAAAACGCCGCATGATGAAGCGATGGACTTTTCCGATCCGACTATGGCTACTGGATAGGCGACAAGGGCACACGAGAAAGGTAGCCCTAAAATGGCAGACAGAGCAATTGCAGGAATGCGGGGAACCGGGTCTTTCACGGATCAGGAGCGCCCCACAAACTTCCTGGAGAAAATCCTTCGCGAGTACCCGGACGGCCCGTCGCCGCTCATGATGATCTTGGGTATGTTGAAGTCCCGTTCGGTGGATGACAACAAATTCAACATCTTCGAGCAGGGCCTCCCGGATCAGATCCACCTTCTGGCCTCCACCGCAGCCTATGCTGGTGAGGCCGCTGCGGCGCACCGGACCTGGGTGTTGAGCACCACCCCGGGATCGCCGTACACCAACTACGCCGCCCCCACCAAGTTCTTCAAGGCAGGCCATCTGGTCCGCGTGGAGACCACTGGTGAGGTGGTCTACGTCGAGGCCATCGTCGACGGCACCACGATTCGCGTCGTTCGCGACGTCGGTTCGAGTGCCAGCTACGGTGACTCCGGCAACGCCTTCGCCTCCAACCTCTCGGCTGGTAGCGTTGAGCTGACCATCATCGGGTCGGCCATGGAAGAGGGTGCCGACACCCCCTCCGCCATCCACTACTCGCCGCACGAGAAGTGGAACTACTGCGAGATCTTCCGCACGGCCTTGAGCCTCACGGACGATGCTGCGCAGACCTACTACCGCACCGGAGACATCAACCAAAACACCAAGTTCGATTGCGCTATGCAGCATTCGATGGAGTTGGAGAAGGCGTTCCTCTGGGGTCGTCGCGAGCGCGTCGACCAGCTCGCCCCAGTCACCATTGGTGAAGGCGAGAATATGCGGACCACGGGCGGGATCAAATTCTGGATTGATCTGGAAGCTCCCACCCATTACCTCGACGGTGCCAACGATCTGACCACCCCCAACACGCTGACCCGCGATGAGTTACTGGACTTCCTGGAGCCCATCTACACCGTTCCTGGCGGAAGCCAGAACAAGGTCGCGTTCTGCGGCTCCACGTTCCTGGGCGTCATGTCCAAGTACGCGGAGGAGTTGGGCCAGATCTTCCTGGAGCCCCGCGAGAAGACCTATGGTCTTCAAATCAAAACTCTCGTCCATGCGTGGGGAGACCTCCGACTGGTCAATCACCCGCTCATGTCTGAGCACCCCTCCTGGCGGAAGTCTGCGGTCATCGTCGACACCAGGAATATCATGTACACGTACCTCAAGGGCCGTGACACCCGCTTCCTCCGGGAGCGCCAGGGCAACGGCGAGGATCGTGTCACCCACGAGTTCATGACCAAGTGCGGTCTGGATCTTCGCCACGCTCGTACCCACGGGTACATCACTGGCGTGTCCGACTTCGCCGCGTCGTGATCTAGCGACTAACCCACACCGGGGGAGGATGTTCCTCCCCCGGCATTTTGGAGGCAAATATGGCACTCGCAAAGGTTGGTCGGATGAGCTTCAAGATGCCGGGACGCGGTCGCGTCCGCTTTGGCATCTACGAAGGAACGCTCACCGGCTATGTGAACGGAACCGGCATAGCGATGAGCAAGACCACGTTCAACGTGGACAAGCTCCTGCTCGCCGTCATTGTTTTCAGCAACGGAGCTGGGGCTTACGTCGCAGACTGGAGCCGCGCAACCGGATACGCCAAGGTGTATGCCGCAGGCGGCGCCGAAGTGAGCACGGCGGCCCTCGACAATACGACAGCCACGGTCTTCTACCTGGGCTTCTAGGGGGTATCAAATGGCATTCACAATCTCGACTATCGAAAAATCCAAGGTGGACATCCAGGACGCAAATGGAGCGTTCATCGGGGAGCGCTGGCACCTTATCGCCGACATCCTGTTGGATGATTACCTGGAGCTTTATGGTCTGACGCTGAACGCTGCTGCGTTTGGTTTCACGTACCTGAACGCTCTCTTCATCCAGTCCGTGGATGTGAACGGGGACTATTCGAGCGACACAGTCGCTTTCGACTGGGATCCGTCAACCGGAACTTTGATGGCGTATCAGACGTCTGACGGAGCTGCCGTCGCGGACGATGGCCTCGCCAATATGTATATTCGGGTCTACGCCATCGGGTCCTAACAGCCAAAGGAGGTTCAATGGCGAAGCGATACCGCTCCTTGAGGAAGGGGCAGCGGCTCTTTGGAGGAAGGATTATCTTTGCGGATCATTTCTTCCCCCAGATAAAGGAGCCGCCATGCGATGACGAGCGCTTGATTGAACACATCGAGTCGCGGCCAGGGTTCGGAAAGAGCTTCTGGCTGTACACAGATGAGGACGTCAAACCGCCCGCCATCAACCCGGAGTCTATCCCCGAGGGGGCTTCAGAGGAGGGCCTGAGCGCTGCGGCGGTGCAGTTGAAGCGCATGGGCCTGAACGTGAATCCGGCGCTTCTCAAGAAGCAGGATGCGGCCACTGAAGACCCAGGAGAGGAAACGCCGGAACCAACGGAGGAGCCTATAGTCAACGTGCTCCCTACCAATCAGTACGTTCGCACCGCCAACAAGTCGAGGTTGATCGAGATCATCGAACGGCATGGTTGGGACGACATCGACAAAAACGGACACAACGTTTACCTCCGGGCCGCTATCATGGAGAAGATTGCAGAGACCCATCAGACCCAGTAGGGGGAGCTGATGGCAAAGACAGCAGGTGTTCTTGAAACACGGATTCGGAACTGGATCTCAGCGCGGAACCGGGAAAAGCTGACACCAGCCCACATCTACGAACTGATGTCGGAGGCGGGAGACGAACTCGTCGAACTCTTCGATATTTGGTTCTGTAAGGTGTGGGGTTCGGTGTCCAGGGACTCCGACAACGCTATCTGGGATACTGCTTCCGTCCCTCCCCCTCGTAATTCTGCCGGGGCTCAGTTGTCCGCATCAGCGATTGCGGCTGGCTCGGACCCGGTGAATATTGAGTATCTGAGGGCTCTGCCCTACCCGTCGAGACTCCTTCGCCCAACGAAGGTGTTCTACGGCTCAATCGCAGACGAAGTGGAACTCGATTACCTCTACGAGGAAGAGTTCTACGAAGAATATCCAATGAGCGGCGAGGTCAGCGGTGAGTCCGCGCCCGCCGCCTATACTCTTACCAGCGACTCGATCCTCGTCGGCCCCACGCCTTCGTTCGACATTTCCCTCAACGTTTTCGGATACTTCTCTCCGCAGGAACTTGAGGACGACAGCGACGAGAACGAGTTCACGCGGCATGGGCACCGGCTCCTGGTCTACGCAACTCAAAACCTTTTGATCAAGTATCAGTACGAGGAGGAGGCCAGGGCCAACCTCTTCGCGGCAGAGTACGCCAGAGCCCTCCGGGCGGCCCTCGCGCAGGGCGGGCGGCAAGATGATCTTGTTCGACAGTCAGTATTTCAAAGGAAGGGCTGATCATGAGCAGCTCCTGGTCCTATGATTCCTTCCCGCTCAAGAGAGCGGACGCAAACACGCAGGGTGATGACTACCAGTACGTCATCCAGTCCCTTGACGCTGCGATCAGACACGCCTTCGGTTTCCCGACAGGCGTTCAGCTCACACCAGCGTTCTCCATCTCAGAGGACGGGGATGTCGAGGTTCTCGTCGGGCTGTCCATCGGCAGCACGGTCTTGATCGACGAGATCGTCGACGAAATCTCTACCACCCCGTCGACAGACGATGACGGGCGTTTGGCAAACGTTGAGGCAATCCGCACCTTCATGGCTGACTACGTCGATACCTATCTCGCGGCCACCGACCTCTTTGTCGAGAAGGCCGGGAGCACGATGACCGGCGCCCTGGTAGCTGACGGAGGGATCACCGGGACCACCTCTTTGTCCCTCACAAATGTGGTCTTCGCAAGCGCCCCATCGCTTGGGACCTTCGCGCTCCAGGGCGGCGGCTTTGATCTTATCCAGTATCAGACAAGCAGCGGGGTCATCGTTGGCGATTCGTCACAAGCCACTCGATTCCTCGGGTCTGGGACTAGACCACTTTACAACGGAGGTAACATTGCGCTCGTATCAGACCTCGTCGACGCCGCTGGGATGGTATTGGCCTACGTCCCGAAGATCGGCGGTGAATTTACAGGGATGGTGGAATTCGCCAATGGTCTCAGGACCTCATCTGGCGTCGATTATGAGATGGAATACAACTCCGGGGCCAACTCCTTCTCCGCACTCGCAGTCGGGACTGACGCAGACGGAGATGTCGTCATGGACTCCGGCAACGGGGTCCACCAATTTACGGGTGACATCCAGGTAACAGAGCACGTCCAGCTCGATGGAGGATCTGGGTTTGTAGACATTCTTGGCTACGCGAGCGCCCAGGTGCAGGTTGGGAACGCGACGTTGGCTCTGAATGTCCTCGGAAACGCAGCCAGACCGCTCTACAACGGCGCCGCGCTCGCTTTGTATACCGATGCGGGCGGGAACTACTCCGCAGGAGCAGGGATCACTATTAGTGCCCTCGGCGGTGGGGCTGAAGAGATATCCCTGAGCACAAACGGCATTACTGCCACGAATATGCCGGTAGGCAACAACGGAGAGTATTCCAGGCTCGGCCCAACCGGAACGCTGG
>Ga0307377_10008465_pt1 | contig 10424 bp, 26 predicted proteins | sample TR3MG_FD_202535 | JGI IMG/M metagenome (GOLD analysis project Ga0307377, IMG submission 202535) | Soil microbial communities from Risofladan, Vaasa, Finland - TR-3 | ecosystem: Environmental > Terrestrial > Soil > Coastal area > Acid sulfate soil | place: Finland: Risofladan, Vaasa | collected... | reverse complement strand
AACGGCTACGTCTTCGGCTACGTCGCTTCTCGGGTGACCGACTGCGAGTGCTGCGGTCAAGAGGAGCCAGAGGGCGAGCATCTGGACTCCTGTTGGGGATTCATCGGACACGAGGCGCTCTTCGAGTGGATTCGAGAGAGCATGGACCTGGGCGGAGAGACCGTTGAGTTTCGAGGCGAAGCCAGCTACCTGGCGGACTACTGGAAGGAGCTAGTCGCATGAGCGACCAAAAGCGTGCCACGAGGATAGCCCGGTTAATGGCTGGGCTGGAGACGCCGGACGATCTAACCGAAGACGAGCAGGACCACCTCCACGATGACCTGCTGCAATTCCTTCAGGAAGAATACTCCAAGTGCGAGGCGGAGGACGACGAGTGACCCCCGACCGAGCGTTGAGGTGGGTGCGAGAGGAACACCAGGCGGGTTGGCTGGAGCACAAGGCTACCGCGCAAGCCGCCCAGTGCCTCGTTGGTAACTGGCGGCAGGCGGTGTTCGATGGGACGCCGCCCGCCGTCGAAACAATGCAGGACGACATCGAGAAGGTGATTCGCCGCCTTCGTATCTTCCAGAAGGAGATCGCAAGTGAGTGACCACCCCGAAGTCCCCCGCGTCACGTTCGACGACGACGGCGATTCCATGAACATCGAGCAGGCCGTGGAACGGTTTCGTTCCAGGCTGCTCGACAACACCGCACAGATGAACAAGTCGGGCTTCGACAACTGGGGATTCCAGGTCGAGGTCGAGATTCGCACCTGCGACTGCGACTCCACCCTTTCGGGGCGCGACGAGTATTGCCCCCTCCACGGAGACAGGACATGAGAGGAGGGAGGGCTTCGGCTCTCCCTCTTTTTCTATGTACCAAGGAAGCATCAGCGGGCTCGCCTTTGTGTGATTACACAAAGAAAGGGGAGGGCTTCGGCCCTCCCCCTTCTTTCTTCCACCTGTTGGCGGGTCTCCTTTTAGTTCTGTGACAGGTCGCGATGTTCCGCCACCGCCCCGAGTGCAGCCGCAATCGCGGCCTCCTCGGTGATGGTGCCGTTTGCTACGGCACCGAGAATCAGTTGCCGAAGGCGCTGACACTCGGCCTCGCATTCGGCGCATTCGCAGGCATCGTGGTGTTCACTCATCGATACTCTCCGCGTCTTGTACCTCGATCATCGTCGCCATGTTTCCAGTGGCGACGTTATCCAGGTCGCGGTGCGACATCTGCTCGACCGCCTCGGTTGCCTCCTCAATCGATGGGGCTTCAATCACATGCACAAAAGCGTGCCGAACGTCACCGCTCACTCTGAACTTAGGCATCGTCTTCCTCCTCGTCGCAGCCAGTGACATAAGGATCGGACTGCGAGCAGTCGTCTCGCTCGTAACCCAAGTTGGGACCGCCGATTTTCTCAGCAGTCTCGGCTCGTTCGAGAGCACGCTCGTTCGCCTGCTCCTCGTCATCGGCCTCCACCGTGATGAAGGCCGACTCGGTCGTATCTCGTGTGACGATCACTCGAAACTTAGGCATCGTCGTCCTCCCAAGTGGTGTAGTAGACGACCCCGCCCGCTTGGAGGCGGACGAGGGCGTCATCGGAATGAAGGGGATCGCCTGCCCACGTCTCGTAGACGACACGATCCCCGACGATGGGGGTCAGGCGCGGAAGCTCGTCCTTGAAGGCGTAGCTGAAAGGAACTTCGCGTCGTTCGTGAGTCTTACGCATCGGCGCTGAAGTCCTCGACCGATCCGGTGAACTCACAGTCACAGCACCCGCAGAACGAATGCCGATCCCAGTGCTTGTCGTTCGGATCGTCGATCACCCCGTCGTCACCGTGGATGACGACGGTACTGATCTCAATGCGGAAGGGGCCGAAGCTGCCGCACTTGGGGCAAGCCATTCCCTCCAGGCAGTTCTCATTCGGGTTGGGCATCAGTCTCCTTCGCCTTCGACGCGACTGATCTTGATGTGCCGATCCACGTCGAGAGTGCCTTCGAGCAGGTCGCGGACAACCTCCAGTACGTCCTCGTCGGAATTGCAGGGGAACGACGCCAGACGGTTACCCGTGCAGGAGTCGAGCCGCACGATGTACTTGAGGGTCATCTAGTCCTCCTTCGGGAGCTTTGCACAGATCATTCGCTCGCACGCCAGGCAGCGCCCACCATCCATCGAGGCTTCGCTGTAGGGCTCGCCGCATTCGCATACCGTCCCGTCGTCCTCGGGCTCGTAGTCGTCCGGGCGCTCGAAGTAGATCGACCCTGAGAACCCCTCGGAAAGCTGACACCGGAAGAAATCGGCCAACTCCCAAAGAGCCTCGGGCTCGCTCATCTCCATGTTGAGCACGTCGGCTCCGTTGCTGTCCTTCAGGACGAGCACGACAGGCGGGTACTTGAGATTCATCAGACCTCCTCGTCTTCGTAGGGCATATCGACGACCGTGATTCGCAGTGTGATTTTCATTAGGTCCTCTATCCCTAGCTCGCAGAGCCGGTATTAGCTTGCCGGGAGCCGGCCAACTCATCACATCGCGTGTCAAAAGCGGTGATGTGGTAAGAGCCCGCCGATGACCTGGGATACAAAAGGAAAGGCAGGGACCAGAGGCTACGCACCTCCGGTCCCTGCCCGAGAACCCATGTGTTCGTTAGACCCCCTGCTGCTGGGGGGCCTGGGCCGTAGCCTCCGCCGGTGCCTTGGGCGTGAGTCCGAGCACGACGAACGCGGTGATCCCCTCGGGGCGGACGTTCGTGTAGCCGAAGGCTTCCACGCCGTTGGCGCGAGTCACGCTCTTGATCTTGAGGTAGATTTGCCCGACCACGCCAGCCTTTCGGTTGGCCTTGTTGTCCACGCGGCGAATGACGCTCATGGTGCCAGTCTGCGATTCCATGGAGACGCCAGGCATCCCAATGTAGTGCTCGCCAGCCAGGCGCGGCTTGGTCTTGGTCTGCTTGGTGTAGGTCATGCTGACCGTAGCCTCGACCACGCCAGCGTCCACGGCGTTGACCGTGGTCAGGAGCAGTTGATACTCGGCAAGGCTGAGGTTGGGAGACTTGAACTGTTGTGCGGTGATCATGGGTTGGTCCTTCCTACTGCTATCTCGACCACCCACCCGACCCGTGCCGGGAGAGAGCGAGCACAAACGAAGCGAGGGACGACGAATTGTCGTCCCTCTGGCCGTATCTCGCGCTTCCCCGACAGCGGTTCCGGGAGTGTCCCTAGTCGGTGAGCACCGTCACCAGGTTGCCTACGAAGGAAACAACTGAGCCCGCTGATGGTGGTCTCTTCTGAGACTCAATGAACGCGACCGTGATGGCTGCGATACCCGGCACGGACGAAACGGAAGCGAGGGGAATAGATGGCTCTCGATGGATCAATCGTGCGCTGCATTGGCTACCTCCATCCGTGTCTCGGGACTCCGTTCCAACCGTGCCGGGAGCTTGACGGTCCGAAGCGAAGGCTACGCCACGGTTGGTGAAGCGCCGCCCGTTACCGTTGTGCGCCCCGTTGTGCGCCCCGTTGTCGTTGGTTGGCGCAGTAGGAGCCTTCTCATTGCCGATGGCCTCCATCTTCACCTTCAGCAACGCCTGCTGGTTGGGATGCGGAACCGTGGTCCCTCGTCTCCAGTTGTGGTAGGTGCTGTTGGTAACACCCAGGGCGGCGGCCATCGCTGCTTTGGAAAGTCCAAGTTTCTTGCGTCTACTCTCGATCCTGGTGTAGGTCAGAGTAGACCATTTGGGTTTCTTCGTCTTCACGGATCTGCGAGTCGTCGTGGTCACTTGGCAAGTCCTGTCGCTGCTATCGCAAGGACGACCATATCATTGTCGACCTTGGCGAAGTTATGGCTCTGGTCTTCTTGAATACCGTGCCAGAAGCCGAATGAAAGTGTCTTGTTGTCATCGCGAGGATCGAGACAGGTCATGCACATGAAGTCCCCAGCCTCGACCTCACTCAGCATCTTGCCCTCGGTGAGTTCGGAGAGTAAGAAGTGGGAGCCTGCGGGGATCGTCAGACCTGTCTCTGCATGAATGAGATCGCGGGTGGAGATGTAGTAAGCCTCCCCTTCCCATTCTGGTGGCTTCTTCGTCCAGTAATAACCCCAGGAATGAGTTAGATCGTCGTTGTAATAGGGGTCGAAGACGTGCTTGAACTTCCTTGTGTGCGTCTTGACGTAGACGACCTCTACCTCCACCGCCTTTATCTCCTCCACCTCTACTTCTTTTTTGTCCGATACAAGAACATCAGCGGGCTCGCTTATAGGCAGCGGACAAGCATCAGCGGGCTCGGATGTGTAGACGAGCATGGGCGCCTCAGAGGGTGGGGATCTCGCCAGCCAACGCCAGAGTCATCATCGGATTGAGTTCCTCCCAGTTACCTGCGCCTCGTCCGAACTTCGAGACGCGATGAAAGAGCACCAAGGATTCGCCGTCTTCGAGGTAGAGCAGACGAGCGTACTTTCCACGCCCACGACCACCCTTGCGGTAAACGATGTCTTTGCAGAGAACTATGTCGTCGCGACGAAGCGTCCTCGCGCCGATCTCGTGTGTGCCAGCTACATCCTGCGCATCGAAGACGAGGTTGCGACTGCGCAGTTGGAAGTAGGTGTCCGCAGTGAAGATCATGCGGGGAGATCCACATTGAGGAGCTTGGCTATGTCGTTCTTCTGGTCACCGAGCATGACCAGGATCTTGGAGTCGCGAGGCTGAATGAAGGTGCGAGACCCGTCAGCTTCCTTGGACCACAACCCAACGCCTATGGAGGCGAGGTCGATGACAACGTGGTCACCGCTCTTGAACAACTCCAGGTCTGCTTCGGATAGACCAAGACCGAGAAACTGCTGACCAGAGCGTAGCTTGGCAGCAAAGGGTGTCACGACGTTTCTCCTCACCTATCTACCTGGGAGTCCTGAATTTGCACAGACCAGAGCACCTATAGTGAAAGTGCCCGCGGGCTGCTACCGCGCTCGATCCTCAATTCTAAGGCAACACTCGCTCCACCTCGGTAACCCTGAAGTGTCGTTGCGGCTGCCGCCTTGTCTTCTCATATCCACCCAACATGTTGACACGATGTCTGATTGCTGGGTCATTCTCAAGCTCAACTACAACTTCTCCTGGAAACGATTGGACAACAACGCCTTCGAGACCAAGAAGACCGCGCTTTCCATTGTCCTTGATCACTCGTATCCGAGAGCCCTTCCCTATGTTCAGATCACTAAAGCTGTCTGTTACACCCTTAGTGGGCCGACGAGGGAGCGGATTATCTCTTCCTTCACCAGCAAAGGAAGGGTCGCTGAAATCGGTCACGGCGCGATCCTCACGACCTCGTTGAACTGGAACTGACGCTGAGGCAGCGTAGGGTTCTTTGGCCCTGTTATACCGCCTGCTCCCATGATTCTCTGCACCTCGACAGGATCGTTGTCTAATGCAACGATCACGCCGTGATGCAGCACCTGCGTCACTCTGCCTGTGAGACCATTGAGATAGTGTCGGTAGCTCCCGCTCAGCGTTACCCGCACGCGATCTCCGCGCCGTAGCTGTTGGGCGCCACCAGACGACTTAGGCATCTTTGATCTCAGCGACTTGGTCGGGCTCGGCACCCCACACGAGGATCAGATCCGAAGGAGTGGGCTTGTTCATGCACTGCTCGCAACGCATCTCGCCCTTGAATACTTCCTTCTTTCTCTTGAAGGATTCGTTGTGGTCTTTCACTCTCACGATCACCAGGATCGCGACAGAGTTACACTTGTTGCAGCGATGAGGAGACGCAGTCGCTGCGGTTCCTATATCTGCGGTCGGTGCGTCACGTCGTGGGGCCACCGCCTTCTTGGGCTCGATCTTCTTGGGCTCGACTACCTTGACGGGCTTCTCCGTCAACGGAGGATTCTTCTCTGGGCAGGTGCGACTGTTGTGACCCTCACCTTTGCAGGCCCCACAGATCACCGTGCGCTTCTTCTCTGAACTCTTACCTGTGGCTTTTGCCATCACCCTCTCCTGTGCTTCTTACGCATTTCTTGCTCTGCTCGACGTACGCGTCGCTTCGCGAGGTCTGCTTGTCGAGCCCAGTAGACCTTTTGATTGTGCTCTACGAGTCGAGCCTCTTGCTCGATCTCCTCAACCGAAGGCAACTCCGCCACGAGTGCAGCCTGTAGTGTTGCGCGCTGCTCTTCAGTGAACCCGCCATCGATCTCTTCAGCAGGGATCGTGACGTCTGGCTGAGAAAGGATCGCCATGAACTTTTCTTCAAGCTCGGCCCGGATCTGCTCTGCATCGACGATTGGCTCGTTTGTCATAACCATCTCGTTATAGCACGTCTAACCTCCCGGAACGGTAAGCCCGAGAGGCCGAGACAGGGGTAGATACTACAGGAGGATCAGCCATGAGTGAAGGACGCACCTACCACAAGTACGGCGAGTGTAAGAAGGGGACCCACAACAAGTACTACGAGGTCGAGGCAGTCGAGCAGGAAGACGGGACCGCTACCTGGTCCTTCCGCTGGGCGCGCATCGGCCAGCTTTGCAGCAAGCCGAAAGAGGGCACGACACACTCATTTGGGGCAGCAGAGCAGATCTGCCGCACCCAGTGGGCGAGGAAGAAGGCCAATTACCAAGAGGTAACAGCCATGGAGGCGCTGGCCTCTGCCGTGCAGGATCTGGACGAGCGCCCCAACAATGGTCTACCTAAGGTCGACCTTATCGTCCCCTGCTTCCACGCCGGGCCCTCAGAGAAGCGCCTACGGCAGTTCTGCCGCAAGTACCTCGACAAGCTGAACGTGATCCGTGCGTCGCGGAACGACCTCGGCTTTGAGCGCTACGAGAAGCAGATCGACACCATGCTCAAGCAATACTGCGCCGAATTCAAGCGGATCTACACGACGAGGGCGCATTACGCGGTGGAGGACAACTCCCACGCGCACGCAGCCTTTCGGATCTTCTTCGAGGCCCTCTGCGGCGAAACACGCTGCTCGGTCTACGGATACTTCGATGGCGTCGGTGTTCGATAGCCTAAGGCTCACCAGAGGGAGTTTGGGATGAAAGCCCAGACTCCCTTTAGGGTCCTAGTCCCAATAACCAATCATCCTCTGTGGTAGAGGGTAGAAGACAGACAGATAAAGACCTGAAGGAGGTCCCATACGTGACTGCTCAGACGGTGAAAAAGGTGATGCAGCAGCGCTTGACGAGAGGCGCCCCTGTGCTGATCGCCGATTCGTTTGGTCAGGCGGCACTGCGAGGCGCGAAAAGGATCATCGCGTCCAAAGGACCGGTGAAGTGCAACAAGGGTGGACGATGCGCTGGCGACTGGTGTGTCGGTCTCGCTGTCTTCGTAGCCGACCCCAAGACCATGAACGAGGACAAGGAAATGGGTTGGCGAGGAGGGACCACCAAGGTCTGCATCACGCACCTCAAGGACGACCATGGTGTCCTAGTGCTGCCCCCAGCAGCCCTGCAGCATCAACCAGTCCGTCGACTACCGGGCATCCCGTCGCGCACCGGCGACATCGCGCCAGTCCCTAATGGGAACGGTAACTCGTTCTCGGTGGTAACCTGGGACGACCTCGCGAAGGCGCACCAGGATGGCGACATCAACCGTCTCGCCCTCATGGCGAGGAAGCTGAAGGCAGACAACGAACAACTCAAGGGCAAGGTGATCGAGGCCCAGGACAGGTTGATTCGCTCTCTGACACCGAGGTAACGCGTGGCGATGCGAACTTGTGCGAAGTGCGGGGCGGCCGAGAATCCGCTCGGTCGTCTGCGCTTCAAGAAGAGCCAGATCGACAAGAAGGTCTACTGCGAGAAATGTGATCCGCAGGGTGTAACAGGTGCAGTAGAAACGGAGACGGCTCCTCTTGTTCTTCCCTCTGCGCAGTCATCAGCGGGCTTGGTGGTCATCCAATGCCCGAAGTGTCGGTCGATCCCTCGGGGAATGCATCCCGCCCCGTGCGAGACCTGCTCTGACTACGGATCGGTGCGCATTCCGGTGAACTACCTGAACGTCTACAGACCAGGGTCGAGGAAGCCCGAGATCCTGACCGAAGACTAGAGAGCGGACGCGGCGATCACTTCCATCTCATTGCGGCGGGCGTAGCGCATAATCTCATCGATCACACGTATGCAGGCATCGAGAAGCTGCTTCTTTGTGGTCGGTGCTTGTGCGAAATCCAGGATCCGACCAGCGACATCCTCCAGCAATCGAACATGCTTCGCTGGGTCTATCTGCGAGTAAGGACAGGCGAGGTCGAGCGTCGCTCGCTTCTTTCCGATCTTGATCCCAGCTTCCACTATTCTGGCGACTGCAAGGTTGCCGCTCTCGATATGGCAGCAGTCGGGATCATCCGCGCATCTCTTGTAATGGTCGTTGAAGGTGAGGTCCACGACCTTCTCACGAATGAAGGTGGCCGTCTTCGCTGTCATGTTCACGCGAAGGTAGTCCTTGAGGCGCCTCATTCTGCCGCCGCAACAGCTATGCGCATCATGGCCGGCAGAAGAATGAACTCACGAGCCTCAGCCTCGATTCGCTCGACCGCGCGCTTCTGCTGCTTCTTGAGCACTGCACATTGCGCGACGAAGACGAGAGCGTCTAGCTCCTCTTCGGTGAGATCGCGAAGGTCCAAGATCGCCCTGCTCTTCAAAACCTTGGAGCGCCCCAATCCACAGAGTGCTGTGTTGTAGCGCCTGGAAACAGACGCGGCATCACCAATTCCAGTCACATTGTCTACTACCGAGGTGGCCCGCCTGTCCTGTCGTTCAGAGCGAACAGAGGCACGAAGGACCACAGCTCCGTGTATCGCGTAGATGGCGCCCCACTGATTGAGAAACGCGCAGAGGCCGTCGAAGGTCTGGCGAGTCATTTCGATGCGGTAGTTCACGGTGCTCTCCTTGCCCGCATCTCGCTCTTCCACGCTCACCGTTCCGGGTCAGAGCCCCATTTGGGCAAGGACTTCCATGGGATTCATCGACAGACCGTTATCCGTGATCTCCTGTGCTAGGCGTAGGAACGCCTTATCCTGCTTCTTGGTGGAGGTGGTCTTCAGGATGAAACGCAGCCTTCGCAGCAAAGCTGGGTTGAACCCAAGCTGCACGTAGACTCGCTGCTTCGTAACGCGCACCCCTTCCTCAACCTCTTGAAGAAGAGCCTGATCCTCTGCGCTTACCTTCGCGTGCGCCCTCAAATGAGAGAGAATCTCGTCGCAGGTGGTCTTGGTCATCACCAATCGAAAAGACGAATGCCGCTCGACATCGGACTGAGGGGGATCAGCGCGACTAATGACCACGCTCAACTCCGACACGATCTTGTCGTAATCCGCGCGGGCACCAGGTTGAGTTGGAGGATCCTGGTGAATCAGATAGCGAAGGGCATTCTTCGCAGAACCGAGAAGCGCCTTTGCTTCCCTTCGCAATGCCTGTGCTTTGTTCACCGCCATCTCCTAACCCTTTCTACCCCTAGAATGGATCGGGATCCCAGACTTTCTCTTCGCAGTCGATGAACAGACGGTGATAGGAGTTAGGGGCCCCACGACGTGCTCCGGTGTAGCAGAAGCCCGAGGAGATATTCGCTGCGAGGGGCTTCGCCCATTGGACCAGGGCATCGATCTCAGGAATGTGGATCGAGTTTCGATCCGGGAAGCAATCCGAACGAGCTTGCTCCCAATCCCATACGAGAAGGCGAACCATCGACAGGATCACGTCAGGGGTGTATTTCCGAAGGAGTGTATTGCGGATTTTACCCTTTTGGACCTTGGTGAGTTCCATAGGAAGACCGCGGGAGGCGTCTTCGCCGTACTTATCTTCGACAACGCCTCTGAGAAGCTCTAGGACGTCTTCAGGCGTTTCGACGGGAGGTGGGGGTACCGGAGGCGAGATAGGCTCACCATAGGGCTGTATGGAAGCCACAGGGGTATCTAGGAAAGCACCACCGCTTCTAGCTACTCCATCCACCAGGTCATCGCTGGCTGCCTTCTTCCGACGTTTAGCCCTCCTGGGGGTCTTCTTGGGTAGTGGATCCTCGATTAACCCTTGTAGGTCTTCGACTTGAGTATCCTGATCGTCGTAAGTCCCATTCCCTCCGTTGATCGGTCTTCCCTCGGATCCGAGCGCGGAGCGCGAGGACTTGATTCTCACACCCTTTTTTTGGAACGCGGGAGACGACGAAGGAGTCGCCCGCTTTCTTTCTTCATCACTCTTTTCTTTTTCCTTCTTCTTCTCTTCTTCTTCTTCTTCTCTTTCTTCATCCTTCTCATCATCGTATGCCTGTGAGCACCACCCCCCTGGTGACTGTGAGTCACTAGGGGTGGTGCTCTCAGTCACTAGGGGTAGTGACTCACAGTCACTACATAGTGCCTCAGAGTCACTAGGGGTGGTGCTCTCAGTCACTACCCCCTGGTGCTCACAGTCACTACCCCCATGCGCCTTGAACTGCAAGAGGGTTGGGAGCGCCCCCGTGTCTTTCGGATAGACCTCG
>Ga0307377_10008464_pt1 | contig 10426 bp, 6 predicted proteins | sample TR3MG_FD_202535 | JGI IMG/M metagenome (GOLD analysis project Ga0307377, IMG submission 202535) | Soil microbial communities from Risofladan, Vaasa, Finland - TR-3 | ecosystem: Environmental > Terrestrial > Soil > Coastal area > Acid sulfate soil | place: Finland: Risofladan, Vaasa | collected... | reverse complement strand
TTTGATATAATGCCCGGCTTCGATTTGCGTCAGGAGTCTGGTCAATGTTTCAACTATTCCATCTCTCCAGTTTCTCCTTTGACTACACCAATCAGTTGCTATCGAATGTCTTTTCGTTAATAGTCAGTGAAGACCCATTGGCAACGACAAGAAATCGCTGAGCTTTGATATTATTTGATACTTAAACGAATACATAAAGAATCTCCTATAATCTCCATCTAATGCTATGAATAATATTGGCGATAGCACCGCTGGATTGCCGGACCTGGACTCAAATATCCGGCGCTGCCAGAGTTGTGATAGCGTGATCGAGGGGAGAGCATCTCACTGTCCAATTTGCGGTGAGCTTTACCTTGAGACTTCGGAGGGACGCAATTTAAGTTCTGCCGAGACAAAACAGAATGGGGGCGAAGGAGGGGACGGGGAGGTGCAGGTAGATGGTGATTCGACAAATTCATCGAATAGGCCCGAGCCTATCAACAGATTCAAGATGGTGGAAAAGCGGTCTGCATTTACGACGATTATTCTCCTTGGATTGATTGTCTTTTTTACAGCGACGGCACTCTGGATCTTACAGAATCCAGACGGGATTTCGTTGGCCTTGATCCCCACAGCCACGTCGATTGCTCCTACCCAGACAATGACTCCAACCTGGACGCCTTTGCCGAGGGATACGTCAATGCCTGAAAGTACTGCAACATTGACCCCGATTCCACCACCGAGCGATACGCCGCAAGCCCCCCGTTTGCATCAAATCGTGGCGGGCGAAACCCTCTTTAATTTAGGCCTGCGATACGGTGTGTCCATGGATAGCATCGCTGAAGTGAATGGGTTCACCTCAAATTCGGGCTTGCAAGTTTCTCAAGAGATTATTATTCCTTGGCCAACGGCCACCCCACCGTTAGCGAGAGTAGCTGTTGAAGTGGGGGGGCAGACGATTGTCGCCGATCCGACTGAATGCACCCTGTACGAAATCAAAGGCGGTGATACATTTTTTGGTATTTCAGCTCACGAACGCGTACCGCTAGAGGCGCTTATGGCAGTGAACCGTTTGACGGAACAGTCTATCCTCCAACCGGGAGATACGATTTGCATACCCGAAATCATCAGAGGCGGCGTTCTGCCCCCAACACCAGGCCCTTCCCCATCAGCGACTGTTACTCAACCACCACCTGGACCTCGATTACTGTTCCCGGTTAGGGAAGCCGATATTGATCCTCCTGATGGGCCGGTATTTTTGCAATGGGTGGCTGTGAAAGAATTGGCTGATGATGAATGGTATATGGTGGAGCTTACGAACCTGACCAATGTCGAAAGCTATCCAAATCGAGCATTCACTCGCCAAACGTCCTTTCAAATACCAGCTGTATGGCGTTCCGTGGTTCCCGAATTGCATCGATTTCGCTGGCGAGTACAAATTGTCAATGTAACAGGAGAACGACAAGACGGTTCCTCAATTTTTACTTTTGGGGGTAATAAAAGTGAGGATGCTTTTTTCAACTGGGTCGGTGCAATACCGACCATTACGCCAAGTCCATCTCCTGCGCCAACTCAAGAACCAGAATCTTAGAGTGATTCCTATGACGCTCGGAGTTGCACCCATTACTATTCCCGGGATTGCTTTGCCATGGCTGTTCGCAAGGGTTGCAGACAAAATATTCTAATTGACGAACTATTCGATGGGAAAAGCCTAATCGATTAAATCCCGGAGAAAGGGATTGCCGACTCGTTCTTCACCCACGGTGGTCGGTGATCCATGTCCGGAGAAAATTTTTGTTTCGTTAGGGAGCACAAGCAACTTATCCTTTATCGTTGCCATTAGTGTCTCGAAGTCACCACCGGGTAAATCTGTCCGCCCTATATTTCCCTGAAATAATACGTCACCGTCGAATAAGACGCGATACTCGGGGAGGTGGAATGAGACGTGGCCAGGAGCATGGCCAGGTGTATCGATTACATGGATGTCAAGTAGACCTACCCGGATGATTTGACCGGCTACTAACATTTCATCTGGTTCGGGCGGCGCGGACACCTTTAATCCAAAAAAGGCTGCTGACATAGTTGTATCACTTAGCATATCGATGGCCTCAGGATGAACGAATATGGGTGCACCGGTGATCTCCTTAACCTCACCCAGGCCACCAACATGGTCAAAATGAGTGTGGGTCAACAGGATATGGGTGATCTCGAATCCATCATTTTCTGCCGTGGCAACGATAGAACGGCCATCCCAGGCAGGATCGACAACAGCTGCTTGATAGGTGTCTTCGCAACAAACGAGGTAGCAATTTGTCTGGATTGGACCTAAGCTTAGTTGTCTTATTTGAACCATAATAATCTTCTCCTGATCATTTAGCCGGGTACTACGGGTAGGCGAGACCGTATGAGGGGATATCGATAAGCTATCACGCCGTTAACACGCCACAAAAGGAATAATAGTTCCACTCCGGCCGCTGCACAGAGAGCAATTGCCGCCGCGTTAATGCCAGGCCAGTTGTTTACAGATCCAAGGAATAATACAGCGGTAGTTATCACCAGATTGATGGCCATTCCGATATTGACCAAACGAGTTGCACCTCGATTGATCATGAGTCCGCGAATCCATGAGATAAGAATTGCCAGGGCAGGTAGTGGCAGAAACAGTGCCAGCCCTATGCGAGCAAGGTTGGCTACAGGTATCACAAGATCTTGAACGACCAACAGGTAATAGCTGACCAACGGAGTAATTACGAAAAGACCCATGAGGAGGGTGTTTACCCCTACAAGAGTCACGGTGAATCGACGAATAGGTTGAAAGGTAGCCTGATCCGCGTACTTCGCGATTACAACCTCCGGTAATGCGAAGGCGGCTGCGCGGGAAACCAGAGTTACCTGGAAAACGACGGGCCAGGCAGCGAGCGAAATTGTTGGATTTGCTGATTGTGTCAGGCTATATGCGACTAGTGGCTGAACTAGAAGCGTCAGGAATGAGGTCGCAGCTAATGGGAGGTGGAAACGATATAGTTCATTGTAAGTCAATTTTTTATCCTCGATCCGTGTAGAGCCTGGACCGAGTTCATTGGACAAAATTGAACGTGACGCGAGGGTCGCATAGAACGCCTCGGCAACGACCCCAGCCATGAGGGCTGTCGATCCGACGATGACTCCCTGCAGATCCGATCCAAGGGCAAGTAATAGGGCTGTTCCGGCCGAAGTTGCCAGCCGTATAAGTGTCCCATAGGCGACTTTCCGGGTTTGATTGTAACGGATCATTATCCCCTGGAGGAAACGGCGCCAGGCGATTGCGGCCGACCAGAAGGTCATGATTTTTAGGCCTGGTTGAACCCATGTCGCGACATCGTCAGGGACGTTCATCCACTGGACAACAACGAGATTGTACAGCGGGGTAAAAGCCAGCAAAACGGTAACTGACGTCAAGAGGATCATCCAATGGATAGTGAAATTGCGCAGTAAAATATACGATGCTCGGTCCTTGGACAGTGCAGTAGATGTGGCTAAGAGATTGATTATTGGGCTTTCAATCGTTACCGATAGGCTTGTCACAATCCCCATCGCCGCAAGCATGACAACCTCATCCGGCAATCGATTGACGGTAGCGCTAACAAACGGACCTTCCAGGGTCATTAATAACCAACTCGCAAAGAGAGGCAACCAGAAGAGAAAAAGGTATCTTTGGCTCATGGTGCGATCGAGTTTACCATCAATGCCAACTTGGCCAAATCGGTGTTCGACCGTAAAATATCCACCGCTTAATCACGTCCAAGATTTGCCAGCATTACAACTGAAACTGGAGCGAAGATGCGCAAAAAAGTTATCATGATTACGGGGGCAGTGGGGGAGATTGGCCAGGCACTAGTTAACTATCTTACAAAAGAAAACTCAACCAATTTACTAACAATGGACCTGCATCCAATGCCGTCAGGTTTCGATAGCTCGGTTACTCACATACAAGGAGATATCTTGGACGACGCCCTGTTATCTCGTCTTGTAAGCGAATATGAAATAGAAGTCATCTTCCATTTAGCGGCACTATTGTCTACCCGGGCTGAATTCACACCAGGACTGGCTCACCAGGTAAATGTAAACGGAACTATGAGATTGCTCCAGCTTGCTGCTGAGCATTCTGAACGAAGTGGTCGTCCGACGCGATTCATCTTCCCAAGCTCGATCGCTGCTTATGGCTTGCCTGATTTGGAAACCAAACAGCGTGATAAAAATGTGCGCGAATGGGAATGGAACCGACCTTCGACCATGTATGGGTGCAACAAGCTTTATTGCGAACTATTGGGGAGCTATTATAACATGAGCTATCAGCAGCTTGCGGACAGAACGCCAACCCGTGTGGATTTCCGTAGCTTGCGCTTTCCGGGTCTGATAAGCGCCTTCACCTTACCTAGTGGCGGCACGAGCGACTATGCCCCTGAGATGATCCATGCAGCTGCCAGAGGTGTTACCTACAATTGCTTTGTGAGGGAGGATACCCGCATTCCATTTATGGCAATGCCTGACGCCGTCGATGCCTTGCTCCGTCTATCAGCGGCCTCAATAGCTACTCTTGGGCAGCGAGTTTATAATGTTACGAGTTTTAGTCTATCGGCAGAGGAGATAAGAGATTTAGTGCTGGAATCGTTTCCGAAAGCCCAAATCAGTTTCAAGCCAGATCTCAAAAGGCAACGTATTGTAGATAGTTGGCCCGCGGATCTTGACGATTCGGCCGCGAGAAATGATTGGGGCTGGAAGCCTGTGTACAATGTTCGCAGAGCATTTGAAACCTATTTAATCCCAAATATCAGGAAATTTTACAGGCTGTGATTTGCCAGCAAAGTCAAATTCTAATGACTAACTCGGTAAAGAAGCAGTCCGACAAACCCACCAAAAAGCGTTAGCAGGAAAGCAGCCCAAGATCCAAGCTGCCGAAACCAATCGCTACCCGGGAAGCCGAGCGCGAAATAAATGTAGACCAACAAAGCGCCGATCATTCCCCATAACATAAATCGGATAATATTTGACAGATCCTTTGTTTCATTGCGTGCTGCAGCAAAGCCAGCTCCTCCTGTCAAAATGAGTCCCATGCTGAGCCCAAATATCATTTGAACCTCGTAGGTCAATAGTGGCGGATCCGGTTCAATATCAGTTGCTATTAGCTCAACGACCACTGTAGGTACAGGAGTATCGGTGGGGGTAGGCGAAGGAGTCTGGGTTGGGCTTGGGGTTATCGTTGGTGTACCAGTTGCTGTGGGTAATAGAGTCGCTGTAGGAGTCGGCGTGCTTACGCTCACGACAGCATTCTCTCCGATGACTATATCAATTTCTTGAGAGGCCGCAGCGTCACCAGACGCTACGGTGATTCGAAAATTACCCGCTCTCGCTTCTAAAAGATAATCCAAATTTGCCACGCCGAGGCTCGTTGGACGCTCGGCTATGACATTGACAAACCCTTGGAGTCTGTCTTGTTGGATAAATTGGACGATAGTACCATCGGGAACAGGGTTGCCATTGTAATCCACGATTGTACTGGTCTGTAGGCGCAGCGTAGCCCCAGGGACCACCTCCAATGGTTCTTCACCAGGCGGTGATTTGGGGATATCTTCATCTAAGATAAATAGTTCGATAACCTGTTCGGGATTGGGTTCGGTAATTTCGAAAAGATCATACCTGATCCCTTCGATATTCACTGGTGATCTGCCCAATAATGGTGATTCTTGAAATAGTGTTCTTACAGAAGCATCCACAAACGGATCTATCTTGCTGTAAACACCAAAATATGCGGTGATCTTACTAATCTCAGTTGTATCCAGATAATACGGCGCATTGTAAGCGAAGACGATAACCTTGGCGTTTCGCACGATATCGGGACGTTGTTCAAGAAAGAGGCGTAGGGCATCAGACGAGATGACTTCTGAATCGGGTCGCAGACTTGTAAAAATCACCCAATCGGCTGTTTCAAGCGCACCGGCAACCCGGAACGCGGGCGATATCGTTGGCGTCGGTGCCGGTGTAGCATTCTCAGCGGGGGTTGATGTAACCTCTTGTTCGACCAAATCCTCTGTCGCCGTGATAGGGGGAGGTGGTGATGGGAGTAGTACCGGGGAGCTAAGGAAATCTTTTAATTCACTGTAAGAGAAGCTGCTTATCTGCTCAGGCCGGACTTGCTCACTGCCCTGAGGTCCATATAGGGCCAATAACCGCTGTTCGAGCGCTCGCTGATCAAGCCAGGCTTCTATAGGACATGTGCTGCATTGTTGCGATTCACGGACATCTGTAAAGATCACAATGTGATCATCGATCCCGATTGGTAGCTGCTCTAATGTTTCCTGGCTCGGTGATATCAATGTTACTGCTTGTTGAGCGAGATCGAACATCTCTGGCTGTAGTAATCCGACGGATTCAGAAATTGAGTCTGTCTCCACCAGGACATTCTCCTCACTGAAGTCACCTGAATACAGCCGGAGTTTGAGCTGAAGAATTCGAAGTGCGGCATCGTCAATCCGTTGTTGAAAAGATTGGTCGCTCTCATATTTCTCCTGAAACCAGGAGATTGTATCCTTGATATTTGCTAATTGTGCTTCATAACCTGCGTCCGTTACGGCGAATTCTGATACGTATAACAGGTCATTACCTGCTAGCAAGGCATCCTTGGCGACCTGTCGATGCGGAAACTCTTGGCCAGTGTCATCGTAAAACCTTTGTACTGCTTTGACACCTAGTTCGTCGGAAACTATGAGCCCACCACTCTCACGCCAAGCGACAAACTCAGGCAGGGACATCAAAGTCGCCAATGCTTGAGGATCGAAGCTAACAGGAGCGGTAGTCGCCCTAATATTGCCTTGAAAACCTTGATAGCGTACATGTGCTGAGAGGAGACCGTCTGCGACTGATTCCTCATTCGGTGAATTGCCTGTTACAGCGAAAAACGGCGCTAATTCTATTTGTTTAAGCTGCTCGAGAGATTTACGAACTGTGCCCACGTCTTCGTTAATCGGACGGTCGCTGCTGCCATAACCCGGAAAATGCTTGGCAATAACACCTATGCGGCCTTCACTGCCTGCGTGAACTCCAGCTGTATAAGCCTGTCCCATAACGCCTACCCAATAAGGATCACCACCGAAGGATCGCGTCCCGAGATCGCTGTCACTAGCCGGTCTGGGAGTCTCGAGAACATCCAAACTTGGACCAATGAGCATGTTTATACCGATGGCAGATAACTCGAGGCCGGCAATCTCGCCTACACGCCGGCTATAATCTGGCTGCCAGGTAGCGCCAATAGCCATTTGATTCGGTAACATAGTAAGACCGTGTCGAATTTCCGTAAACGGCGGTCCATCCCCTTCGTGAACGGTCCCAATGAATAAGGGAACTGGCGTCTGTTCAAAGGGAACCGCTTGTGTTGGGGTCGGTAGAGGTTCCTGGCTCTGAGACTCATCTCTTAGTTCAAGATTCTCAAATTCATGGCCAAAAAGTGCAAATCGTTGCAAGGAGTTATTAAGAATAGCTAAATCCTCTGCCGTGCTATTAATACTTGTTATGTTATCGTTTTCGCTGTGGAGCACGACACCACCAATGCCATAGTTGACGATAAGATCGGCGATGTTGCTGTCAATTGCGGCAGAATCACCCAAAAAGGTAACCAGGAATATTTGCCCGACTCTTTCAGCTGGCGACATCGAATCTAATAGTGCCAAAGCTTCGGCCGATGGCTCGTATACCTGAGCTGTTGTTGGTCTGAAAACCAGCAGATTTACCAGCCCGCAGAGCATTATTATTATGAAGAACTTATGCCAGGGTTGTTTCATTCTGTACTAAACTACCATCCAGTAATCCCGTTGGCTCCAATATCACGAATATTCTGTGGAGTCGATTAATATTACGTCCCCCACCTGGAGGTCAGACTTGGATTGCCAAAGTAGGTGAAGTATACTGAGAGCCTATTGACAGGACAAGCATCCACAGTGCTTAATAATCAGATGCTAAGAGGATTTTAAAGGCCGGGCTGCCCCGGCGTTTTTTTTGGTTAAGATATGTTCAATAACCGCCGCGATATATTAAAGATAGCATTGATCCTTGCTCTGGCTCTAACCGCGTTTTCTGCAGGCTTTCTACTGAACGATGTTGTTAGCTTACGTTCCGGTAGATCCGTTTTGGCTGGGGGAAGCGATGAATTTGGCGTCTTTTGGGAGGCGTGGAGTAGGATTGAGAACAACTATCTAGGTCCCTTGCCAACCGAACAACAGATGACCTACGGTGCAGTGCGCGGTGCAATAAGCGCCTTGGGTGATCCACACACGGTATTTGTAGAGCCAATAGCACGTGAATTCGAACAAGCTGCCTATAGGGGTAATTTTGGTGGTATTGGGGCTGTACTGGAACGCGGGGAAGATGGTCAAATATATTTATCACCGTTCGTGGACAATCCGGCCTCGACTGCAGGTATCCTGGAGGGTGATATCCTCTTGTCAGTAGACGGCCAAGAGATACTGGCCGAAATGACAACGACCGATGTGGCCAATTTGATCCGGGGAGAACAGGGAACTGAGGTTAAGCTGATTATCCTCCATGACGGTGAAATCGAGCCCGTAGAAATCGTTGTAGTCAGGGGAGTCATACTTCTGCCATCCGTAACGTACCGGATTTTGGAGGAGTCGCCTGATATAGGTTATCTTCAGCTAACAAGGTTCAGTGGTGAGAGTGCTGATGAAGTGGCGGACGCACTAATTTTTTTTGAGGAAAAGAATATCGAGAAGCTAATTCTTGACCTGCGACAAAATGGCGGTGGTCTTTTGAGCGCAGCGATCGACGTAAGTGATCATTTTCTGGATTCGGGTACGATAGTCTATCAGGCTAGCCGTGGCGAAGCTGAGAAGGAATTTAGCGCGACGGCCGATACTATCGCCAGAGACATCGAATTGGTGATATTGGTGGACGGCGGCACGGCTAGCGCATCTGAAATCGTCGCCGGCGCTCTTCAAGATCATGACCGGGCGACTTTGATAGGTGTGAATTCTTTCGGTAAAGGCTCGGTACAGAATGTCTATGACTTGAGTGATGGTTCTTCCGTTCATGTCACTTCGGCGCGCTGGTTCACCCCCAACAGAACGCCATTGGATGAACACGGGTTAGTGCCTGATATTCTTGTTGAGATCACCGAAAAAGCCCTGGCGGACGGCCGTGATGAGATATTATTAAATGCAGTTGAATACCTCACTGGCAAGGCAATGGAATAAGCAAAAATGTCTAATAAATCACGAACATTTCTAATACTGATTACGAGCGGGATAGTTATCGTCTTTCTGGTAACGTTGTCAGCGGTGTTGGCTTACTCTGCAGGAAGGAATTCAGTGCAAACTGATGATGAGAATATCAGTAGCGCCATTGTTGTGTCAAAACCGCTTGCCAATGAGCTTAATCCCTCCGAATCACCTATGCCATCGATGTCCAAAGAACCATCAGGAACGGAAGCAACGGCACAACCGGCTGTCCAGGATCCATCTACCATAACCCCAGCGCCCACGCTTTATGCCAGAGTTATTACAGAGACGGTTGGTTTTACTCCCACTGATCTCGAATCTGACGACTTTGATCTAATGCTAGAAGTATGGGATCTCATCGATAGTAATTTTGATGGACAGTTGCCAAGTGACGAAGATGTGTTGTATGGGGCAATAATTGGGTCATTGGAATTGCTCGATGACCAGTTCACTCGCTTCATACCTCCGGATATTGCCGAACTAACCCGGGAGCAACTAGAAGGATTTGAGGGCATCGGCGCTTTTGTTGATCTGAATGAAGAAGGCTATCTAATAATCGTTCACCCAATCCAGGGACAGCCGGCGGCATTGGCTGGTTTGAAGGATGGAGATCTTGTTTCCCACGTGGATGGTAAATCAGTTTTGGGCCAATCTTCAGAAGAGATTATCAGCCAGGTCAAAGGTCCAAAAGGGACGTCTGTTACCTTAACGATCATTCGCGAATCAATCAGTGAACCCTTCGACGTAACCATTACCCGGGATCTTATCCAGATTCCAACCGTCGAATCAGAAATGCTCGCGAATGACATTGGCTATGTTCGGTTGAGTAGTTTCGCCAGTAACGCGGATTTAGAATTGCGAGAGGAAGTTGGAGAATTGCTCAAGGAAAGGCCAAGGGGGCTTATACTTGATTTACGAGACAATCCGGGCGGTTTCCTCAATCAATCAGTTGCAGTAGCGGACCTGTTTTTGCCAGAAGGAATCGTTGTGATTCAGCGAGACAATAGTGGGCAAGAGGTTATCTTTGAATCTGACGATGGAGATCCGGCCGAAGATATTACCCTGGTTGTACTGGTGAACGAAGGTAGCGCTAGCGCCTCCGAAATAGTTGCTGGCGCTATACAGGATAGAGAAAGGGGTATAATCATCGGGGCACCAACGTTTGGTAAAGGATCTGTTCA
>Ga0307377_10008462_pt1 | contig 10428 bp, 11 predicted proteins | sample TR3MG_FD_202535 | JGI IMG/M metagenome (GOLD analysis project Ga0307377, IMG submission 202535) | Soil microbial communities from Risofladan, Vaasa, Finland - TR-3 | ecosystem: Environmental > Terrestrial > Soil > Coastal area > Acid sulfate soil | place: Finland: Risofladan, Vaasa | collected... | reverse complement strand
TATTGGTAAGATAGGTTGGGCCACTTCCAATATTTTCGGTGTCTGCCGGAAGTGCATTTTCAAAGTCATTATAATAAACAGACGAAACTGCCTGTAATTTAATAGTCAACACAAAAAACATTAACATAAAATATTTTTTCATATTATTCCTTTATTGTGGCATAGGATATGCTGTATAACTCACACCTTGTAAAGACGGTAAGATGTACTTGTATTCTGCAAAAGCTCCACCAGTTTCAGTGGCCGCTTCTAATTTCCAATGAAGTTGTGTCCCCGCTACATCTTTTTCTGACCAAAAACCACCATTAGGAGCTATTTGTCTCATTCCCGTCAAAGTCAATGCTTCCATTGTTCCTTCACTGCCTGATACTTGCACAAACAAAGTTCCTGGAGAATAATTGAATATATTTAAATTCGTCTTTACTGACGGTGTCAAAAATAATCTTGCTGTTCCATAACTACCATCCGCTCCTGTATTAGGATTAAGAGCCAGAACAAATTTTGTGTTTGACCAAGCATCAACAACAACTCTTGCTCCTACTGTGGTACTGTATCCTGCAACGACAGCTTCTTCTGTTTTTATGTTTGCAACTTGTGATATATGCATTGGATCAGTAATAGTTCCTTTTGCAGTCGATGTAACATGTCCCTGAATACCAAGAACAGATGCTCCAGTTGTTGTTAAAGACGCATAAATGCTTGTAGCAGTACTAGTTGCATCTCCATACCAACTTATGACATTTGAAGAAATAGTATCAATTACTCCAGCCTGAGCAGTAAGGGCATCAAATGTATTTGTTGCTGTCGTAGCTGTAAAAGTTATAGCATCAAAAATATTATCTAGTTTTGCTGCTGTCATAGTATCAGAAACAGGCCAAGGTTCTAATCCAGCTGCCCCTTGGAATACTGCTAATCCTGTGTTCCCAAAAGCATCAATTACAGCCGTAATTGGAAGTCCAGCAGTTCCATTCCATCCATAAACTTGACTTACTGTAGCTGCACCACTTACTGTATTAGGCCAAGTTGAACCAATAAGATTGCTATGCCAACGGTCTATTGATGTTCCATTATATAAATGAGAAAGACTTGCTGTAAATAATCCAATAAAATTAGTCGTACTCAATCCATCTGTTGTCACATTTCCAACTAAAGCATTACTTGTTCCAAAAGAATTTGAAATAGAAGAATTTAAAATTCCCGAAGTGGTCATAATCGGAACTCTAGCTCTTCCAAGAGTATCAATCCCATAGATCAAAGAAGGATTAGGATATCCTCCTGTCCATGTTGTTGCAGCTGTCTGACTAGCATAAGTAAAAGCAGACAATCCTTGGTAAGCAACAACAGAACTTCCTCTTGCATCTACCATAACTGGATCTGCTGCAGTTCCTTTTGCTGTTGAAGTCACGTGTCCTTGAATACCCAAAACAGAAACAGCAGTTGTAGTTATAGACCCATAAATATTCGTTAGATGTGTACCTGTCGCTGATGCAAAAGTCGTCAATGAAGCATAAGTATCTGCAGCAGTACTTGTTGCACTACCATACCAACCTATAATATTTAAAGAAATCGTATCAATTACACTTGCTTGAGTTGTAATAGAATTAAAAGTATCTGTTTGAATAACTTCTGACCGTCTAGCTGTACCCGTCAAATCTCGTGATAAATCATTTCCAGTTTTGACAGTACCAGTAAGATCAGCAAGCAAAGCATTTCTCGTTGCTGAAGCAGATGATGTGTCAGCAGTGATATTTGAAGATGCAGTAACAGATATAGATGCTAAACCTCCAACAATTCTTACATCTTGTACATCTCTTGGAGGAGCTCCTTCGGATCCTGCCGTAATTGTCAAACTAGCAGAAAGAGCACTAGTGGCTGTCAATCCAACAGAAGCCACATTGAATATATACGAAACACCAATAGCCATTCCACTTATTTCAACAGTTGTTTTTTGAGTATTTATCAATAATACTGAATCCATATAAAAATTATATGTTTCAGCTCCCGCTGTAACATCCCATGCAACAACAGCTTTATCGCTCACAATAGATGTGGCTGTAAGTCCAGTAGGAACTAAAGGATACGTCACAGCTTTCAATCCAAAAGTTAAAAAGAACAAACCAATTGAAATCAATAATACTTTCTTCATTATACTTCTCCTATAAGAAAAATTGTTTATCAGGAAGTGTATCCATACTTCTACAATATGGATGCAGCTCCTGATAAACAGGAGCTTTAAACTATTTCTCCTCTTTCTCTTGTTCCTTCTTACGATCACGATTCCTTTTCTTGTTTAATCGTGTATCCTCATCCTCCTGCTGTTCTCTATCCTCAACTTCATCAAGCTTTTCATCATAAGGAGTAGATTCACGATCTTCTACTGGAATTGACTTAGGAAGATCTTCACCACGAGGTTTAGTCTCTTCTTCAACAATTCCTTTGAGTTTTATTTGCCCATCTTCCGCAATATCATATTCAAGGACATTTATCTTTTTCTCTCTGAGACACCAATCAAGTTGTTGAGATTTAGCAAGCTCTTTTTCAGAAAAGAACCTCTTAAGATCAACAGTCTCGTCTGCTTCAAGAACAAATCCTTTTGTCCCAAGATCGGGTATGATCAATTGCGATTTTGAAATATTTTGTACAAATCTAATGCTTTTCACATCTTCTTTTGTGATCATCTTAATCGTTTTTTCAGCCATTGTGTCCTCTTTGAAATGTATGGCATAGTGGAGGAGTAAAAATGTCTCCTCCACTATCCACACTGTTATTACGTCAATTATGCAGAAGTGTTAAAAGTTCCTTTCATGACACCCAGAGCATTGAAGATGGTCATTGCGATCAGTTCATAACCAACAAAACCAAGTCTCAGGTTGTCAGGATCGTCAGCCGGAATGACATCAGTATCTTTACGGATCGGGAACCAACCAAGGTACTTAGGTGAAGTAAATGCATAAGCCGTTCCAGCAGGAACTTGGTCAGACACAAAGAAGTCTGAACCCCACATATTCCCAAGATATCCTGTTTCACGAACTTCCTGCATTCCCACTTGATCTAAGTCCTGGAATTGCAATCTACGGATTCCTTGTGTCCCATAAGGCGACATAAGAACCGTAGCCACAGGTAACCTGTTATTCTCTACTGGTGTGAACATTTTGGCCAGGAGGTTCCTGTCAAAAGCTCCAGCAGTCGTAACAGGAATATTCACTAACGTTGAAGCAGTCTCGATAAGACCAAATCCAATCAAATCTTCACGAAGCTCCATTCCTTCGATCAGCAATTTGTTACTCTACTCTTTTGAGTAGGAGCAGATCATTTCTGTCTGCTTCTTCATATCGCTATGAAGATCGGACTATATCACATCCCAAACTGCAGGGATTTGAACGTGTAGTCTCTGAGGGGTTAACAAATTCAAGAATCTTCTTTTTGGTGTTTTTAATATCATCCTTTAATTGGTGTTCCCAGATAATCAAGACTTTGTAATCATACATGGCATATTCTCTTTTTATATCTTTTTCTTTATCATTTCTATGCCAATAGTCTCCAAAGACTTCAATTACATTTCTATCTTTTATTGGATGAATTATAAAGTCTGGACATCTATGAATAATTTTTCCAAAAGAAGTCTTACAAGTAATAAAGAAACCTTTATTTCCAACATATTCGACATTTTTAGGAACCATTTTCATTACTTTTCTCTCTATCGATGTTGGACCTTTACTTAAAGATCTCTGAGCATTTATTTGTGACTTCTTTTGAATTTCAGGCAACATCCAGACACTTCTAACACCATATTTGTCTTCAATAGCTTTTAACCCAGATTCTTGAATTTCTTTAAGTTGAAACATATACTCTGCACCATATCTTTTAAGTCTAGTTTTCTTACATTTATCCTGGGTTTCTTTTAATCCAATTTGGCCTTTTGGACCACATCTTTTTATCATCTTATTTCTAATGGTCTTAACAACTGCCGGAATTTGAAAATTACTTTCAACTCCATATTTTTCTAAGCACCCTTTCTTTTGTCCTTCAATTAACTTTTTAGAACATCCATTAGAAATAATTTTAGCTCCAGGATATTTCAATTTGTATTCTTCTGAAGTTAGCCCATGCATCTTTAAATGAGCCGATAAACTTTTACCTTCGAAAGAACAAATTTTACAGAAAACTACATTCGCAAAGTATTCTGTCAACTTTTTCATTGTTAACTTCCCTGCTGATAAACTGCACTCATCAGATTTTCACTCTTTTATGCAAAAGAGTACTGTGAGATTCTCAGTTGTCCCAGCATATAGTTCAATTTATTCGCAAGACTTTTCAGAACTTGCGCCGCCTGATTTTGTTGACGGTCTTTAGCACGGTCAAGTGCCCTATATCTACGAGTGAAGAGTTCCTCATAAGGAACCTTAACGCGCGCGGCAATTTCAAAAGCTGTCACCTCTACGCGTTTACCCCTCATCTCGATAATACGAGGACTGCCACCTTTTCCAACCTTTACTGCAGGGACTAAAGGAAGATCTTTGTCCCAGATCAGCGGAACACCGTCAGGCATTTGTTCCACAATAACGAACTTGCGGAAAATACCTTTGTAATCCAGCTTAAAACGGACTGGATTAGCCATATTCGCAGCAATTCGCTTCAATCCCGACTCTGTTTGCAGAGCCTGGGTCAAAGCAGCTTCACGAATCTGTGCTTTCCTCTTTGCAGTTTCCCGTTTCTCAACAGAATCCTGCCCTGGAAAACGACCAGTTGGTTCCGCCTTTGTTGACAACTCACCGAGCATTTTCAGCCCTCTGAGTTGTGCAGGCGTCAAATTCATTACAAATCACCTCCCTTCTATTTAAGAGATCATGAACATATAAGCGATCAGACTGCTGTCAGTAGCAGTAGGCGCCTTTATGATGATACCCTTCGCCGTTCCGACTGCGGCATTCTGCCACAATGCTGTAGTAGCATTGATATACAGATACTCGCCTTCGTCGTAGGTCAAAGTAGTATCGTATGGAGCTCCTTCAATGGTATTCCCAGCTTCATCAGTCACATCAATGCTGTTCGAACCATTGAAGAAGATTACCTTCGTACCACCAGGAATGATAGTCACATTTCCATTCTTACTGTCTTCTGTCCAGCAATTCTTGAACATACCGATGTACGTAGGAGACCCACCAGTAGCAAGAGTTGCCTGTCCAGATGAATTGATCATAGCAGGCTGCCCACCAAAATAGCCAGTCGCCAAGACCAAAGCAGTATTCAACGGAATCTCACCATCTTTCCAGGTTAACTGCATCACATCCATACCCATTTACAATCACCTCCTCTCATTAGCTTATGTTACTTCTTTCAGAACACCCCATGAGGATTTCTCTCAGGGTGAACGCCTTCCATGAAAGCTTCTTCTAATATCCTGTCGTTTGAAGAAGCTATTGAATTGATTGGATCCATAAGCTTATTACTTCCTTCATCAACTCTCCTCAAGCCATCCATTGCGCTTCTCACTTGCTTATTCACAAGACTCGCACGGACAACTTTACCAGGAGCTGAATCAATTGCCATCTTCACACCTTCAAATCTCTCATCAGTCAAACTTGCCCAACGCTTGATTGTATTGTCTCTGTCAGTTTCAACAACAAGACCTTTACCTTCAGCAACCTTGATCAAGTTTGAAATAGCCTTTGACCTTGCATGTGACTTTAAAGAAGCTTCAGTTATCCGTGCTTTGTTCTTAGCAGCTTCACGCTCCTTGATCAAAGAACGAATAGTAGAAGCAACCTTCCTTGTATTCTCAATCTTCTTAAATTCTTCCTTTTCAGAAAGAACCATGTTTTTCAGATCTTTCCTAGCTGCTACCAATGATTTTGACACAGCTTTGCGACCAATTTTCTTGGCGGCTGTTGATTTCAATTGCTTGTACTGATCCAACTGGCCTTCAAGTTTATTCGCATGAGCATTCAAAGATTTGACTGTCACTTTGATGCCTGCAATCCTCTTGACAGCAACTTTAGCTTCATCATTCATTTTAATAGAAGCAAAAGTCTCAGCTTCTTCAGCCATTGAACCAAGCTGCCCTTCATTTGACTGCGCAAAACCATCTAGATCATCAATAGTAGCTTTCACTTCTTTTTCCATCTCTTCATCTGCTTTTTCTCCAGTACCTTCCCAAGTGTCTGCAAACTGCGCTTCTTCTTTCTTATCTTCATCCTCATCTTTATCTTCAGCAGTTTCTTTCTTTTCATCCATAATATCTTTGGCTTGATCTGATTCTTCAGCTGCTTCTTTCTTATTTTCTTTATCCTCTTCGGCAGCTTCTTTCTTTTCTTTATCTTCATCCTTTTTGTCTTCCTCTTCGGCAGCCTCTTTCTCTTCTTTTTTGTCTTCTTTCTTTTCATCTTTATCATCAGCTGCTGTTGAGATCTTCTTTTCAACTTCAGGTTTGTCAGTCACTGATCCAGCAGACTCAGCATCCAACTCTTTTTTCTGCATATCATTTTCCTTCTCAGCTTCAGATATAGAAGCAGGAGAAGATTTAGTTTCCTCGGTCCCGTCTTTCATACGACTTTCAGAATTATCACCTTCTGCTTTCTTCTTCAAAGAACCCTCCCTCTTCTCTTCATACTTTTCATCAGCTTCACCAGAACAGTCTTCATAAGAACGCCCAGTTGCCATCTGATCAACAATATAGTCAATCTTCTTGTCCTCGTTATCAGCTTGTTTAACAGAAGCTTCTTTCTTCTCATCTTCTTTTTCATCTTTCTTGTCTTCTTCATCCTCAGCCTTTTTTCCAACTGAAGCTTGTTTCTTCACAACATCCTGGACTTTTTGCCTCTCTTCAGGAGTAGCATTTCCAGCTGCATCTTCCGCTTTCTTGTTCCTTTCAGTCTCAGAAGCACCTTTATCAGCTTCTGATTTGTATGCTTTGTCCTTCTCAGAAGCAGCTCCATAAGTGTCTGGATTGTCGTCAATCCAACTGACTTCTCCACCAACAGCCGCTAACTTCTTAAGAAAGTCACCAACAATAGCATTCACATTAGCTGTGATTCCTGATGGCCTGCTTTCGATACCAGTCAGTTTGCTCTTCTCTTTTCCAACTTTCTTTTTCTTAGCTGCAACAGCCGGCTGAACTGGAGGTGGAAGTGGAGAAACAGGAGTTGGAACTCCCATTTGAGCTTTCTCTTCCATTTCATCCTCCATCTCTTCTACCTTCTCAGGCTTTTCACCAACTTCATCTTCTCCTTCCACTTTTTCTTTATCCTCTTTATTTTCATCAATCACTTCCTCTGAATCTTCATCTGCACCTTCTTCTTTCTTTTCTTCATCCTTATCCTCTAAATCTTCAGCTGCTATTCCAAGCAAAGCTGCAATAGCCATCTTATCATTCTTTGTAGACACAACTTTCTTCAAGTCTTTCAAAGCAGCTAACAAATAATCTGGCTTCTCAGACTGAGTTTGAACTTGCGTCCCACGAGCATTCTCTTTGTCACTCTTTTGCTTTGATTGATCTTTCAACTCCTCATCCTTCGCATGACCAGAACCATAATCTGGCTTTTCTTGCGAAGTATCTACATCTTTCCCTGCTGCAATCTTAGTGTTCTTCATACCATGATCTCCTTTAGTTAACTGATTGTAATAATTGGCAATTTTCTCCATTGATATTGCTCTAAAATTAATATACTGCTCTAACGGCGACTTCGAAAACTTGGAAGCTAATCTTGCGAGGATCTTGGCATCCGGATCTGCGCCCTTCGTTGTTATTATAGATTCTTCGAAAAACGTCACGCCTCGATTAATCTCGAAGCATGGGATGCCGTGATACTCACCTCCTTTGCAAAATATAGGAGAATCTTCTCTGACGTGATCACAAAAGTCTTCAGGATCTAATGCGATTCCACGCCCTTTTGACAGCCGACTTATGTCACCATCGACTTCTTCCAAACATACAGAACAAATTGATTCGTCAACTAAGCATCCCATCGATACATCAGTCACAACTCCATTGGTTATGTCATCGATGATACCTGGATGAATTTGTTCGGCTTTTTCAACATCTATCGCCATAACAATTTCAATCCATTTACCATCTTCATTTGGAAGAGCATCAACGATCATTCCAACAGCATATTCTTTCTTGTTGTTCTTATGATCTAAGTTGACTGCTGCCCCAATAAATGTCCTATATCTTTTGAGGAGTTCTTCCCATTCGAAAAAGTCGCCATTGTCATTTGGTCCATGATATTCACCAGCACTTACAGCTCTTGCAACAATATAAATATACTTGTCAGGATGAATAGAAATCGGTTTTATGTCTTTCAATTTTTTGATCGTTGTTTCAGGAATTATATCACTTCTTTCAACAGTTTCAAAGTCCAAAACTTTTGCTATTTTGAGTTTTGAACCAAATCGTAATATCACATTAGACCTCCTTTAAATTCTTCACCTCACTTGTTTTTACTAAGACTTCATCAACAGACCATTCTAATTTCTTTGCAAAGTGAAAAGCTGCATCGACAGTCTTGTCTCTGCTCTCATAAAATTCAGAATGGAAGCTCTCTCCTTTAAAATACAAAGTAAGACTCCACATCTCCAATCCTTGCTGTTTTTGACCATGCAATAAAAGAGTGCACTCTTCTTTTTTGTCAGTCATCTCATATTCCAAAGAATTTTTTAAGAACAATTGCAGCAAAGATAGTCACGGTAACTTGAGCAACTAAAGCAATCAATGCATATACTATAACTCTTGAGCCTTCAAATTTCTGGCTGAATGCTTTGAGCTCTTCCAAATCTTTCTTAAGTTTTTCTACATCATCAACACTTAATATCCTTTCTATGTCTTGTTTATACTTTTCAAGTGAATCAATCCTTTTGTCAATCAATGCCAATGCTGTCACAGCAGTATTTACTTTTTCAAAAAGTTCCACTACGTTTTCATTCAACCTTTTTATAGTCTCTGTTATCCAATATGACAACTCTTTCCAGTTGTTTCTTCTTGGAGCTCCATTTGCCATTTGAATCTTCCTTTGTTGAGGATTGCCTGCAATTCAGCGACAATCTTTTTTTGAAATCGCTTGCTGATTCTAGGAGGTTCGTCTCCATTCTTACAGATTTCCTCACACAATTCTTCTATATGCTGGATATCCGTTTTAGTCATATTCATATTTAGCTCCCTATTATGACTAAATGTACTGTTACATCTTCTGTATATCCTGATGAAACATCAATTTGTAAAGAAGTAAATTCTCCTTCCATTATTCCATAGCTAGTTGACGGAATGATTCCAAAGTCAAAAGTCAAATCTACTTTTTGGCTTGACTTCCATGCGATCTTGTTGGCTGCTGTCATCGCAGATGGAAGAGTAATTGTCTCTGAAGCTGAAGGAGCTAAACAAAGACGTGTCTCAAAAAACTGATCATCACTTGCTCCATCCTCAAAGTCAGCCCAATCTGTACCATCTTCTATTAAGACATTTTGTGCTGTCGCTTCATTCTCACGTACAAAAACTGTAGCATTCCAATGTGTAAGCAATCTGCAAGACATTTTTTCTCCTATTTTTTATGAGGAATGTATCCTTTGTTTTTCATCCACCAACTAAGTGCCCAGGGATTATCAATCTCTTTATGCTTCTTCATTTTCTTAACAGTCGACTCCCAACCCGGAGGAGATACAGCTTTCTTTCTCATTGCTTCTTTTATCTTGCCTTTATCAACAAAGACTGTACGACCACGTTCATCTTTGATTTCTGCTATTTCTCCATCCCAATTAACAACCTCTCCTTCGCCTTCTTCGCCAGCGAATTCTGTTTCAAACTTTACTTTATCTCCAACTTGAAGTTCAGCTTTTTTTTTGAGAGAAGCATCTATTTCTTCTTCAATATCATCCAAGTCTTGAATTGGTGCAAGTTCGACATCAGACTCATGAATTGAAACAGGTCCTCTGCCCTCTACATCGACTTCAATAAATCCACTACTACTTGAAACACTGATCACTGTTCCTATTCCACCACCATATGCATCACTAATCTTGACAGTATCTCCAACATTAAAATCTTCTCCTGCCTTTCTTTTCAAAGAAGCTTGTTTATTCCAAGTATATAAACCACTGTCTCCAAATGTAATCCATCCATAATCCATTGCATCTTTCAATTCTTCTGGACTTAATACCATCATCAATTCATCTTTTTCAACTGGTTCATCAATACGTATTTCTGAACTTCTCATCTTTTCTGAAAAATCATCGTAAATAATGAATGCTTTTCTTCTCATTCCAGTGTACTGTTTCACTGAAGGTGCTTGCATCTCCTCGACATCTTTGTCTTCTCCTTTGTCAGGACTCTCTACTTTGTTGTCTTGAGGTATCCAATCAGCCTTCAGCTTCTTCAATGCTGCTACCTCACCAGACTCCATCTTATCTAGCTTAGTATAGTATTCTTTGTCTTCCATC
>Ga0307377_10008461_pt1 | contig 10429 bp, 15 predicted proteins | sample TR3MG_FD_202535 | JGI IMG/M metagenome (GOLD analysis project Ga0307377, IMG submission 202535) | Soil microbial communities from Risofladan, Vaasa, Finland - TR-3 | ecosystem: Environmental > Terrestrial > Soil > Coastal area > Acid sulfate soil | place: Finland: Risofladan, Vaasa | collected... | reverse complement strand
TATGCAAAAGGTTGGTAAACTTACTGACGCTCAAATCGCGATGGACGATACGGCTTTAGAAGCTGATTTAGATGCAATTTATGCAGCTGCTTTAGCGGATAGAAGTCTTGTAATAAAAAGTGGTGAGTCGCTCTACAAAGCATACAATAGAACGTTACGAAAGTATGTGTTGGATGCTCCAACAGAAGCGGCATAAGGAGGTTTATCATGAGATATAGCAAACATTCAGGACGATTTGGCTGGCATAGAAACGGTCAGATCTAAGTAAAGAAAAATACAAGAAAATAAAAAGAACTCTAGAGGGAAACTTTTGGAGTTCTTTTTTTCGATCTTAGCAGTCTAATAAAAGAACCTTGACACTTATGACATAAATAATACTTACACATATCAAGAAGACGATCTACTTCGTCGTTATAGACGTTATCTCCGTATTGTTTTATGATATCACCAATGTTATATTCCTTCTTGTTAATCAACATACTACCTTCTACTGGCTTTTCAACTTGAGTCTTTAGAAGTTCAACTTCCTTCAATAACGCTTTTTCTCTCATCTGTAAGCCTTTTATCTTTACTTTTTGAAGTTCAACTTTAGAATGATATTGAGCAGTAGTTTTTAGCATTATAGATCACCTCTTCCTTTTCTACAATCGTCACAATGACAAGCCATTCCATGTTCTTTCTTTCCTTCTATATCTTTACCAAAAAACTTTAACAAGTCTTTCAGTTGATTATCTGTATGATCATACCAAGATTTAGAAATGTATAGTCTATCATCTTCTTCCCAAACTACCATTTTACAACATCTCCCTTTAACATAATCCATATTTATGATTGCGTCGCTATAATCTGGTTTTTGTATATACTTAGCAGCTTCTTCATCAGTAAGAGGATCGTCTGTAAAATGTAAATGACCTAACCCAACTGGAACAGACATTCCGTAGACTGCTTTAATGAAGTCTATAAGATTAACACTAGTAATGTCGATAAGTCTTTCATTTTCAGCCAGTTTTTGCATTGTCTCTTTTCTCCTTTTTTTCAATTGCGTCTTCATATCTATGAAATCTTTCAATACCGTATTCAAAGGGTTTTACTCCTCTTCTTTCTTCATACTCAATTCTAGTTTGATCTTCAATATCATCTTGATTTACAAGATCGAATGCTTCTCTAAATCGATTGACTAGATGTCTTTTCATTATTGTAGTTTACTCATTTTGACTGCGTTTCGTTTACTCTGAATTGCTTTAACTGTTCTATGAATTAACTTAGAAAGATCTTTATCTGGGATCTTATGAAGCATAACTAATTGAATATCTCTTTTCTTCCATCGACGTCTACTTTTAAATGAGTCCGGTTCGAATATATGTCTATAACATCTTGCGCATAATCCATTTTCAACATGTTCACGATCTGTTGTTAAACACCACACACAACAATCATAATCATTTGACCACATATCAATTGCCTTTCATATAGTTTTTTTCGCTCCCTGATTGTTTTTGTTGTTCGTATATTCTTCCTATCCCAAACGACATATACAAACTAAAACATATAAGAAAACATGCAACGATGTATTGTATCAATCTCCAGAACGTCATTTAAGCCACGTCCCTATTATCGTTATAGTTACCATCGTCCATCCAGAACGCATGAGCAGACTTCATCTCTTTCGTTACTAAGTCGTCAAAGTTCGTATACTTCCGAAACCTATCAGCAATAGGTTTAAATCCGTGTGATGGGGCAATGTCGTTACCACAAATTGAAATAACAATTACTGATAACAAGGGTCTGTCGTTTAACGCTTCATACGTTGATATCGCACCAAGTATTTGACTCATTTTTGGTGAGTGATGCGGTATTCTATCAGTCGTTATTAACTTTGACAACTCGCTGTAGTAAAACATACCGTGAACTCTAGCTTTTTCAATCAACAAATTTCTTACTTCATTAAACGTTTCATCTGGGATTTCAACTTCTTCAATTTTCATGACATATCTCCTTTCTTAAAAAAGTAAATCATTATACATAATATTCATTAAAAAGTAAACAACTATTTTTTCCTATTTCTTTGTGCAAATTCATTAAATTTACGTTCATTTTCAAGACGTCTTTCTTCTGCTAATTTTTCACGTTGAAGATTTTCTTCATGACGTCTTCTATCTCTTTCATTTCTTTCTTCTTGATCTCTTCTTTTACGCTCTTTTTCTTCTTCATCTCTTTTTCTATCTTTTTCGTCCATTCTTTCATTAAACAATCGATCTTTTTCTCTTTCTCTATCTTGATCTCTTTTCTTAGATTCTGAATACACATTATATGCTAAATATCCTAATGTTACTTTTTCAAATAGTCCTGATTCATTTTTGCTAGGAGCGTTCATTCGTTGTTCTTTTGCTGCTCTTTCTCTTAAGACTGATACTTTTTCATTCTCTGATAAAGTCGAAAGATATGCTTCATCCTTTACTTTGTGATTACTATATGCAACATATATCCATCGTAGAAACCAGAATGGAAGTGCAAAACCACACGTAAATATTGAAACTATTAACCATATTACCCATTCAGTTGAACTACCTCGTAAAGTAACTTCGTTTAGTTCGCTTGTCTCAGCATCCTTGTATGTTATTACGTTACGTTTCTTAGGCTCTTTAGCATCATTTCTATGAATGTCTCTACTTGCTAAAATAGCATATCCAGCGATGCTTAAAATCAATATTATCGCTACAGTCATAGCGAATGTTTCGCCATCAATTCCTTTATTGACTTTAGCTTTTTTAGACTGTTGAAGTTTAGGATAAGCTTTTATTATTTTCTCATTAACATAACTTTCTTGAAATGATCTAGATTCATTTTTAATATTATCAATTGGATAAACTTTACCATCTTTACTATAGAAATTTGTGTCGTCAGCGTAAACATACATTAATGGAATTACAAATAAACTTACTATAAGTAGTAAAGTTATTTTTTTCATATTATCCTTCCTTTTCTAACTCTTCAATTAATACTTTAATTCTTTCAAATGCAGAATCATATTCATCTAATAAAAATTTTATCTGCTCCTTTCTTTGTTCTTGTCCCTCTTTACATACTTTACAATCGCACGCTAAGACGTTTGATGTTAATAATGAAAATATCAATATAAGACTAGCTATTATTTTCATTTTTGTTCATCCTTTCGTTGTGAGCCAGTAATGATTTGTTGATAAATTCCATTTGGTTCATTGTTGTATAATCTTCACCGTTCCACCATCGTCTTACTAATTCTTTATAATATTCACTCATGATCATAAAATTCTCTAATGAAATACACGGATCAGAATATGCAAACATATCTATTATCTTGAAGTCCTTTCTTTTCAATGGTTTTATCTTATCAAACTTAACTGCACAATTACCAAGATTTTCTAAACTTAACATACCACAATGTTTAAACTCCCTGATATCTTTCACATCAACATTTGCTCCTGACGATTTCATTGCTTGTAAGAGAAAATCTTCATCGGGATAAATGTCTTCATCATTAACTTCAACTTGAATAATACTAGCTTTCTTATCTCCCTCTTGAGCTGCAGCTTGTGCAAAATAAAATGGATACACCAATGTTAGATAGACGAAGCCTTTATGCGACGATATTGTATGCGTCCAATTATCTATGCCAGCATCGACTCGATCCTTAAATCCTTCATCCATTATCTTGTCTGCATTTTTTATGCTAGTGCCGTGATACAATATCATGAAACCTCCTATTTCTTTTTCCAATAAGGTTGAACGCTATAGACAGAAATTCTGCCTCTCTTAAATCTTTGTTGACAAAGATCAAGTGCTTCAAGAGCATTACTTGCACGAACTACTAAATCCCTTATTTTTATTCGATACGTAATATTCCTCTTCTTTTCTGCTTGTTTAGTTTTTGCAGCTTTCTCTTTTATCGATTCAACATACCTCATAAAACCCCCTTTTCAATTGTTGTCCAAACATCAATGATGTCATCCGAATGTGCGTGATCATTTAATTCTCTTAATATTCGAACAGTATATCCAGGACTACATGGACACATTGAGCATCCACACATTTTATCATAATTTACAGAAATATCTTTCGTGTTATATCCCTTCTTTTCTAAAATTGGAATTACTAAATTTCTAATAACTTTACTTTTCACTGGACTTGAGTGATTTCTTCTCCAAGCAAAGTCGGCTACAATATCTCCTTTATTGAAAGGACGTTCATCGTCGGCATATACACTCATAATCTTTGTATATTTACCGCGATACGTTATTCTTTCTCTTCCACAAGTTTGAATTTTTCTAACTTTTACTTTCATAATTCCTCCTTCGATTCCATATTAGTGTCGACATCATTAGCAACAATATCAACAACAGTTTGAGTAAGGAATCCTCTAACGCAAAGCTCTTGTAACACTAACCCACCCAAATAAGCCATTTCTTCTGACTTAAGTTTGTGGATTTTTTCCTTCCATTCTTTTTTATATTTGTTAGCATCTTTTTCGTTATACATTTTAACCTCCTCAGCCCAAAGGCCTTTGTTTTGCTCCGAAGTCTTTAGCTTCGTCCTCTCCACTTACTAATCTTTCATTAAACCCGAAACCAATTCTGAAAGTGGGATCATCCCAAACAAATAAGTGGTATTGATTTGCTGCGTCTACTTTCCTACTTTCAGCTGGATAAAGTTCTACTCCTTCACATTCTTCTCCAACTAGTTGATTTTTGATCTCTTGAAATTCTCTCCAGTCGTGGATAGATTCTTTGTCAATTCGCTTTATTGACAACCACATAAGATCTGGCATATCGCCTTCTGACTTTAATCGCCTAGTCAAAACTTGATACGTGTCATTTTTGTGAATTGTTATCGGCTCTCCATTGAAATACTTTTTCGAGTATTCTTCAACGGAATATTCTTCTCCATTAGGCGGCCGAATAACATTCATTTTGACAAATTTATCCAAAGCGTCCTCCTTTCCTTTAAGATTGCATGCTAAAAGCATCTCTAATAGATGATGCTGTAAATTTATAGTTTCTTTTCGTAAGCATACTTTTAGCAATAACTGGATATCTTTTAGCACTCGTTTTTAATCCAACAACAACATATTCTTCTCCGCCTTTGCGAAAACTTTTATCTAGCCATTCTGGCTTTAATTGATAATACGCTGCATTTTCTTTATACGCTGATCTTTCTTTACTTTCTACTTTTCCATTGACGATCAAACTAATCTCATACTTGGGATTAAATGACGTCGATGTGTATCGCCCTCCTTTCCTAGTAACTTTAACGTTAAACTCTTTCTCAAGTTGTTTCATAATTTCTTCAATTCTGTAAGATACTTCCTCGATGTTTCTCTTATCAAAACTTTTAATTTCCATCCTTCCTCCTTTCTAATGAATTATTATATTCTTTTAATACCTAATATAATTATAACATATATACTTAAAAAGTAAATACCTTATATAAGAAAAGTCATAAATATGTCATAATTGCCATAAGTCGTGGCTTTATACGTATTTAGACCCATACATAGCTTTAAGAGAGCCTCAAGATCCTTCGTTCTGAACGTATATCTATTATATATGGTATATTATGGTTAATAGTAATATATATAGTAATACAACGTCAGATTATATTAGATTTTAAGCACTCTCCATCACTCTCCTGAACAAACTGAAAAAGACTGCTCAAGTTATCTAATAGTATACAGATGATACGTTTAATAGTAAAACGATAGCTTTTGATGAACACTGCAAGAGCGTTAGCAAAAGCCCAGAAAAACGTTCGCTCTATTGAGATCAATAATAAATATATTTGAATGGATTCAATTTATGCGCAGCTCTATGCTGAGCAATGAGCTAATAGCTCAATAGTTTTAAACTAATGTTAGGCAAAACAAGGAGATCAAACAATGAAATGGAATGGAATAGTAGACTTCTCAAAGTCTGTAACTAACTCAAGTGGTAACGTGCAATTTCATGTCGTGCATAAGGGAACTTCATTCCCGACCGTCCCTTCTCCTCAAGAAGGACAGTTATTTTTTAGAACAGATCTAGATACGCTTTACGCTTTTGATGGTTCAATATGGAATAAATCAGTTAACGGTATCACTGCTAGTGATGTGCCAGTAGCTGATGGTGGCGGCAATTGGACTTCAACAAACGTAGAAGGTGTTTTAGATGAAATAGATGGTAGATTAGATACATTAGAATTACCAGCAGCAATTTCAAAATGGAATGAAGCTGCAAGCATCTTAACTCCAAAAACAACTAATGGTATTCTTAACATAACGACAAATGGTTCAATCGGCGATTCTGTTACTATCGTTAACAGCGCTGGATCAAATGATTCTTTATTTGTTAACAATGCTGGAACTGGAAATGGTATCTATGTTTCTCAGACGGGTGAAGCTATTGGTATTAATTGTATTGGAACTCAAACGACAGCTAGAACGGCATCAATTACAAATACTGCTGCAACGACTATAGCATGTTTATACACTGCTAATAGTAATGCTTCTGCTACTGGACAAGTGATACAAGCTGTTAATGCTGGAACTGGAAACGCATTAGATATTAACCAAACAGGCGTTAACACAGTAAGTTCTTATGGAGTTAAAGTTGTCTCGGCAGCTGCTCAAATCAATTCTCCGTTGGCCTATCTTAATCTTAGTAGTGGCTCTTCAACTCAACCTGTTATTGAAGTAGTTCAAGCAGGGACTGGAGCTGGTATTAAAGTTGATGGTGGAATACTATTTACAAATGATGTAACTGGTATTGCAACGAATGGTGGACTAAGATACACTTCTGGAAATGGTTTTGAAGGGTATCACGGAGGTGCTTGGAGCCCATTAGGTGGAAGTAACATCTTCACATCAGGTGCAATCTACATTGGTGATAACACTACGACAGTTGACAAGAACATTTGGGCAAACAACGGTGATGCAAATGAACCGTATGTCCGTTATGATGAGTCAGCTAACAAGTGGGTCGTAAGTAACGATGGTGTTGCTGAAGTTGATGTTGGTGGCGGTGGAACTACTGCTTACAAAGTGTCGTTTACAAATGCTAGTCTATCAAGTGGTATCTTAACTGTAACTCATAGTCTTAATGAAGACTACGTTACTGTTGTCATTTATGACAATAACAAAAAAGTTATTATACCAGATGAAATTACAAGTTCAACAGCTAATATAACTCTAATTGATCTTACATCATATGGGACTATTGCTGGAACTTGGAATGTTCGCTGTATCTAAAAGATAATTGTTTAAGAACAATTACACACAATTTATATAAAAATACGCAGTTAATTGAACTGCAATTTGTTTGCGTATTCAACTCTAAATAAAGAGGAGTATTAATATGAGAATAGGTAAAAAAGATCCTAATTTAGTATCAGGAAAGGACTATTGGACTGAAGTATTATCTACAGAGGTAACTCTTGAGCCTAATAAATTGATCCTAAATTCTGAACCGGGTGCTTCATACAATCAAGCTGCAGTCAATACAACTTCAACAAATGCATCTATGCCAACTTCAACTGACTTTGATTTTATAGCTAATAATTCTGAATCATGGACTATTGATTGGTGGGCTAAATTAGATACTCTTGGGTCTAATGATACTATGTGGAATCGAAGCAATGGAGGAACTACTAATTTACAACTACAAATACACTCAGCAAATACAGGTGTTCAATATCAATGTAGTGTTGTTGGTTCAAATATTTTAATTTGTTCTACTACTGGTGGTGGATTTACTTCTGATCTTAATTGGCATCATTATGCATTAGTTATTGTTGGTAATGGATCAACTAAAGATGTGGGTATTTATATTGATGGACAACAACGTGGGCATACTCAAGATAACTCAACTGCTACAACTACTGATCCATTTTATATTGGTGGAACTGGAACCGGAAGATTTGCTGGTAAGTTAGATGAATTTAGAGTTTATAAGGGAAATCCCTTTAATGCTTCTCCAAACTCTGGGAAAACAGATACAATTTCAGTCCCAGCTGGGCCGTATACAAGTGATGCAAATACAAAATTGCTTCTACACTTTGACGGAAATTTAGTAGACAGTAGTAGTTCAGCACATACAGTGACTAATAATGGTATGACATTTGAACAATCTGGAGTTAATGCAACAGTTGCTGAACAAGATACAAGTGGTTGGGACAATCCAATTACATTTCTAGGAGATGCTAAAGTTGAATTATTTAAGTTTAATGAAGCAGGAGTATTCAATGGAACTTCAGCTTATTTAACTGCGCCTGATAGTGCTGACTGGGATGTATTCGCCAATACAACGAGTAGTTGGACTATCGATGCTTGGATTAAATTAGATTCATTGGGTGATGGGACGGTTGTTCAACAATTTGAAGATAATAGTAATAGATGGCAATTTGATTTTACAACTACAAGTATAGGGTATTTATTACAAGAATCTGGGGTGAGTGAACAAACTGCTTATGCTAATCATGGAATGACAGCAGGTAGTTGGTATCACGTTGCATTAGTAAAAATTGCTAATGAAGTTGGAATTTACGTTGATGGTATTCAACTAGTATATGTTCAAGATAATGATATAGCTTCATTTTCTGGACTATTATATGTGGGAAGAAATGCTCATAGTTCTGTAGGTAATTACTTTGACGGTCGAATGGACGAAGTAAGAATTTATAACGGAAATCCTTTCTCAGCTGCTCCTAACATTGGAAAGACTGATACTATTACAGTTCCTACAGCTGCTCATACAAGTGATTCTAACACTAAATTACTTTTACACTTAGATAATAATGTAACTGATTCTGGTAACACAGTTCATACAGTAACTAATAACAATGTTACTTTTGATAAAGCTAAGTTTGGTCGAGGAATGCTTACGTTTGATGGAACGGGAGATTATCTTACAGTTCCCGATAACGCAGATGGCAGATGGGACGTGATTGGTTCAGTCGATGAAAATTGGACTATTGATATGTGGGTTAGACATACAGACCATACTGGCAGTGAAGCGTATGTGTGTCACTATGAAGATGCTAGTAACTTGTGGGTATTTAAACACGTTGATGGTAGTGGAATATATTTTTCAGCAGTCACTGGTGGAAGTAACGTAATTCTTACTACTGCTGCCGGAGAAATTACAGATTCTAATTGGCATCACATTGCATTAATTAAAAGCGGAAGTAAATACGCTGTTTACAAAGATGGAACTCAAATTTCATATTTATCAGATACTAGTGTAGATACATATAATGGTAGCTTATTAATAGGAGCTCAAGGTGCAGGAACATATTTTGATGGCAAAATAGATGCATTAAGAATTACTAAAGAAAATGTATTTGATGCCAATCCAGTTGTAGGTCTTACTGATACTATTGCAGTTCCAACATCTGCTCCAGAAGGTAGCGGAGATGTAACTGTTCTTCCTAATGAAATATTTGTTGATGGATTAAATGGAGATACAGCAGAAGCGTATAGAATTACTACTCATTTCGTTAATCAAAGTGGAACAACAACAAATTATACATTGAATGTAAATGGTGATTTCGCATCTAATTATGGATATCAAAGAATGTCTGGTGCTGTGACAACTGTTTCTGCTAGTAGATTAGGAAGTCAAACAGGAATGTATATAACTGCTAATAGCTTAACTGCTGATGGAACATATGCTGCGTCAGATGGGATAATAAACTCGAAAGGTGGCAAGCAAAAAGTATTTTCTAATACTTGGTTAGCTCAAGGAACAGGAACAACAGTTGGAATGGTCAATGAAAGATCTGAAACTTGGAGTGGAACCAATCCTATAGAGTCTCTTACTATAACAACTAGTGCAACTGATGGAATTGGTGAGGGAAGCACAATAAAGATATTTAAACGTCAATAATATAAAGGGAGAATTAATATGAGAATAGGTAATATTGCTGGATTAATAGATGAAAGTATGAGTGTTGTATATGACTCAGGTCCTCTAGCAACAGCTACATCATCACTTACAGTTACGGGGTTAGATGGAGATGTTGACGAACAATATCAGATAATTGTCTTCGCTACAGGGAATACTAATGTATTAGTTAAATTCAACGGAGATACTGGAGCTAATTACGGATGGCAAGCGTTAAGAGGAAAACTAACTACTCCACAAGCGTTTCAAACTACTGCATATTCAGGTGGAGTAGTTATATGTAGCTCTAGTGGAACTGCTGGAGATGGTGCTGGACTTGGTATCTCTACAGTTAACGCAAAAACTGGAACTCCTAGAACAGTGTTCTCAAAAATTGCAACAAGTGATCTTACTGATTGGGCATATCAAGTAGAAAGCAGAGCTCAAGTATGGGATAACTCGGGCGATAATATTACATCTATGGTATTCGATATGCCGAGTTCACAAGCTGGGACTCATATCGTTATTCTTAAAAAAGC
>Ga0307377_10008458_pt1 | contig 10432 bp, 10 predicted proteins | sample TR3MG_FD_202535 | JGI IMG/M metagenome (GOLD analysis project Ga0307377, IMG submission 202535) | Soil microbial communities from Risofladan, Vaasa, Finland - TR-3 | ecosystem: Environmental > Terrestrial > Soil > Coastal area > Acid sulfate soil | place: Finland: Risofladan, Vaasa | collected... | reverse complement strand
ACAAACCATCGGATTTTTCGCGGTTTCGCCGAGCAGGATGTACCCGCTTTGTTTTGCGTGGTCGTAGTTCACCTGCACCAAATGTGATACAATCGCCAACACGAAAACCTGAAGTGTCAAAGGAAATTACCGTCGCCCCCGTCGCCATAGTCCAGCTGCCGGTGGTGCTAAAAGTTAGCCCGCTGTCTGTCGTAAAATAGTAGCCGTCTTTCTGTATGGACTGTCGCTGTCGCTGTTTTTGTTGAATGCGTAATTTCTTTGGGGATGGATGCGACTTGCTCATTATACAACCTCCTCGGGCTCACCATCGGCGAACGAGGTGAATCCTCCCTCCTTCACGACTGTAAGCACAGAGCCTACGCGGCCGATCAACTCATCTTTGTGACTAATAAGGAATATATTGCGAGAGGATTCGCGTGTCATGTGTTTCAATATTGCCAAGCTGCTCTCGACACCTGCTATGTCAAGCCCGTTATCTATAAGCTCGTCGATGAACAGCAAATTAATTGGCGAGTTAAGACTCTCATACACATCTCGGAACGACCAGCTAAGTCCTAAGATTAAGCGTGTACGCTCACCACGGCTTAGGTTGTCAAAGTCAAGGTCACGACCATGCTCGCGTATTTCAACTGTAAGGTCAGACTGGAACTTTACCTTATGTGGCAAGCCAGTAAGGTTCAGGTAGTGCTCCAGCCTTGCGTTTAGATAGGCTAAATTTTGGTTGATGATTTTACGGCGGATAAAACTATCCTTGCTGGTTAATAATTGTAGCAAGAAGATTTGATGGTCACGCAACGAGGAGTAATCATTCATTTTTGTGTAGTCGATAGTTTGTATGCCCGTCTCTTCTAACGATTTGATCTGCTCTATAAAATGATTCTCTCTTGCTGTTTCTGCTTCGAGCGTAGTCTGTAAGCTTTCGAGGCTTGACCGATGATCGTATGCGGATTCAAGATCATCGTAAAAGGTTGTCGGTTCTGCGTCAATAACGATACATGCTGCCGCCGCGGCGTCCTTGGCAAGCTCACGGCGATTCGTCTCGAGCTCTTCCTCGGTGCGCGTAATGCGATCCACAATAGTCGTCATTAGCTTTTGGTGCGCTTCGTCATGTAGGTCTTGTCCGCACGAATGGCATATTTGTCCGTCAACCGTGACAAGGTTATCTTCGGCTTTTTTTAGCTTGGCCTCAAGATCACCCACGATACGCTTAGAGCTTCGAACCCTAGCATCGATGGATGCTAATTCTGCTTTGGCTTCCTTAATAACTGCAAGAGCTTTGTGTGACTCGATCTCGGCCTCGATGTCAATTCCTTCGAGGACTCCGATGGCTGCTTCAGTGTCCGCAATAAGTGTTGTTTGATTTTTGTCCCATGCTGCCTTCTTGATACGTAGGCTGTCAATGTTGTCTTCAATACGTTTGTTAGTGCTCTTAACCGCGTCGATTCGGAATTCTTCTTCTTTGATTGCATCTTTCGTTTCTCGTAACTTTTCTTTTAGTATCTCAGCCTTTTCTGAGAGTTTTGTAATGCCAAGTAGCTGCTCAATAATATCTCGTTGATCTGCTGCCTTCATAGCGAGGAACGGTTCCGAGTAAGTATTGAGTGCTACAATATTCTTGAACATGTGATGGCTAAGACCTATCTCACGCTCCAGTGCCTGTTGCGTAATTCGGCTGTCGCCTTGTGCTTCGTCTGCATCATCTGCATCAACTTCGGTGCCTGCGATCATAAACGCAAACTTGTTAGGTCGGCGCCCCCGCTCGATCAAATACTCTACGCCATCTTTCTCAAACTCTAACGTGACGACCATATTCTTGCCGTTCGTCTTGTTGATAAGATTGTCTTTACGGATGCTTGTAAGTGCAGATCCGTAAATCGCATATGACAGTGCGTTTACAATAGTGCTCTTGCCTACTCCGTTGCGCGAGTCATTGCCGCCCATGTCTAAGTTTTCACCCAACACAAGCACTAAATCTTTGTCGATAAAGTTTATGCTCTGTGTAACATTACCTACACTCATAAAATTCTTGATCGCAATATTTTTAATTATTATCATAGGTCGTTATAAATCTGTGTTAGTGTATCGACACTCAGTGTCGTTGTTTCCATTGTCTGTATGCTTTCGATCACTATTTGATCTACCGTCTCAAACTTAATGTCGCCCATAAGCAAGTCATGGTCCGTTTCGTCGTGCTTCGGTAGTAGCTTTAGTTCCCGTAGGTCATAGTTCTCTGCAAAAGTCTCACGTAAGAAGTTTGCTTCCTCATATGATAGATCAACATCGAGTTCGACCTTGGCGTATGTCTTAGCACTTAAATATTTGTCGGGGTCTTCAAGCAATGTGCTTAGGTCTAGCGCAATATAGCGGGGTCCATTTTCCCAGTTAACGTATTCGGGCTTGCCACCCCACTGTAAGAACATAGCTCCACGATCAAAGTCCCACGTGTCTGCAAAATTGTGTCCGAAGGGATTGCCTATGTAATGCACAATGCCGCTCTGTTGTCGCTTATGAAAGTGACCAGAGAAAATATAGTCTTGGTGTTGAAAGTCTGTTGCCTGTAGCTCGCCGTGATCGGGCATCTCAACCTGTGCGTTCATCTTAAACTTAGGTAGCTCGAAGTGACCGAACATATACTTAGACTCGATCTGTGCAACTTTTGTCCACTCACTACCAACGAGCCACGGAATAATAGCGACGTCATCTTTCAGCGTAATTTCATCAATCAAGTGTATGTTAGGATATAATTCCGCCATCGGAATCGAATTGATTTCGCGCTTCTCTTTGTAATATAGGTCATGGTTACCTACGATAAAATATACGTTTGTAAACGCTTTACTCAGCAACCCAAACGCAGTCATGCTATAGTTCAAGGTAGACACATTGATAGATGCTCGATGATGATTCCAATCACCCATAAAGATGCAAGTCTCACAATCACGATCCTTGGCTTGGGCAATGAACCATTTTAGGAAATCAATGCAGTCGTTATTGTGCAAGCGGCTGTTGTGCTTCAGTCCGAAGTGTATGTCTGTGAAAACCGCAGCATGTTTAAATAAATTATCAGTCATCTACTCTACACCACTCTCTTAATTTGCGCTTGATTTTACCAGTAACAGAGTTATGATCGAGAAACTCTTTTAGGTAGTCACTTAATTTTTGCTTCGCCATTTCGTTGCATAGTGCCTGACAGCTATCGCAGCAATTACAATTAGAACGATGAACTGTCGTGGCGGACGATATAACCTTCGCAGGACACTTGTGCATTTCGGCTCCGGCATTTGCACATATCCTGCGTAAACCTGCCGAACAAGATCCGTACTTTAATCGTTCTTTAAACCTTATTGTCTCGGTCATGTAAGTAATCGTTTTCGTCCATCCACTTTATAAACTCATCAAGCGTATAATCAACTTCGTCGGCCGTTAAACCCATGCGCTTTTGTAGCCGCTTATCAGCATCCATGAAATACTTGCTATCGTTGCAAAATTCTTTTTCGCGTTCTTCCGCTTCCACAAGCAAAAGAGTTTGCCACATAGAGTATTCTTTCCAGTCTATCTCGCCTGCCAGCTTGCTCTTAAACTTGCGCTTTTTACTTGTCTCATTCATTGTCCGAAGACGCATCTTCACGAATCTTGCGCAACATATTTTCGTGATCAATTTGTTTCGAGAAGCTTGGTGACAAGCCCTGTTCAATAAGAATCTTGTCTCGGATATCCTGATTCTTTTTTTCGCCGTTTAGCACTCGCGTAAAACTGTGTGTTAGTGCCTGTGTGTAATACGCGAATGGATTGTTGCTCTTAGCTTCGTTGAATTGCAAACCCATTGCTGACAACTGAAGTAAACTCTGACCTTTCATTTCATCCAAATATGTATAGCCGCGCCAGTTAGATCGTTGGCTGTAACGTTCCACCAATAGCATATACATAATGGCAAGCTTATCTGTCATTGAGCCGTGTGTTTGGCAAAACTCGCCGTCTTTGCTGTGGCTACGACCGACTTCCATTGCTTCTTTCTTTTCGTAGTCAGTTACAACATAATGTTTAAACGGAATAAAATTCAGCTTGGCATAGTTTTCGGATTCTTTGCGGGGATTTTTCTTCCGACCTGGCTCCAACGGAATATGCTCATAGGTCATTACACGATACACAAAATCTGTCTCGTCCAACGTGGTAGGATCAAACTTGTGGTCAACATGCCTAGGCTTATCTGATGCCTTTCCGCTATTGTCCGTCCACTCTTTCAATGCGACTGCGTATTCTTTGGCGGCAATACGTGCTGCCTTGGTTTCCTGCGCAACGACCATCGCCTCTTCCGTAAACATTTCATCATAATCTTCTACGATAGCGTCATAATGGCTATATTTGGGATCGATGAATTCGGAGTAGGAACATTTGCTCTTGTGTATTTCCTTCAAGAGTTCACGATTGTTAAGATACTTATTTCTTGCGGCCATACAGCCTCCTTTATTATTCTTATACGATATATTATAACATCAACGACTTAGGTTGTCAATGATTGAATGGTAGAGTGTAGTTTCACTGTACTATTTATCACATAATAAAACCCGTTATAAAAAGACTGATAAATAACAACATACAGAGGAGTAGTGTAACAATGTCAAATTTTACCACAACAAAACGCGCAAGATTAGGACCCGCTCCTGGAGCAATGAACGCAGTCTTGGGCGATCCAACTGATTGCGATAACTTACTCCAACCGCTCTTTGCGACAAAGGGCATGTTGTATCCTTATACACCTGTCTTAAACTTCGGTGGAACGGCCAATTATAATAACTGGCATTTTACGCATAGTAACTATCAGCAACAACAATACCAAAATTCGATGCCTAGCGAGATACAAATCACTGGTGTATTTACAGCACAGACTAATGAAGAAGCACGATACATGCTTGCTGTGCTTACGTTCTTGCGCGCGTCAACCATGCTCGATTTCGGTTCGGCCGCTGTCCGCAGAGGAACCGCAGGAACTCCGCCGCCGGTGTTGAGATTTAATTATCTTGGCGCCCACATGTTTAACAACGTTCCTGTTGTACTACAAACGTTTAACTATCTATTAGAAGATAGTGTTGATTATATCGAAGTGATGCTGCCCGGTACTAATAATAATATCCAAGGCACGGGTAAATTTCAAAAGGTACTCGGAGCAATAGGCGGAGCACTAGAGATTACAAATGATCGTAGAACCTATCTACCAACTAAGATGACGATTACCTCTATGCTGTTAGTTCAGCAAAACCCGCGTAAAACACGCGATGAATTTGACCTCGATAAATTCAAAACTGGTGCCTTAATTAATAAAGGATTTGTATAATGGCTCGTATGCATAAAGGAACAAGTCAATACCTAAACACGCCAATTAAGGATTTTTATCTTGACATACTAACAAAGCGGGTAATACCGCCAAGTGCCAACGATACTATTGTAACAATTGAAGCTAAGTATGATCAACGGCCAGATATGTTTGCCAATGATTATTTCGGTTCGCCGAGATTATGGTGGGTTTTAGTTACACGCAACATGGACATACTGATTGATCCGATTGCGGATTTTAAGACTGGCGTACAAATTTTTGTCCCTAACCCCGAGACTGTGCAGGATCTAGTCTAAGATGGTTGATGTAACTCCGCTACCAAAGGCGCCGATTTCCTCGGTCGATATAAACACTGATATTGAGGATAACATACTCGACCTGTATGATCTCCCGACCTATCACTTTCGACTGTACATGATGTCCGATGATGCTGTGAGACTAAAAACGTTTGGCCCCGCCTCACGTTCTCAGCGTATAGTGATTGCAGAGAGCGGAGTTACGGCAATGGCTATTGAGGATGTTACGATCGAAACTATCTCGAGCATTTCGCGTAAGGCCGGCATCGGTACAGCCACAGAATTTAGCATGACCATCCAAGAACCATTTGGAGCTACGCTTATAGATCAAATATCTAATGCAGCTAAATTTTTAGGTGTCGGTAATTTTGCACGAATACCGTTCTTTTTAGAACTATCATTTCGCGGACGCGTTGTTGACGGCTTAGACCAACTAGGTATTGAGAATGAATTGCGTGACCTTGTGTGGACTTGGCCGATCCTGTTAACGCAAATGGCGATTGACGTTGGCTCAGGAGGCAGCACATATACGCTTCAAGCTGCTGTCTATGCTGATTCCGCGCAAACAAACCAAGCATCCGATACTCAGCAGCCTGTGTCGATTGAAGCAAAGACCGTCGGCGAATTCTTTATTGAGTTTCAAAAGCAGATGAACGAGCGTGCAGCATCAAAGATCGAATCCTCGAATTACGTACACGCAGATACCTATCAATTTTTTCTAGACCAAGAAATCTATGATGCATCTATTGTTCCGGATAGTTTAGCTGATAGGCAAAATAGGGCAGAGGGGTATAATGAATCAACAGGCAAAATGAGCTTTAGCTTTATTCCTCCTATCTCTATTGATCGAATTGTAGAAAACGTTCTCTCACTTACGACCTTATTCCAAACACAAATCAAAGGTACCGAAGATCCCGACGCGGTAGGCGACGATAAAAAGGGCGAAGATGCAACCACTCAGTTGCTATATCGTATGATTACTGATACAGCATTAGGTTACTATGATGAGAATAGATCAGACTATCAGCATAATTATCGATATCTGATTTCGTCGTATGAGATGACTACGGTCCAGACACCATCTAATAATGCTTCGACGCAATCATCGCAGCAACGTATTGATACGTTGCGTCGCAAAGGCCGCATTAAGAAATTATACAATTATATTTACACTGGTCTAAACGATCAGGTGCTTGATTTTGATCTTACATTTAATTTCAACTGGTATGCAGCATTGCCGTTGCAAGCTGGCATTACGACGAACCCTGCAGCCTCAGAGGTTAAGGCTACAACATCCGACGCACAAAAGGAAGCATCCGAAGTTGGTGCTGCTAATATCAACAAGGCACGGAATTTTCTTGCGCAGGCGCAGGGATTTAACCCAATATCATTTTTTGAAGATCAGCTTAGTCAATTTGTAGATACAAATTTTTCGGGGCTGAATCAAACTGCCGCAGATGTTAGCAGCAATGTTGATGCCGCACAAGCGCAAGCTAATGAAGCACAAGTAGCCGCTAATGCCGCAATCAGCCAAGCAACTTCTACCGTGCAAAGCGGTATACCTGCGATTCCTGAGACCATCGGCGGTGTTGTATTGCCCACAAACCCAATATCTGGTACAGTCTCTGCGGTAAATCAGCTTACATCGTTTACGCGCTTGCCGCGTGTTCCGACCGTTAAGACGAAAACAATAAATTCGTCGCAAGAAAATCTGCGCGAACTAGATCCATTTTTAGATGATATTATTATCGGCGAGAAAGGCAACCTTGTTTTAAAGACAGCCATCGCTGAGACACCCAGTGGTGATAATAACGCCGACACTGGCGGCCTAGCACAATCGCCTGGACGAACATTGCTAAGTGCTATGTTTGAGCAAGCTCGCAGTCCTATCTCGGGTGACCTACTCGATATCGACTTAGTTATTAAGGGTGATCCGTATTGGATGGAACCGCCGCCAATCAACCGCACATCAGCACCAGTGTCCTCTTTTGATCGACTCCTAGCCAACCGCGGCGTTAGTGCCGATGGTGGTTCTGTTGAGCCAATTCCGAATGGTGCAGCACAAAACTTTACAGTGGCTGACAGCGCTGATGCGCAAACGTATATTGTCTTCCGCAGCTTCACACCACTTGAGTTTGATCCTGACACAGGCTTAACGCCTGCGGCACAAACATCTAACAATGTCTTGAATGGTGTGTATGGTGTGCGATCTGTGACACACGAATTTAGTGGCGGGCAGTTTAAGCAAACATTACACGCAAATCGTGATCCAAAGATTACATTGAGCGAGGTCGATCTTGACGCAGCTATCATAGATAATCCTGTGGATAGCGATATATCCTCTGTCTTCACTCAGGATCAATTGAACGTGACTAACGCGCCAGGCGGCGCGAGCACAACATTAACAGGTGCAGCATCAATTGGCACCGATGCTGTAGCTACTGCGTCCGCATTGGTACAACGACCATCAGCACCTAGCCCGCTTGGAAGCAGCGGCGGCAACCCTCCGAGTGTATTTTTTCCGGGAGGTAACTAATGGCTAAAATTACAAGAACCGTTGGCTCATCTAAAAAATATGAGACGATCGGTCGTTCCAAACGTTACGATGGTATGTATATCGGCTACGTCAAAGAGAACACTGACGTACAAAAGATGGGTCGCTTACGTGTATGGATTCCTGAGTTTGGTTCGAAGGAAGATTCTCGCGAAGGATGGTTCGTTGTTTCTTATTCGTCGCCATTCGCAGGTGCCACCAGTCCAAAAATACTTGGCAACAATGAAAAGCTCAACGAAGCAACACAGACCAGCTATGGTTTTTGGGCTGTAGTGCCCGATTTAGACAACCAAGTGATTGTAATGTTCGCCAATGGCGATCCGTCACGCGGAGTATTTATGGGCTGCTTGTATCAGCAGTTTATGAATAATATGGTACCTGGCATAGCAGGTGGAAGCAACTACCAGTTTCCTTTTGTTGATGCCCCTATGGCAGAATACAACAAGAATACTACAGCAAATGTAACAGATAGTATTAAGCGACCTGCGAACACGACCACGGCCGAGGGCATTAACGCACAGGGCTTGATCAAAGATCCTATACGCGGACCGACCACAGCAAGTGCTCGCCGTGAGTCACCATCGTCTATCATTGGCTTGCTATCGCCTGGCCCGGCTAATCCCGATGCCAAAGGCAAGCGCCTAGGCGGGTCACAGTTTTATATGGATGACGGCGAAGGCACAGAAAAGATTCGCATACGCACAAAAAGCGGAGCACAGTTTTTGCTCGATGAGACCAACGGCATTGTCTACGCGATAAACAAGCTTGGCACAAGCTGGATGCAGATGGACGCCGAGGGTAACTTTGACATATTTGCTGCCAAGAGCGTCAGCGTAAGGTCACAAGAGGACGTAAACTTCCGTGGCGACAGAGACGTAAACATCGAGGCTGGTCGCAACATCAATATCAAAGCCCGCAACGATTATCTCGGTAGCGACGATGGCAGCATTGGCGACGAGGATTCCGGAACTGGCGGCGGCGATATTATTATACAGGCTCTAAACGATTTACAAACTACAGCGAAGAATGATGTAGCATTTACGATCACCGACGGTAACTTCGATTTCAATGTGGCTGGCAACGTTGCCTCTACCGTAGGCGGAACGTACGGTCTTAAGGTGGGCGGAGCAATGATTACATCGACGGGCGGAACATACGATCTAAATGCCAGTGGTGCTATAACGATTAGTACTGGAGCGGCACTCGGTGTAGGTAGCACAAACTTTGATCTCAATGGTGGCAACCTAGGTGTGACTGGTAACCTTGTTGCGAAAGGTAGTGTATTTGCGGGCGGCGACGTCAAGACGAGTAGCATCGGTCTTAATGGTCTCAATAATCATACCCACATTATCGCAAGTGGTTCTTCTGCTGGTAAGACGAAGCCGTATGTTGGCAGCGGTGGCAGCAGTAATGTTAGTGGTCCTACGGCAGGCACAGCAAGCGATGCGGCCATCGGAACGCTATCAGCTACAAACACAAAAACTAATGTACTTGCTACTTTCGTTCCGCCGAACAACGATACTCGCGAGGAAGAACAGGTGCTTACTATCGTCGGAAGATTTTTAACTTTCGAGCCGTGTCCTGCCCACACTAATAACGGTGGCCAATAATTAGCTAAATTCTTGTAGGGTCTGGGTTGTGTGAATTACAAAGTTGGCAAACTTGAGTTGCATCTTAAACAAGAATTTGTTTAAGCAGTCGAGTCCTTCGGTTGCATAGTAAACACTGAACTCCGGACAGTTGACAGTAAATGTTCCGCCTGCCTCTCGCACATTAATATTTTGAAAGCATTTTGAGATTCCGCTCTTTCGCTCAAGCTTATTCATAGCCGTGCGAATAAATTCAATCTCTTCGACCGTGAGGTGCCCAGCACTGAACGTTAGTTTATAAGATGGGAGACGTTCGATATAGGCTGTCATCGTACTTTGGCATCTTCCCCGAGCTTGAGTTTTATTTGAAACATAAACTTCTTATAGTCTTCGGATTGAAGATTCCTATACTTAGTCGTGATCTGGTACATGGTCCCATTTTTCGTCGGTATTTGGTGACAATAAAATAACGGATCATACACTCGAAGTAGATGAATTCTCTCGTCGAACCAACTTTCTAAACTTTCGTCTTTTACAGTAAAAGAAATCTTTACTGGGTCGTTCGGATCTTTCTCATTTAACATTATATCCTGCACTTAGTTTTTGGATCAGGCTATTTTGCAACTCGATTGTTCGTTCGAGACGTTTTATTTCGTTGTTCAAT
>Ga0307377_10008457_pt1 | contig 10432 bp, 11 predicted proteins | sample TR3MG_FD_202535 | JGI IMG/M metagenome (GOLD analysis project Ga0307377, IMG submission 202535) | Soil microbial communities from Risofladan, Vaasa, Finland - TR-3 | ecosystem: Environmental > Terrestrial > Soil > Coastal area > Acid sulfate soil | place: Finland: Risofladan, Vaasa | collected... | reverse complement strand
CCGAAGAAGCAGCTCACGACGGCCGGGTAGGCCTCCGGACGGCCCAACTCCCGCAATGCTCGCACGAAGTTCGCCGATCCGGAGGTCAGGTAACGCCAGTAGACCTCGTGAAGGGACCCGTCGCTCACCGAAGCCGACAAGGGGGACCCGGATACGTGCGCGAGATCGACATCGGTTTCAATCAACGTAATAGACGAGCCATCGAGCGCACCACGCCCGGTGTAGGCAATCTCATCCTGCGTGCGAAGGTCAATGACGGTTGCGATGCCCAGCGCCCGCAGAGTGACCAGGTCATCGGTCGTGACGGCGTGCAGCGTGTCACTGCGGAACAGTCGCCCCCACCGTGTCACGCGACCCTCGACGTTGGCGTAGCCACCAAGGTCACGAACATTGAGTGCCCCGCTGAGTTGAAGCCATCGATCGTGCGCCACGGAACCTTTCAAGAGCCGGCACCACTTCTCCGGCGGTCGGTTGGATTTCCACTCTAGCGATGCGGCGATCTCGAATCCTTCGCGCGGGCGCGGAATGGCCTACCTGATCCGGGCGCCATGAACAGCCACGTGACCAGCCGGGAGGGACGGTTCGACTCACGGGTGAAACCAGCGCGTCTAGTGTCTCACCCCTATGGACGAACCCAACCCCACCACACCAGTCGAAGTGATGAACTTCTACGACGTACTGCATCGACGCCGCGATGTACGAGCCGAATTCACCGGGGAACCGGTCAATCCGGTCACGGTGGCACGCCTCCTGGCTGCGGCGCACGCCGCGCCGAGCGTGGGGTTGTCCCAGCCTTGGGACTTCGTCGTGGTCGGCGATCGCGACGTACGCCAACAATTCGAGCGCCACGTCCGAGAAGAACAGGCGACATTCGCGGCCACACTTCACGGCGATGCAGCACGAAGATTCGAGAAGATAAAAATCGACGGCATTCTCGAAGCCAGTCTGTCGGTCGTCGTCACGTACGATGCCGATCGCGGCGGACCCAACGTGTTGGGCCGCCACGCCATCGCCGATGCGGGCTTGTATTCCACGTGCCTCGCCATCGAGAATCTGTGGTTGGCGTGCACGTTCGAAGGTTGGGGCCTCGGCTGGGTGTCCTTCTACCGGGAAGCCTTCCTCCGTAACCTTCTGCATGTCCCCGACACGATTCGCCCGATTGCCTGGCTGTGCGTCGGGCCGGTGAGCCTTCTCCAATCGGTACCCGACCTTGAGCGCCACGGATGGAGCCAGCGTCGCGATCTAGATCAGGTACTGCATCTTGATTCGTGGGGCAATGCCGGAAGCGATGCGATGCTCGCCTCCGATGCCGGGCCCCTCGGTGGATCGGTCAATCGCTCCTTGTAACCAAACTCCGCCCCTTCTTCGAAGGTAGGTACGCGGGCCGACTTGACGTCACTACGACATCAGGCTCGCCTCGGGTCACCCGGCTGTGTGTATGCTCTTGGCACCTCGGATGAAACCGAGGTGATGTAGTTGCAGCGAATTCCGGTGAAATCCCGGTACTGTCCCGCAACGGTAAAGCCCCTTCATGGGGACGAGTCCGGTCGCCTGCGCTTCATCGACGTAATCGATCCTCGGAGGAAGGACGGTTCGTTCCACTTCTAGGAGTGGTGGCGAGCTCAATCGTCCTCCGTTTTAAAAACGGAGAATAATCATGAAAATGTTTCGATCGGGACTCAGCGCCCTACTGCTACTCATCGGAGTGGTCTTCTGGTCTGGCAGCGCCAGCGCCGGTGGGCCTCCCTCGACCGCTGCGCCTCACTTCCCAATGAAGGTTCAAACCCCGAACGGGGTGGTGACCATCAAATCCCAGCCCAGGGCAATCATCTCGTTGTCCGCGAGCGCGACCGAAATGCTCTACGCGATAGGGGCCGGCAGTCAAGTCAAGGCGGTCGACAAGTACTCGAACTATCCGCCCAAGGCACCCATGACCAGCCTGGACGGCTTCAGCGCCAGCGCCGAAGCGATTGCAAAGTACAAGCCGGATCTCGTCATCGTGTCGTACGACCCTGCATCGTTCCGCGCCCAGATGGCCAAGTTGAGGATTCCCGTGATCTACGACCCGGCGGCGCCGACACTCGCCGTCGCCTATGCGCAGTACATCAGACTCGGTCGAGCTACCGGTCACCTTCAGGGAGCCCTCAAGGAGGTCAAGTACCTGAAGAGTCGAATCACGAGTATCGTCAGCTCGACTCCCCAGGCGACCCCCGGCACCACGTACTACTGGGAGCTCGACCCGACCTACTACTCGGTGACGTCCTCGACGTTCATGGGCCAGTTGATGTCGCTACTCGGCCTCAAGTCGATCGCCGACGCCGTTGGTGTCAACAGCAACGGTGGGTACCCGCAACTCAACTCCGAGTTCATCCTGCAGGCGAATCCCACGTACATCTTCCTGGCTGACTCCAAGTGCTGCCAGGCGTCCGCCCAGACGGTCACGGCCCGACCGGGTTGGTCGACGATGACGGCGGTAGCGAACAACCGGATACTCACACTCGACGACGACGTCGCTTCGCGTTGGGGACCAAGGATCGTAACCCTCCTCCAACAGGTGGCGAACTTTCTGAAGTCCCAGCAGGGCTAGTCTCGCCGTGAACCCCTCCCCTTGCCGCGCGGCGCGCTCGCGTCGAGCAGTGCGCACCTCCGCGACCAGCTCACCAGTATCGGCTCGAACGCCGATACTGGTGACCGCGGTGGTGTTGCTTGGGGTCACGATCATAAGTACCGCGATTGGTCCCGCCAACCTCTCTCTCACGACCGTGATCGGAGTGCTGCTCGCGCATCTACCGTTCCTTCACTTCCACAGTTCGGCCTCGGCGATGGATCAGGCCATCATCTGGCAGATTCGCTTGCCTCGGGTCGTGCTCGCGGGTCTCGTGGGTTCGATGCTGGCGCTGGGCGGGGCCTCCTACCAAGGCGTCTTTCGCAACCCCTTAGCCGATCCGTACCTGCTCGGCGTGGCGGCCGGTGCCGGACTCGGCGCCACGATCGCGATCGTGACGCCCTCAGGCTTCGCAGAGCTCCTGCCACTGGCCGCCTTCGCCGGTGGGGTCGCAGCGGTAACCCTGACCTACGTCGTAGGCGCCAAGACGGCGCGCAGCTCCTCGAGCCCCTCAATCATCCTCGCCGGTGTCGCGGTCGCGGCGATCTTCACAGCTATTCAGACGAACGTGCAACAACAGCACGCCGCCGATCTGCAGCCGGTCTATTCGTGGATCCTCGGGAGCCTCTCCGTCGCCACGTGGTGGGACGTGACACTCATTCTTCCCTATGTCGTCGTGAGTGCCGCCGTGCTGCTCGCGCATCGACGGCTCTTGGACGTGTTGCGAATCGGCGAACAGGAGGCGTTTACACTCGGCATCAATCCCAATCGAGTTCGTCTGACCGTGGTCGCGGCGGCGACGCTCGGCACCGCGGCGGCCGTCTCGGTCAGTGGGCTGATCGGCTTCGTCGGCATCATCGTCCCCCACTTGGTCCGCCTCACCACGAACGCGAGTTACAGGGTGGTTATGCCGGTCTCGTTGTTGAGCGGTGCTTCGTTTCTCATACTGGCTGACCTTTGCGCTCGGATGATCGAAGCTCCGGGCGAAGTGCCCCTGGGTGTCGTGACCGCGTTCATCGGCGGTCCGTTCTTCATCCTCGTTCTTCGCTCGCGGCGCTCCCACCAGGGTGTGCTCTGAGATGGTGGCCACGACGGCAGCCAACGAGGGTGTCGCGATTGGTGCTGTCGAACTGCGCGACATCGTCGTGCACTACGACAAGACCATTGCACTCAACGGCATCTCGCTGCGCATCGCACCTGGGGAGTGGCTCGGGATCATCGGGGCGAACGGTGCAGGCAAGAGTACGCTGCTGCGCGCGATCGCCCGTCTGGTGAGGTACCGCGGAAGTCTGAAGATTGACGGTCGCGATACCGAATCAATGCCCCGACGCGAATTCGCCCGAATGGTGGCGTACGTACCTCAGGATCCGGCGTTCCCGGCCCAGATGCGCGCCATTGATTACGTCGCGCTCGGTCGAACCCCGCACCACGGCTACTTCGGTGCTGAGAGCGCTCAAGACCGTGAGCGCAGTGCCGCGCTATTGGACCGGCTCGACATGTCGCACCTGGCACTGCGCCAGCTTGACGCGATGTCGGGTGGCGAGTTACAACGCCTCGTCCTCGCGCGAGCACTCGCCCAAGAGGCGCCGATCCTGCTGCTCGACGAGCCCACCAGCGCACTCGACCTCGGACGTCGCGTCGAAGCTCTCGAACTGGTGGACGAGTTACGCCTCGAGCGCCGACTCACCGTCGTCAGTACGTTGCACGACCTGACACTCGCGGCGCAATTCGCCGAGCGCGTGCTACTGCTCTCGAAAGGTTGTGCCGTCGCGGACGGCACTCCCGAGGTCGTACTCATCGAGGAAACATTGAATCGCCACTTTGACGTCAAGGTCGAGATCTTACGCAGTGAAGAGAATGGCATCGTCGTAATTCCACGACGGACGAAATCGAAAGGACATCGTGACTGAAGAGGCCCCACGTAAGGCTCCCGACTCCCCCCAGGAGTTGCGAAGGGCCGATTCCCTCGTTTTGGTCAACACCGGCGACGGCAAGGGCAAGTCATCAGCCGCCTTCGGCGTCATGGGCAGGGCCTGGGCCCGTGGATGGCAGGTCTGCGTCGTCCAATTCCTGAAGAGTGGCAAATGGCAGTCCGGCGAGCACAAGCTCGCCGTGCACCTCGGCATCGAATGGCAGTCCCTGGGCGATGGCTTCACGTGGGAGTCCACGGACATCGAAGAGACCGAGGCGAAGGGTCGACACGCGTGGGCCGTCGCGCGCGACAAGATCAACTCCGGCGAGTATCAGTTGATCATCCTCGACGAGATGACCTACGCGATCAACTACGGCTGGATCGACATTGACGACGTGGTGCGAGTCATCGAAAACCGACCCCGCAAGACCAATGTGATTATCACCGGTCGTAACGCTCCGGCAGAACTCCTCACGATCGCCGACACCGCGACCGAGATGCGGATGATCAAGCACGCTTACGAGCAGGGTATACGGGCGATGAAGGGCATCGAGTACTGATGCACCCGGATCTAACGTCGCGTTCCGACGAGGGCGTCGAGCTCGACGTCCTCTCGTGGCGTCTGGCGCAACCAATGCTCGTCGCCTCGACCGCAGCGAGTGGTGGAGGCCTCGGACAACGACACTGGATCCTCAACGTGCAGGTGCCGCACGATTACGGACGTCGTGACGTCGAGCACCACGTGCGCGAGATCGCGAATCAGCTCGACCTGCACGACGAAGGGGTCGGCATGTTGACCGCCGCGCCAGTCAAGGCCGTCGTGCACGTACACGAGATGGGGATCGACACCCACGTCACGGTAGGCGTACGCAAACCAACCTGGGCCGCGAGCGACGAAGTGGTCGACGAGGATCGCCTCGAGCCCGGCACCATCAACATCGTCGTCTTCTCGCCGGTGCGATTGTCCCCCGGCGGTCTGTTGAACGCGCTGACCACAGCGACCGAAGCAAAATCGCAGGCCCTGTGGGACGCGGGTATCTCCGCCACGGGAACCGCATCGGACGCCGTATGCATCGTGTGTCCGATTGAAGGTCCCCAGGACCCGTTCGGTGGCCCTCGGTCCGTATGGGGATCACGGCTCGCCCGCGCCGTGCACCGCGCGGTCTTGACCGGCGCGCGAAGCAGGTCGGAATGATCACGTTGGTGCTCGGCGGCGCACGATCCGGAAAGTCCGCCATCGCCGAGGGGCTTCTCGCCACTACGAACACCTCGGTGACCTATCTCGCAACCGCCGAGGCTGGGAACGATCAAGACTTCCTCGACCGAGTGGCGCAGCACCAACGTCGACGACCCCGTGAATGGAGGACGATCGAGTGCGGTGCCGATCTCGTAGCAGCCCTCACTCGAATCGAGGGCGCGATACTGATCGACTCGCTCGGCACGTGGCTCGCGGGGTGGCGCGACTTCAAGGTTGACACCGGTGCCCTGATCGAGACGCTGGGCCAATGTTCGAGCGACGTCGTCATCGTGTCGGACGAAGTGGGCCTGGGCGTACACCCCTCGAGCAATGTCGGTCGAGCGTTCCGTGATGCCCTGGGCTCCTTGAACCAGTCGGTGGCCGAGCGATCCGATCGGGTACTCCTCGTCGTCGCCGGTCAAGTGCTGACTCTCAAATCGGAAGCAACCCAATGAAGAGTGCGTTCGCATTCCTCACGGTGTTCGGAAGGGCCTCTTCTCCCACGCCCACGACATTCGCGTGGTTCCCATTCACCGGCGCCGTACTGGGACTGACCATCGGCGCTGTGTGGTGGGCCAGCAATCGATTCTGGCCACCGTTAGTGGCGGCCATTCTGGCCGTCGTGGCGGACCTCGTGCTGACGGGTCTGCTGCACTTCGACGGCCTCGCCGATGCGGGCGACGGACTACTCGCCCCATTGACGCGCGCTCGACGCCTCGAGGCGATGTCCGATCCCGCGATCGGTGCATTCGGGCTCGTCAGCGCCGCCGCCGCCCTGTTGCTGCGAGTCGGCGCGCTCGAAGCGATGCGTCCCTCGGCCTTGGCCATCGCTGGACTGTGGTGCGCGTCGCGGACGTTGATGGTGACGATCTCGCTGGTCCTTCCCTACGCTCGGGCCAACGGAATAGTGCGGGCATTCCTAGGTGCGACATCGCGCTCACGCGGGCAACGCCACATGTTGACCGCGACGGTGGTCGTCGGTCTCGCGGTAGCTGCGGTCTTGCTGTTCAGCGCACGATCACTCCGGGGGCTGGCGGCGCTCGGCGCGGAACTGGTTGGGTCTGCCCTGGTGGCTGGTTTGTCATGGCGGCGGTTGGGTGGCTACACCGGTGACGTCCTCGGTGCGTCCGGTGTGGTCGGCGAGACCCTGGGCCTGCTCGTACTGGCGCTGCGATGATGCGCCCACTGATTCGTCCGGGGTGGCTGATCGGCGCTGGGTTGGGCGTCTTCGCCGATCGGTTATTGGGTGAGCTCCCCGCATCAGTACACCCACTGGTGCACTTCGGCAACGCTCTGAACCGCTTCGAGGCGTCCTTCTATCGCGACGACCGACGTCGGGGCATCGCGCACACCATGCTCGGCACGACCATCGGGTTCGTCACCGGTCTGCTCGTTCGTTCAACCACCGTCGCCACCTACACCGCCGTCGGTGGTCGATCCCTCGGTGAGGCGGCCACGACCGTTGGCGAGGCCCTGGTCAACGGGGACCTGACTCGAGCGAGAAGCGCCCTGCCGTCACTGGTCGGACGAGATGCCACCGACCTCGACGCACCCGAAATCGCGCGCGCCACCGTTGAATCGGTGGCCGAGAACACGGTCGACTCGGTGGTGGCGCCGGTACTGTGGGCCGCACTCTGCGGCCCCGCCGGTGCGCTTGGCTACCGGGCGGTGAACACGATGGACGCCATGGTGGGTCATCACTCCGCGCGTTACGAAAACTACGGATGGGCGAGCGCGCGGCTCGATGACGTCGTCAACTGGATACCCGCGCGCTGTACCGCCGCGCTAGTCGCGCTGGTGCGACCCCGCGCGACGCTAGACATCATCCGCGGGGTCGCGACCCAGGCACCGCTACACCCCTCACCAAACTCTGGCGTCGGTGAGGTCGCCTTCGCCGCGGCGCTGGGTGTTCGACTAGGGGGTCGCAATCGGTACGGCGATCGGATCGAGGAGCGACCACCGCTCGGTTACGGTCGACCCGCGAAGGGCGGGGACATCGATAATGCCGTTCGGGTGAGTCGAGACGTATCAACACTGCTGGCCGTGATCCTTCTCGTGATCGGCGCGACGACGTGGCTGGTGCGACGATGACGGCGATGCCCCTACCGGGCGCCCACGGCGGCGACGGAGCCCGCGTCGCGAGAATGCTCGGGATCCCCGTCGAGCGGATACTCGACCTCTCCCAATCACTCAATCCGCTCGCGAACGACCCGGGACCGGTACTCACGCGACATCTCGACGCCATTGGTCGTTACCCGGATCCCGACATCGCGACGCGCGCGCTGGCGACGTCCATGGGTGTCGAGCCCGACCGACTACTGCTGACCAACGGCGGCGCCGAGGCGATCAATCTGGTCGCCTCGCTGATTGGCGGCTCGGTACACGAGCCCGAATTTTCACTCCATCCTCGCGGCGACGGGCCCCTCTGGCGATCGAATCCGCAGAACCCCCTAGGACTACTCGCCGCCACTCACGAGCGCGCTGCGGTCTGGGACGAAGCGTTCTACCCACTCGCGACGGGCCACTGGACCCGTGGCGACGAGCACAGCGTCGTCGTGGGGTCGTTGACCAAGTTGCTGGCATGTCCGGGCCTGCGAATCGGCTACGTCCTGGCGGACCCCGCCTTCATAGCTGCGTGCCGTGAACGCCAACCCATGTGGTCCCTGAACGGCCTGGCGTGCGAGGCTTTGCCCGATCTGCTCGATTCGCTCGATCTCGTGGCGACGAGCCAGGGAGTAGGAGAATTACGAGAACAGCTGCGCAATGTACTCCTTCGACACGGACTCACGTCTCGGCCATCGGATGCCAATTGGTTGCTCGTCGACGCGCCGGGTCTGCGCGAAGCGCTTCTAGGCGAGGCGATCGTCGTGCGTGACTGCTCGAACTTCGGGCTCGAAGGCGTGGTTCGAATCGCGGTACCGGATCGTGAGGGTATCGACCGACTCGATCACGCACTTGACGCCCTGCGCGCTCGACATGACAACGCCGACCCACGATTCAATGAATGAGGAGAGAGACATGATTAACGGAGCATTTGCTGAAGTAGTGGCGCGGGTTCAACCCGTCAGCGAGTCGGCGGCCGAGGCCGCGCGACTCCATCACACCCGACTCACCAAACCCCTTGGTTCACTCGGACGTCTCGAGGACCTGGGTATCCAGCTCAGCGCGATCGCTCGCGTGTGTCCGCCACCCGTGCCCGAGCACGTCACCATCGGTGTCTTCGCTGGTGACCACGGCGTGGTCGCTTCGGGAGTAACCCCGTGGCCCTCGGAGGTCACGGCCCAGATGGTCGCCAATTTCTGCGCGGGCGGGGCGGCCATTAACGTCCTGGCACGTCAGGTGGGTGCCACTGTACGAATCATCGACGTGGGTGTCGCGACGCCGATTCCGGGTGACCTGTCGAACCTACATCAGCGCAACGTCGCCAAAGGCACCGCGAATCTCGCCCACGAGCCCGCCATGACGCGCGAGCAGGTGACCGCCGCGCTTAACGTGGGCGCCGAGATTGCGAACGAATCGATCGCCGAGGGTGCACGCCTGCTCGTCACGGGTGACATGGGGATCGGCAATACGACTCCCTCCGCAGCGCTCATCGCGGTATTCACCTCCACGAGCCCTAGCCTGGTGACCGGTCGTGGCACGGGAATCGATGACGCAACGTTGCGACTGAAGGCATCAGTGATCGACGCCGCGATCGCACGACTCGCCCCCGACGCCGCACCCCTCGACATCGTGGCCGAACTCGGTGGGCTGGAGATCGTCGCCATTGCGGGATTCATCGTCGCGGGCGCCGCCGCGGGCGTGCCCGTCATGATCGACGGGGTGATCTCGGTTGCGGGCGCCCTCCTCGCGACCGCCCTCGCGCCCGATGTCCGAGGCTACCTAGTGGGCGGCCATCGATCAAGCGAACCAGGGGCCAGTATCGGCATGGCCCACCTCGGCCTTTCACCTTTGCTCGATCTCGAGCTTCGTCTGGGCGAGGGCACGGGGGCGACGCTGGCCATACCTCTCGTGCAGTCTGCAGCACGGGTGCTCGCCGAGATGGCGACCTTCGAATCGGCGGGCGTCACCGAACGAGATGGCGCTCCCGAGTAGTGGGCTCATCACTACTCATATTGGGCACGGCGTCGGGAGCGGGCAAGAGCACGGTCGTGACGGGCCTATGCCGATGGCTCAAACGTCAGGGGGTATCCGTCGCCCCGTTCAAGGCTCAGAACATGTCATTGAACTCGTTCGTCACGGCAGACCACGGCGAAATGGGACGCGCCCAAGTCGTCCAGGCCCAAGCGGCCGGCGTGGCGCCCGAGGTGGCGATGAATCCCGTTCTCCTGAAGCCCGGCACTGACACGACCAGCCAACTCATCGTGCTCGGTCGCCCGATGGCGAACCTCGACGCCGCCAAGGGCTGGCATCGCAAGCACGAACTGCTCGACGTCGTGCTCAGTGCCCACGGTGATCTGCAACAAAGATTCGACGTCGTCATCTGTGAGGGGGCAGGTAGTCCGGCCGAGATCAATCTCCGATCGTCGGACATCGTGAATCTGGGCTTCGCGCGAGCAGCCGACGTGCCAGCCCTGCTCGTGGGTGACATCGACCGAGGCGGCGTCTTCGCTTCCTTGGTGGGGACAATGGCGCTACTGGAGCCTGCGGATCAGGACCTGGTGCGTGGATTCATCAT
>Ga0307377_10008456_pt1 | contig 10433 bp, 10 predicted proteins | sample TR3MG_FD_202535 | JGI IMG/M metagenome (GOLD analysis project Ga0307377, IMG submission 202535) | Soil microbial communities from Risofladan, Vaasa, Finland - TR-3 | ecosystem: Environmental > Terrestrial > Soil > Coastal area > Acid sulfate soil | place: Finland: Risofladan, Vaasa | collected... | reverse complement strand
TACTGTAAGATATGTCGGGCTATATGAAACGTATACTATCCGTTGTCTTAGCAGGGTGATAGATACGTTGGTGCTTACGGTTACAGGTACGACATACGTAACAGTAGAAGCAATATAAGGGAGAGAAAATTATGGCGAAAACACAGATTGTAGAAACATTCATGACTAAAGGGGAGCTGCTTGAGCAAGCGGGCGTCAATGACGCAATCTTGTGTCGAGCCAAGTACCAGATTTGCTCCGTTGGGGAGAAGAACAGGAACAACAGAGTCTATGAGAAAGCTGTTTGGGATAAGGTCCTTGCTGACCCTGAAATTGCCGAAAAGCTTAAGAATAGAGCTTTGTTTTTCCACGCAGAACATCCCACGACTACCCAGAGCAACACTGAAAAGGTAGCCGGAGTAGTTACAAATATCACGCTAAACGAAGCAGGGAAAAAGGTTCACGCGGTTATGGAAGTATTGAATACTCCCTACGGCCGGATCGTGGACACGTTGCTCCGCGCTGGTTGTGGTATCGGCGTATCAACCAGGGCTGACGGAGAACTTGAGGAAGCTTTGGATGAAGCCGGTGGTAAATATCAAAGAGTAATTCCGGAGTCCTACAGATTTGTAACCATAGACTTCACAGCAGATCCAAGCACGTTTGGATCAGAGCTGCCGATCGCTGTAGAACGCGATGTAGCCAAAGTAATCAGCGGTGGCCTGGATGACAACAAACTGGACCGTGACTTTGCTACAGTTTTACTGGAGAAGATGCACTCTCCGGAAGCGGCTGCATTATTGGAATCAATCAAGAACGATAAGCATCATGCTGACTGTAAATGTAAGGCATCAGCGAAGAAGTGTGCTCACGGGTGTGAGCGGGCTATAACTGAAGATTATAAGAACATGACTAACCATGAGCTTATCCAATTCTATAAAGAGAGCAAGGATAATGAGAACTTAAAGAAGGTTCTTGAAGTAGAGTTAAAAGCCCGCGGCGTGGATCCGGCAGAGCACCTGGATGAAAGATCTACTGCTAAGCTCAAGAAATATGCTGACAAGCTCGCTAAACAGATAGCAGATACAAAGGACAATGCTAAAGCTAAGGATCTACGAGCAGAGTTAGACGCTGTTGAAATTGAGATTGGAAGGGCTGACGAGACATCTACTAAATATACAACCAGTGCAGATATAACTGGTCAGCCGGCAAATGGAAAAGCCGCAGCAGAAGTTATGAGGAAATCGGCTAAAAAGAATAAGATTAAGATAACAGAACAAGAAGTTCAAACCTGCTCGAAGTGCGGCGTAGCATTTAATGCTCTCCGGCAGGGTTCAAACCCACACAGATGTAAGTATGACTATGTAGGTGAAAAAGGAGTTGCTGTGGATGGAACGCAATTAAATGCAAAAGTTAATGGATTCTTGTTAGACAACTGGGAGCATTTCATCGATCACGATGATGCTGTTCAAAATGTAATTAAGGTGTTCAAAATTGGAGAAAATGATGCCAAAGTATTTGTTGATTCATTGGAAACGTCCAAAGGCAAGATCTCGGCAGTGGGCGCAATGAGTAACGAGAAGGTTATACCTTCGGGCATCGGCAAACCTCAAGAGGATGGGATGTCAGAAAGGCTTGCGTCAATTACTGCCGAGAGAGATCAACTAGTCGAGAACTATGGAAAAGACGCCATAGTTTTCACTACTAAGATAAAGGAACTCAAAGATCAGCTAAAAGAGGCTGTCTCTGAGGTTAAGAAAATTAACGGACTGGTAGAGAATCAAAAAGAACAATTGGAGACTTCTAATGCGACTAATAAAGTTCTTGAAGAAACTCATAAACTGGCCATTAAAAATCTTCAAGCAGAGCGAAAAGCAGATGCTAGAAGACATACAGATGAGAAACAAACCGAAATCAGGGAATTGAAAGAGTCCCATTGTAGGGACCTTATCAAGGTATATGTTGGTGCGAAAACAAAGGGCATGGGGCTACATCTACCAAAGTCGGCTCTAACACTTTTAGAGTCCTGCACTACAGTAGAAGAAGTTGATGTCCTGGTTAGGAGAACCCAGAACGCTCTTAGAGAGAACCTGGTACAATCTGCCGGTGTGGTATCTGAGATCGTAGTGGAGTCACAATCTGACCCTAGTCCAGTTTTATCCGACATTCGTAGTAAAGTAGGTATTGCATTAAAACACTTTGGTGTATAACAACTATTAAAAGGAGATCTAATCATGTCAAAAGGTATTGAATCATTGGTTGAATCGCGCTTAGCCTCTATGGCTGCAGATCGCGATCGTTTAACCAGGGCATGGGCTCCTCATATCAACTCAGTTGAATCATACTTTGCAAAACAAGGTAAGACTATCACCGAGAACGATAAGAGGAATATCGCCCGATGTCTTGAGAATGCCCTATTGGAAGGTGGTATTAAATCTAGATCCAGTATATTTGAAACGACTGATTCTAGTGCGATTCAGTTCTTAGGCATCCAATTGCCTGTAATCGCAGCATTACTTCCTAGTTTGGTGCTAAATAAAATAGCAGTTACCCAAGCTTTGGACCGTAGATCCGGCGCAGTGTTCTATCTGGATGTTAAATACGGCACGAACAAAGGTTCTGTATCTGCAGCGACAGATATGATGAACGCACGAACTGGCCATAACGCCACCATTGGCGGAAGAGAATATGCATCAGTACGTGTAAAGAACGAAGTTGTTACCGGTTCAACTACACCGTTTACTCTTGGCTACTTCCCAGTAGTCACTGGTTCTACGGTTGTTGTTGACGGTACAACTGGTGAAACACTGACGGTTGCTTCTACTACCGGCGCAGTTGATACCTTGGCTTCATCGGTATCTGGCGGACTTACCGGTACGGTTACATTGGCAACGGGTGTTGTAACGATCAGCGGCGGTGGTTTAGCAAACGCCGGTACCATTTCTTACTTGTATGATTGGCAGACCGGTGGTTTAGGCGGTTCGGCTACATACAATGTTCCTGAAGTTAACATCGCTGTTACGGCTGCAACAATAACTGCTGAAGATTTCCCTCTCAAAGCTTTGTTCACTCTTGGTGCTGCGATTGACCTTGAGAAGGCACATGGCTTGAACCTGGAAGACGAGCTGGTGAAATACCTCGGCGGCGAAGTAAAATTCACCATGGATCATCTGGGTATTGATTTGATCAATACAGCTTCCCAGACATCTGCTGCTGCCACCTCACCCGGAACATACGTTGCTACTCCTTCCACAGGAGAAGCATGGGTTTGGAAAAAGTACCAGTTCCTTGATTTTGTGGAAAAGGCGAACGTATCTATCATCCAGAAGACGTTACGTGCAGTTTGTAACTTCCTGGTTGTTGGTAACGACGCTGCAAGGTTGATCCGTCAGTTAGCACCGAATTTCGTGCCAGCTGCTGGTCTGAATACCTTGGTCCCCACAGGTCCTTACGAGCTGGGTACGTTAGACGGACGTTTAGTTATTCATGATCCGTTACTTGGTGCAACAGAGATCCTGTTCGGTTTTAAGGGCGACAATTACCTGTTCGCAGGCTTCTTGTTTGCTCCGTACATCCCGTTATTTGCAACTCCAACACTCGTCACCGCTGACCTCAAAGCCCAGAAGGGCTTCTTGGCAAGCGCCGGGTACAAGGTTGTAAACTCCGGTATGTATACTCATGGTGCAATTACTATAGTCTAAGACTAGGTAACCTTGGGTTGGACAATTTGGGCCTCTTAGGGAAGGGAAGATTGCTATAAACGCAATCTCCTTCCCCGGGAGGGGTTAAATAGAAACCAAAAACATTAACTTTTCTACAATTTAGGAAGCCATATGTTAAAAAATGAGATAGTAGACTGGGTACAACAGGAATTCGATCCAATACAATTAGCAACTCCTGATGACACAATAAGCCAAATAGTTGACAATGCCATACGGTACTGGAATACGCACTCAGCGTTTCCTATCGTTAGAATGTTTCCCGCCTCTCAGGGGACTATCCGGCTACCTCTAACTCCTGATTACAAGACTGTAGCCAAAGTCTACCCTGCTACTACTCCTGATTGGGTCCTGCAGAACTATCCGCTTTGGACACTATTGGGTATCACTATCATTGACAATTTGACTTCTGACTTAGTTATGCTGTCAGAGGCTTATCGCAATTACTCATATTATATAGGAACAGATTTCCACTTCACTTTTGAGAAATCAGACAATCCGGCAGTAGGCGGCAATTTGTACCTTTCAAACATTCCTAATCCTACAGCTGCATTATGTGTAGTTGGAACCAAGAGAATTGTCAACGGATTGATTACTGTACCATTCACCGGGTCGAGCGGGACTTTCAGTTTCATTCCTATTGAAAGCTACACAGTAGTCATGACCAATGGGACGCTTACTTACACCGATGACGGCAATGGTATTCTGGTAGGATCGCTCAGTGGATACAGCGGCACAATAGATTATGTTACTGGCGCGTGGACTGTTACTGGATGGGCAGGCACAGGCACTCAGACCGTGACTTATATGTACTATGAGAATATCCGGAGTGAATATATGCTTCAGTGGCTTTTGTATTATGTAAAAGCCTTAGTCAAGCTCGTTGAGGGAAACGCTCTGCGCAAGACAATGGCCATAGATATCAAGAATGACGGCCAGGCAATGTACGGCGAAGGCCAGAGTGAGAAGGAAATGCTGGAGAAGAAATTAGCAGATGAAGGACGTTGGCTAACTTTTGTTAGGAGATTCTAATGAGAGAATTAATTGATGAATTGAAGAAGCTAGAAGAAGAGTTAGATGCCGACTCTCAGGAAGTGGCTGATTTAGGCAAGAAGTATGGATTTGGTTCAATAGCCTGGCAGCAAGGCATGCTTGACCGGCTTAAAAGGAAGCTCCAGAACAAAGAACAGCTTACTGGAGTCGATAGGAGTTTTATTGAGGCCCAAGTGATGCACAACAAATCTTTACGGGATGAGCTAAAGGCTATGGGAGCAGACGGGATAATTTATAATTAATGAATAATCTAATTGAACATATTCTTAACGAGATTACTTTCAACGATCTTAGGGTAAAGCAGAGATCGATTGGCAAGTTGTTTCCGCCGTTTGGAGCTAGAGTTAAAGCTGTAGCCGCTAATGGTGGTGTCTCTATGCGAGAGCAAATGCCTACTTATTGGCATTTCCAAGTGGCATCTGGGACAAAGCCGGGAATAAAGTATGACGTATATGTTCAATTCCTAAATATAGAGCAAATGATAAAGAAGTACGCTGGGGATCAGCGTTTATGGAATACGGCCGGGGATAATGTGGATTTACGGCTCTTGGCTGCAGAGATCTTAAATAAAGTTGATATGAAAACCAGCTGTTCTTGTCCTGCTACCTTATATTGGGGACAAGACTACATAAGGACACAAAGAGATGCTCAATTTGGCAGACAGGAAGATCGACCACCAAATGTTAGAAATCCTAGGCAATATGGTGCCTATTGTAAACATGGACAATTGGTTTTTAATGTACTGCCAGCTTATACTTCTACCTTTGCTACGTTCTTGAAGAAGTTTTGGATTAAAGAGATAGATGCAACAGTAGAGATAGCTAAGGAACAGGCGGGCTTGTTTAAGCAGGCAGCTGCCGAGTTAGGCCAGCGTGCAGAAGATAGGCCAGCAGCATTTTCTAAGAGCGGTAGGGAAGTACCACTTCCTCCTGGTGAAGTGTTGCCGGAAGAAGAGCCGCCAGAGGAAGAACCACCAGAAGAAGATGTTCCACCTACTCCTCCAGACGACGTTCCAGGTCCTAAGCGTCCTGGGCCGGCTACTAAAGGTGCCGGTGAAATAGCTCCTAAGGCTACCAGGCCTGCTGTAAAAAGATTGGGTATTGAGCCAGAAGTCAGGCCCAAAGATAAAGGACGGAAAGGAAAATATAAAGCAAAAGAATCAGTAAATGAGAAAGAGATCTTCAAACCAGCATCCAAAGACGATGTTAAGGCAAGACGTGCTGCAGCAATCGAAGCTCGTGATATGGATTTATTATTTGATGAGCATGACATTGAAGGCATCAAGCTTTTTGGACAGAAGAGATGGGACAACGCTAATATAGGTTGGGGCAGTTCAGATGGTGCTATTTCGAGTAAGGTATATGGTAATCCTACTATGATACTGGATTCTTGGTATGAAGATGATGAGATAGTACATGAGACTCATCAATATAATCCATCATTTTAATTAAGGGGTTTAAGAATGAGCGAATTTGAACAGATTGCGGACAAAGTTATAGCCAATGTAAAAGAGCAAGATGGGGGAGCCGCACCTACAGGGATGGTTGGCCCAACAACGAATATGGGCAATCCTTCGGTAGCATATCTCCCGGGTGGTTTTCTTAAACGAAAGAAGAAGCAAGTGATCAAGGCTGAGCTTCCAATAAAAACAGATGAAGCTAGGTCAGAAGATGTTCATGGGCTCTATGATCGCCTCACCCACGCTCTGACTATAGACCTGCGCGAAAACAGACAGGTCAAACGGACATTGGTACTAATGAATTACTGGCTTACGGTGTTCAAGAACTCTAAGTTTTTGCCCATGAGTGGTCAGGTAGCAATTCAGTTGAACACCTATGACAAGAGCATCCGTGATCTAGTAAGTAGAATTCAGAATATCCACACAGACGATATCGGAAACCTGGAGATGATGATCGATACGATTCAGGACGACCGGCCATTAAATGCATATGAGCCGTTCGCTGAGTATGATTACTTGGTAGGATGTCGGATTCAGAGTCAGCACGATGGTGTTGTGCTCATTTTGGAATTGACTGTGAATATGGCAATGGTTCCTACTCAATCAGTATATATCGAATCCCAGGAGGTGTTGGATGAACTAGGGGGGTACAAAAGTGTAAAGGTATTAAGAGATATGGTATTTCCGGTTGGGGAGATGTTCCAACCGTCACTATTCAATAATATCAAGGATATAATAGACGATACAATAATATAAACTAAAAGGAGGACTAAAATGTCGGAGAATATGGTACACAATTTGTACAAATTCATTAGAGAAGGGGTGACGCCCGAACAGATGTTTGAGGCTACTAAGGAAGCGTTTTGTGAGAAAGAGATTACCGATGAGGCAATGCTACGCGAGAATGCCGAGATGGAATCTAACCACACTTTCATGCTTAATCACGTGAACGAGACTGCTCCAGACGGTTGGGAAGGCTCGATCAAAGGCATGAAGAAAAACAAGAAGATATCCAATCCTTGGGCGTTAGCTTGGTTCATGAAGGGTAAAGGTTACAAACCGAAAGCTTCCGAGGGTAAACTTCCTGCCGACTTAGCAAACGTCACACATCCTGCAGATTACATTCAGGATTTAGCGGAAGAGAACAAAGACAGCAAAGATCCTGCCGAGAATACCGAGATCAAGACTGACAATGCAGGAGTAACTCCAAATCCAGAATTGACTAAGGTTTCCAAGGAGATGGATAAGCAGACTCCAGGTGTAGACAAGCTTACCCAGAACAAAGCTGGTAATGATCCTCTAACTACACCAGATAAGGTAAAAGACGTTAAGAACAAAGACGTTAAAGTTGACGATGTAAAGAAAGCAACAGCGGAGAACGAAGGGAAATTACCGAGTAACTTAAACAACATTGATCATCCTGACGATTATATTCAAGACCTGAAAGAAGAAGCTGAGAAGGTCATCGCAGATGGTATTTCTGCAGAGAATGTTGCTAAGGATTTAGCTTCTCGCCATAAGGGTGAAGCTGTAATGAATCCGGAAACAAAGTTGTGGAAAGTAGTCACTCAAGTTGAGTCTTCAGTACCTGCAACTTCTTCGGCTACTACTGTCCCAGCTGTTGAGAAGAAAGTGAACGTTTGCAGTAAATGTTCTAAGGAAGCCTGTGAATGTGTCAACGAAGAAACTACTACTGAGCCATCTTCATCTGAAATAAAAGCAAAAGAAGTCCCTGAAGTTGACGCAGAAAAGGATACTAACGTTCCCCTGAAGACAATGGCAACAGATAATTCAAATGCTCTTGCCAGCGATCAGCCAAATGCTAATACAGGAGCTGCGGCGCAAAAGATTATTTCACAATCTGATGATAGAGATCCTATGATTGGTGATAAAGGGGCATCTCATGGTAAAGGTTCAGCACCAACTTCTCAAGAGATAGATCCTGGCACGATGAGTACAAACAAGCAAGAACAGGCAGCAACTGAAAAAGGTGCGGTGAAAACTACTGAACCTTCTGCTCCAGCAGTGGGCACCACCAAGAACGTAGCTTCTACAGACGCAGCAGAAGGTGATGACCTAAAGAAAGTCAAGGAAGAGGTAGAAGTAAAAGAAGAGGTAAAGGAAGATGTAGACGTAACGATCAAGACTGACGATAAGGAAGTCAACATCGTTGCTGCTCCCGGACACACCCAGGTAACTACAATGGATGCCGGAGCACCTGCACCACTTGATGTAATAGAACAGCCGCCGATTTCCAACGACGATGCTCCTGTTGAAGATCCTGAGCTGGAGATTATTGATGAGCCGGAATTCACCGATGACGAAGCACTTGAAATGGCCGAGAAGTTGATGGTGGCCGAACACCTCGCAAAGATGGACGAGAAGAAAATGAGTGCCAAGCAAAAGAAGTTCATCGAGGACATGAAGGCGAAGAAGTTTTCCAAGAAAAACAAAGCCAAAGTTGATCAGAAGAAAAAGGAGATGAGGTAAACATGGACATACATAAAATAATTAATGAAACTATGAAGATTACAGAAGAGGATATGGTCCAGGCTAACGAACCGATGGTTCCAGAGCAGCCCGTTGCCCCAGAACAACCTAGTGAACCAGTAGTGGCTGAGAAGCCTGAGGTTACTCCTGAGCTGATTGATTCCTTAATCGCCGACATGCCGGAGTTAGCTGATTGTGATAAAGAAATGTTAATTAAAGGTATCACTATCGAGCTTGAACACTTTGACGCAGTAGGCGGGGATATTAAACTCGTGGCTAGGATCGCATGTGATCATATCAAAGAGTTTCCAGGCAAAGACTACTATGCCGCACTAGCACAGATGGAACAAGCACTGGCCGAGACACCAGAAGAGGAACAAGCACCTGTTGAGGAAATTCCTGCGGAAGAAGAGGTAGCAACTGAGACGCCTAGAGATGAATCTCAGTTTGAATCAAAGGTAAAGGAAGAGAAGAAAGAACCAGAAGCAGTAGAAGCTAAGAAAGACTCGAACAAGAAACAAGAGGACATCATCAATAAGAAAGCAGTAGAGAAAAAATAAATGATCTGGGTGCTTTCTGGTTATAAATGCACCTAATAACCAGAAAGCTTAACCTGGTTCATTAAGGAGATTCAGATATGGCTGAGATTCTAGAACAGTTAGTTAAGAGCAATATCAGTATAGATAAAACCAATAGAAGACTTGCAGCCTTGAAAGTATTATTTGATATTGAAAATGGGGACCTAGAAGTAGAAAAGAACGGCTTTAATATCTCTAAGTATGCTGAGGCTAACTGCTTATTTGAAAATCCTGATGTCAACGTTACTTTAGGAGTATGGAAAAAGGATAAAGTTACTTGGCCGAATCATAGTCATGCAGATATTGAAGAGTATCTTATAGTTACTCGTGGACGTTTTATCCTTCATTTGGATGAGGCAGTACGGATAATGGAAAGAGGTGAGTGTGCAAGGATCCCAGTTGGCGTGGTCCATTCAGTCATTTCATTGGAGGATGATTCTCAGATGTTAGGTATTTGTATACCACCTGAATCTGCTTACGGTCCGGAGGGGGAATGTCAGAAATAACTAAAGAAGAGCTATTAGCTTTCACTGATGCGCATGCTAAATCTGCAATAGCTTTAGAGGCAATTGCGAACCGATTAACGGATTTGACTGCTAAACAGGATAAAATGATCGATAAGATAACTAACGGTCTAGCTAATCATATTATTGATGGAGTTACTGCTAACTATAATCAGACCCATAAAGAAACAATAAAAGCTTTAGAGACGTTGAATGCTAAATGTGAAATACTACCAACAAAACTTATAGAGAAAGTAAATAACTCTACAATGGCAAAGAATATCGAAAGAGCTGCATGGTTTATCGGGATTGTTGGGCTAGCGATAATTGTTGCTACGGTTGTACTTCGAGGACTAGATGATCGGTCAATAACTAATACTTTAATGAAGAATATGAATCAACAGATAGAACAATTAGAAGGTGACGTAACTAAATGAGCGGAATAATCCCACAAAGATTGATCAGTGTACTCAAAACCTTTAACGACTTTGGGGTTCAGATATATGGGATTGACTGCACACTCTATGTTCCTACTAACTTGACTGACCTTGAGCCAGATGACATTTATACTTCGCCATCAGATGTGACTTACCAGACATTTCGTAATGTTAAGGTTTGGATCGAGTGGTTTGTAAAGGATCTGCATAGGTTA
>Ga0307377_10008455_pt1 | contig 10434 bp, 15 predicted proteins | sample TR3MG_FD_202535 | JGI IMG/M metagenome (GOLD analysis project Ga0307377, IMG submission 202535) | Soil microbial communities from Risofladan, Vaasa, Finland - TR-3 | ecosystem: Environmental > Terrestrial > Soil > Coastal area > Acid sulfate soil | place: Finland: Risofladan, Vaasa | collected... | reverse complement strand
CTTGTGCTTCTGAAAGTCTATCTTCAAAGATATATGGAACTTCTTGTGATCCTGCAATTGTTTTCGAAGCTGGTTCTAATCCAATTCCAAAATGTTGTCCAGTTTGTGTATCTATTATTTGATCTTGTATACCACCAGTTAAGGTTGCAATTACTGGCGTTTCACAGGCCAATGATTCAATTATAAAAAGGCCAAAACCCTCTGCATCACTAAGTAGTACACCACAATCTGACATATTGTAAAACATTGCAAGATGTTCAGCCGGAACCTTTTCTGTTGAAAAAACTACAGAACCATCTGTTAAGCCCCAATCTTCTAACATGCATACTAAATCTGGCCCATTTGGATCTCCAGGTTCTGTATGCATTAACAACACACACTTACCATGCAAGTCATGTTTATCAATAAATTGTTTAAACCAATATATTAAACTTCCTGTTTGTTTGCGTCTTGCATTTCTAGAATTAAAAAAGAATACAAATTTAGAACCAAAATGTTCTTGTTTTATTTTTGCAACATCTTCTTCTGGCAATTTCTTAAAAATATCTGTATTAACAGCATGTGGAAAATAACAAGATTCTATTTCAGGAGCAATATTAGTAACAATATCATGTGTCAACTTAGAAATACATGCCAAATAAGAATTGCTTTTATATACATAAGCATTAAACTTTGGTATTGGATAATTATCCCAAATTGCATACCAAATCATTGGCAATAATGGCAAGATTTCATCTGACATTGAATGCAACCATCCATAAAAACGTGGATCACTCATATACCATAAAACATCTGGTTTGTGTTTCCAAATAAGAGAACGTAAAATATCAGGATTACCATAGCCATCTACTGGTAAAATGATAAAATCATCCCCAAATTCTTCTGTTTTGATTGGATTGTATTGTTGATGTTTTATTGCCCCGCCAAGAGCAATAACTTTGTAACGGCCAGTGTTGAGGAGTGCAAACATGAATTCGCGCATTTGGTGTGCGATTCCAGAGGTTGCTGTTGGTAAATCTCCTATTGCTAAAATTAATTTTTTTTCTACGACGACTTCTTCTTTTTCCATTTTCACCTACAAAATTTCGTTTTTAAAAATTGACAACGAAAAGGACGCAAACAAGATGAACGCTTTTTTATCGTACAACCCTTTTGAATCATCCTTGCTGTCTTGGTTAATTGTTGGATACCTTTTTCTATAATATTTGAAGAATCCACTGTAAATTTCTCCACTCGTTGTTTTGCTGGTGCAACTCTTTTTAAGAGAATGTAATGAGTTTGTGTGCTTTCAAAATTGTAATCAGAAAAATATTTGTAGAAAGCATTTTGTAAAAGAGCTTTTATATCACTCTTACGATATTGATTCCAACCACTGTAACAAGTTTTAAAGTCTATTATGTGATAAATGTCTTCAACTTTCACGATAGCATCAATATAACCCTTAAAGTTTATTTTGTCAACAAGTTTTTTGTAAATTTCTTTCTCTGTTGCAATTATTTTATAATTTGGGAACATTTCAGAGAAATTTTGTTTGAATTCTGGAAGAAATTTCGCACCTTGTTGTAAAATTTGTTCAATGTCTTTTTTTAAGATTGGTTGAAATGGTTCCATCTCTCGTTCTTCATAATACAAATCAAACAATTCTGGCAAAGTTACTAAAGTATCATTGCCAAGTAAAAACCTTTCACAATATTCATGCACAGCTGAACCAAATATCAAATGTATTGAAGTTGGACGAACACGATCTATGTACTGAATTTTGTGGCGGTAAGGACAAGACAGAAATGTTGTAAATTCACTGTAACTAATGTGAGACATAATTCTCCCTAATTAAGAGATTAGTTTTTCTACTATAATATCAAGATTTGGCCAAGGATCACTTAAATTGAAATATTGCGAAATTTGTCCTTCTTTCTGTTCTGGCAAGCCGATTACAATTGTGCCATCATCATTTTGTGTTATGGTAATATTGCTGCCAACTTTAAATTTGGTATTATTTGAAACATTGTATGAAGTAATAGAACCAGTTAAAACTTGATTGTTTAACGAAACCATCTATACCTCTTTAATTGTGGAATAATCTATGAGTGGTTTAGTTTTAATTTTTTTAGATATTTTCTTGCGAGGTTGTTTCAATTCAAAAATAAACACAGCCTTTCTAAATTTTTCTTTATTGTTGGAAATATAATCGCCTTCAGCACAACATATGATATTGTAATCTTTTTCTAATGCCATTATGACATCATTCCAACGAAATGTTAATAGATTAGTACCTTTATCATTTAGTTTTTCCAATTCTATTTCAACGGTTAGTGTTCCGTCTTTAGCTTTCTTACTCGTGATAAAGTCTTTTAAATTCTTCATGTAATCTCTCCAAAAATTTGAATAATGCTGGTGAACGATTCTTTAAAGTTTCATGTTGTTCTATCATATAAAAATCCTCAAATGCAGAAGAAAAATATTCCTGCAATGATAAAATTCCATATGGTGTAGGGAATATATTTATATTTTGTAATGTCTTAAAACCAACATCATTAAATAAAAAATCTTCAAATTGTTCATCATAGTTAGTATTAATGAAATTGTCTAATGTATAGTTATTTTCTTTACAATATTCTTTTAGTTTATAAAATAGTTGCTTACGCTTTGTCAAAAATTCTGAAACAACTGAAGACTTTCTTAGCTCTATTTTTATTTTAGGTTCAATAATGTGTGCTATTTCGTGAATGATATCCTTTACGATTTCTTTTTCACTAGTTTGTTCACTATTGACATAAATTGCATCTTCGATAAGAGTTGACGTTTTTCCAAAGTTGTCTAAAAAATCAAATTTTCCAATATAAATAACATCTATTGGACTCAACATACCAGCTGGCATGTAAGAATTTAATAGTTTGCATACATTTTGTAAACTGAGATTTGATGGAAAATCTGTAGCGATAATTTGTACATTGCAATATGCTTCAAAATCTAAATTTTTTATCATTAATTTCCTTCTTACAAAATATTAGAAGCGATTGTAGCAATGGCGCTTCTTTCACCCTTCTGAAGTGTAACGTGACCAGATAAATCATAACTTTTAAATCTCTCTACTACATGAGTCAAAGCATTGGAAGTTTCATCTAAATATGAACTGTCAATTTGTTCAATATCTCCAGTCATTACTATTTTACTACCCTCACCCACTCTTGTCAACACTGCTTTTATTTCTTTCAAATTCATGTTTTGGACTTCTTCAATCAAAATAAATGCATTTGGAATTGAACGACCACGGATATATGTCAGGGCTTCAATTTCAATAATTCCATTTTCTATATAGTCTTCCGCTATGTCTTTATCGCCAATGATATATTGCAGATTATCTGTTACTGGTTTCAGCCATGGCATCATTTTTTCTTCCATAGATCCAGGTAAATAACCAATATCTCTCCCAACTGGTTGAACTGGTTTAGAAATTATGAATTTTTTATATCGACTAATTTTTGAATCTGGCCTTGTTTGTTCCAATCCTGCTGCTGTTGCTAAAAGTGTCTTACCAGTCCCGGACTTGCCTGTCAAGGTGATAATCCCAATTTTTGGATCTAACAACAAATCAACAGCAAACATTTGTTCTACATTTCTACAACGTATGCTATTGACATTCATATTCTTTAATAATTTTACTTTGATAATTTCTTTATTTATTTCAACAACCCGCACTGGAGCTGTATGCTTTTCATCTAATTCTGAAGTCAATAGCACAAATTGATTATTATAAAATAAAGCATTATGTGATATAGAAAGAAAACCATCTTTATAAACTTTTGTTATATCACCTTCAGATGTTACAATTTTTGCATTTCCTGAATAAAGTTTATCACAACTAGAAATTATTTGATCTTTTGTATAATCTTCACAACGAATACCAAGAGCATCACTTGTCACACGCATATTGATGTCTTTTGATACCAATATTACTTTTCTTTTTTCTTCTTTTTGTAATTGTTGTGCGACTCCAATAATTTCTCTATCAGGAATTTGTAGGTCACTATTTGTAGAAGACTGAATTTTTAGTTTCCCCAAACCCTTGCCTAAAGACACACCTAGTTGCAAAGATCCTGTTTCACGTAAACTATCCAAAATTCTGATAACTTGACGTGCATTGAAACCTATACTATCTTGTCGATCTTTAAGATTGTCTAATTCTTCCAAGACCTTAAAGGGAATGATAATGTCATCTTTTTCAAATGATTTCAAAGATTCATAATTTGAAACACATACACTAGTATCTAAAACTCTAATAATTTTAAGCAAAGAAATCTCCTTTTCATAACTAGTTACAACATTGCAATATTGGAACATTGGGATCTTTAAATTTTTCAATATTGTCAATATTGACAAGTTTCAATATATTGTAATGCATTGCAATAAGATCATAATAATTGAAGAAAGAAAAGATAGCATCATGTAGCATTGCAATATGAATTGAAATATTTAAAGGTTGAAATATTGCAAATTCTAATGTTCTAATATTGCAATGTTGAAAAGGTTGTAATGATTATATGCCATAAAAATTTTACCTTGTCAAGACTTAATTTCGATATTTTGTTAAAGTGCGATTATTGCAGCAAAAAATTTACAAGAAAAAAGAAAATAGTTCTTGACAACGAAAGAACGCATAACTCAAAAAATCATTTCTGCACTTATAAATGCTATAACAGACACCTTTTCAGTTCAGAAAAAGCAGAACGTATACAAGTAAAGTGTCATACATGTCAAATTAAATTTGCACCTAAAAATAAGTTTATTAATTTCAAATTAAAAATTAATGATTGTGAAGATGTACATTCTTTAAATTGGTTTTGTAATACAAAATGTTTTCTTGCGTTTCTCAATACAATCCCTAAGAAAAAAAGATTAGCAGGAAAAAAGATAACATTAGTGTGTAGTAATTGTAAAAAGAAATTTAATAAACCATTAAACAGAATCAATGTTATTTTAAGAAAAAAAAATAAAACATTAGAAGAGATAGAAAATATGAAATGGTATTGCACCATGGAATGTTGTCGTAATTATAAAAATGATAAATCACCAAAAAGAATATATGAAAAGAAAAGAATAAAGGCTCCTATTGAATATCTTCTAAAGCTGAAGATATAATACAATTCAGTTTTTTCTTCATCAATTCTATATTAATATTACTACCAAGTATACTTTTCATTAATTTTATTTTTTCTTTTATTAGTATTTCTAATGGTAAATTAAAAATAGCGTGCTGGACAATCTTTTCATCTAATAATTCAGTGTAAAAATTATATTTCGAAGTCTGACGCATCTAATTCCTTTTCTTCTGCATTTGAAACAGAATCTATTTCATTTGGTAACTCTTCTTCAACACTAATATCTGTTAATTCTTCTGGTATATCTTCTTCAGTATTAATGTCTACTGTATCTTCTTTGCCGATAAATTTTCCATGTAATTCACTCTCAAATTTTTCAGCATATAATTCAACTTGTTCTAAAACTTTGACAATAAATGTCTTGATATCACTATCATTTTCAAGTAAATCCAAATATCGTCTCAAATTGGTTTTAAAAAGTTCATCGTAAATTTTTACTGCATGATTTCTACCAGTTGAGTCTTCACCTTCAATTGAGATTTTTTCTTTTTCTTCTTCATCTGCAATTTCTTTTGAATTCTTTTCAATGTCCATAATTTCTCTGCCATCAATTGTGACATCTGTTCCTTCATTCAGACCAAAAGAAGATGAAATTGATTTATTAGGATCTGGCAAACTAACATCGCCAAATTTAGATCTTGGAATTGCATCTGGATCTGGAATTGAAATTTCTTCTACATCAACATTTGTATGCCGTGCTCCTGGTGTTGATGTTGTAATCATGTCCTCTTCAGTTGCTTCAATGTTTTCTGCTGGTAGATCTTTGTAAAGAGTGGGAGCTTTTATGTCTAAGATTTCCATCAATTCTTTATAAATTGGTTCTTCCTCACTGAATTTAGATTGAACAATAATTCCTAAATCATGTTTGAGAATGCTTATAAGGTGTTTAACAAAAGAATCTCTTTGATGACGATCTGTTGTCAAAAATGAATATGCTTCTCTATAACTTTCAATAACTCTACGTAAGAATTGTTCAACAGCATTTAAGCCTGTGTTATCATGAATCTTCCCAGTTTTTTCCAAAATGAGTTTTTTCATTACATATTGTAAAGAATGGTTTTCATTAAGAATTTTGCTAAAAATATTTTCAATTTCTTCTCGGAGCATAATTTCTTTAATAAATTCTTCTCTATCCATTTTTTGGAAACCACCACCATCAACAGAACCATTGCCCATCATTGACATTTCTTCCATTGCAGCAGGAGCATTTGCATGAGCAATATTAGTTCCGCCATAACCAGGAGGAGCACTTTTCCCTTTTTTACAATTTGGTTTTTTCACATATGGTTTTGTATTGGGTTGTTTACCTTTTGCTAATTCACAACTTTCTCCAAAATGTCGTTTTAGAGTTTGTTGAATAGAATCGTTGATAAGTTTTTCAAATGACATTAATTTTACCTCTATTAAAATCTTTCTTTATATAGATCTCTGTATATATCTCCAGACCAGAATGGTAAGACCCTTAGACAATTATCTAAGTGCTTACAAATAGTTCCTTTTTGATCGGGATTGTTTTTACTGGGAGCAATATTATAATCTTGTCCAGCTCCTAATTTATAATTTTCAGAATCTAGACCATCTTCTTTGGACATGATATATGCCCATCCCCAATATAGGAAGGCTGGACATTCACACTGGACTTTGATTGTGCCTTGCAAAGCGTCTCTTACAGATTTTGGTGACATTTCCTCAAAGTCTAAATCTTTTAATATTATTTTTTGAGTATACACTTTTCCTGTAATTGTCCCAGAAATTGTTTCAAAAATAAGTGTACCATCGGGCTGGATTACTTTTAATTCGCTTTCTAATGGATTTTCTAATTCGTTCCCGATGCCACGATAAGATCTGTCACGGTTAGCATTTGGTGTCCAAATCTTTTTTCCAGATTTATCCCATCCAAATCTTGGTCCAGGTGGAGCGCGTGTATACATATCTCGTCTTGTTATCTCAGTTAACAATTTTCCCCAATTTGACCAGATTCTTTCTGTTTTATTATCAGCCATTTAAATTTCTTCTTCTGGTTCTTCTTCAGCCATGCTATTTAACTTTTCTAATTGTTTTTCCAAACCTATAACTTGGCTTTGTATAATTCCAACTTGATGTTGTATTAATTCTTTTAATCTTGAATGATTTTGTGATTTAGGTTTCCAAGCATTTATGAAACCCTTTAAAGATTGCATTGAAGTTTTTAAGGTTTTGTCAATAACACTTTCTCCTAATAAAAACTTTTTAGATGCTTCAAAGATTCGATCATTTCGCTCTACATTTTTCATAATTTATATCCCAACTTTTTTATTAATCCGTAATTTTTTTGTTCTGATAAATATTGCCTATAATCTGTGCCATATTTTACATGATCCGTCCAATCTCTGAATAGAATATTTCCAGTTTTATAAGCCTCTTTTTCTATTTCTCGCAACATTGGATTCTTTTGTGCATAGCCTTCTTCACCAGCACCAAGTAATGCATGACCTCCAAAAGAGTCTAAATTTACATTTTGATAATGGTGATAAAGTTCATGTGCAATGGATCGCAAAATATCTTTTGGGTGCCTTCCATTAATAAAAACCATAATTTCTAAAGAATGTGGATTATAGGCACCAGTATCTCCAAACATTTCTGACGAATTGTCTGGATCTGATATTAACTTTATGGTAGGATCTTCTTTGAATGAAAGGCGACTTTTGAAATATCTAAATAAATTTTCAATAGTTACGGGCAGTTCTCCCAAGTCTTCATGTTGTACATTGTGTAATTTTATTTTCATGAGATTTTTAATTCTCCAGTTATAATTAATTAGGTTGGAAAAATGTTAAGAAATGGTGATATTGTAAAATATAATGGCTACGCTTGGAAACCAGAAGATTTAAATATTGGAATAGTTTTAACGTCTAACAAATCTTGGATAACAGTTTTTTGGTCTGGTTTAGACAGTATTGTTGAACATAAAGCACAATTTTTAAGAAAAATAAAGGAACAAAATGAAAAGATTATACGAGTTTAACGACTTTAATAAAAAACCTCTTTCAAGTAGTATTACAGCTTCAGTTTTATTTACTATGTTGTTTGTTGTCATTTTGACAATTTTTACATGGTTGTATTCTGGTTGTATTGTTGAAACTCATGAAACGTGTGAAGAAGTTTGTTGGAATGATTGTGTAACTTATTGTGACAGATATCATTGCTGGGAAGATTGTGACTATATTTGTGAATGTTGTGAATTTGAATATGTTTGTATAGAAGAATGTGATGTGATGTATTGTGATTCAGGAGGCTGTCACTCCACTTGTAATTCCTACTGCTACTGCACGGGATACTAGCAAAAAAATACCAGAAAAAACTTGACAAGCCCACTCCAATAGTGTATAATTTCTCCACAAATCAGAATTTTAGGAGAAAAAATGCTAACACAAGAACACAAAAATGCAATCGCACCAATTTTAAACGCTCTAGAAAAGAATAGTCAACTTTTCACAGCTTTCGATGTAACAAAATTGATGCGGTCAAAATTTGAAAATGATACCATTAACCATTACGAAGTTAGACCAGAAGTAGTAGAATTTATGGGATATTCTTATTATACGTCTATAATAGAAGAAGTTTTGCCAGGTGTTTTTGCAACTGTTTATTTTCCAGACCATAAATCTGCTTTAGATTATGATCCTAATGCACTAGGAACGAACATTGCAACTTTGAAATTTCTTTCAACAATTTTCAAAACAATTCCAAAGGTAACGATCAGTCTAAAAGATAGCAAAGTTATCCCAAAATCTATAAATGATATTGGTGTCAAAAGCGTCAAAGATCCTAGTGTAATCAAACCACAACGTCATAATAGAATTTGGGTTCCAGCAAAGTTTTGCCGTGTAATTGGTGCTACACATGGTGATTATGTTGGTGTTCAAGTTAAGACAGGTGGAATTTTTATAAGAAAAAATACTAGTTTTCATTATGACGTAAAATATAAAGTCAATAAGTATGGTGCAGTACGCATTGAACCACAAATGCTTGCAAAAAATTCAATATTTATTAATTCTGATTCCAAATTTAAAGTAATAGCAAATGGAAGTTTTGTTGTTTTAAAAGAATTGATAAGATGATATATGATAATGCAGGCTTCACATGTCCAATATGTGGCTGTACACATTATGAAAAATTGGAAATAGAAACCCAACCAAATGATGAAGATTTCTTTTATTGTAAACAATGTTCTGTAATATTTATGAATCCTAATAATTTTAGTAAAACCACAATGTACCACGAAACATTTGTTTGGGAATAACCATGAAAATTGTGGAATCTAAGAAATTTGTCTGCACAAGTGGGACCAACAACAATAACAAATATTGGGGATATAAGCTCTATGATAATGATGATGTAATTGTTGAGTGGGGCCGGATTGGAAAAAGTGTTGGCAACAAAACACATTGCGGAGCTGGTGAAAAATTTGTCAAAAAGAAGATAAAAGAAAAAATTAAAAAAGGCTACCAGGAAATTGACATAATTCAGGAAAATACAACTGTTGCAACGACGCAAGTTGATAATCTAAAAGAAATAGCCAAAAGACAGATTCAATATAAAGACCCAACTGTAGGGAATCTTATCACTTATTTGGTATCGGTGAATCGTCATATCATCAAAGTCGCAAGTGGTGGGCAGATTACATGGAATGAAGACCAAGATATATTTCAGACTCCTTTAGGAATTGTATCAATTGGCAACATTACAAAAGCTCGCGACCTGTTGCAACAAATTGCAATTATTGTAAAGACAAGAAAGTATGAATTGTCAAAATTGCAACCTTTAGTAGAAAATTACTTATTTCTTATACCACAAGATATTGGAATGAAGTTCAACATTCGCAGTATTTTCCCAAATGAACAATCTGTTATCAAACAAAATGCTTTGTTAGATGCTTTGGAATCATCTTACAAGACAATAATCACGCAACCTAAAAAAGATAATCAAATTGTTGAGCAAGATGAACCAAAAGTTTTCAATATGCAACTTGACAAAATTGAAGACCAAAAAACATTGCAATTTATAAAAGATAAGTTCCTCAAAACACGCAACTCTAATCATGTTTCAAATAGATACTCTCCAAAAGTAGTTTATCAAGTTGCAATGCCAGATCACGAAGTAAAGTTCCAAGAAGCTCTGCAAAAAATTGGGAATGACAATATTTGGGATTTGTGGCATGGGACTCAAGCTTCTAATGTGTTGTCAATTTTGAAAGGTGGGTTGGTTATACCGCCTTCTAATGCTGGCCACGTTA
>Ga0307377_10008451_pt1 | contig 10436 bp, 10 predicted proteins | sample TR3MG_FD_202535 | JGI IMG/M metagenome (GOLD analysis project Ga0307377, IMG submission 202535) | Soil microbial communities from Risofladan, Vaasa, Finland - TR-3 | ecosystem: Environmental > Terrestrial > Soil > Coastal area > Acid sulfate soil | place: Finland: Risofladan, Vaasa | collected... | reverse complement strand
ATTACCACCACCTGATGCAACACAAACTCCAATAAAAAATCCAGTCGCGGATGCAATGATAACTTTAGGTGTATTAACAGCTGCATGTGAAACAGCTGAACCTGGACTAAAAGCAAAATGTAAATCAATGCTAAAACCATTGGAACAAAATCAATCAAACGCAACTGAAACTTTGGCAGATATAATAGTTGAAATGGGTGAAGAAAGCCTAGATGATGCAGCAGATCGATTCAACTTCATAATGTATGCTGCAACCCAAAGGGCAAAAGAAAAATTAATAGCACTAGGAAAACTCAATGCTGATGGAACTCCTGTGAATCAACTTGGCCCGTAAACGAAATACAGAACGTGTAGCAATCAGGATAAATGAAAATGAAATCACCACATTAAAAAAACTACAAGCAACTGGTGACTTTCCTGACAAGTCAGCTACAATACGTTTTTGTATAAATTTCACAAAAACAATACTATCTGTATTACCCGAAGCTATTGGTGAATCTTATATAGAAACATTAGAGGATCCAGAATACAATCAGGAATAAACTATAATAGTGATAAAGGCAAATCATCTTTATCATGAAACAACTATTAACATTATTAGTTATATTTTTAATACTGTACACTCCATGCATAAATGCAAGGCCAGATATTTACCTTGATATTGGTCCAGCACGAATTGAAAAACAGATAATCAAACCAGACCTTTCTGAAAGCATTAGAGACAATCAAAGGGAAATAAAACAAGTAGCACAAAATGCAAAAATAGCTAAAAAAGCAAAATCTGCTGAAAAAAAAACAGCTGTTAAAGCTATACAAAATAGTATATTATCTGATGAACTGAATCCAATACATGATTCATTAAATGATAAAAAATTCATAGATAAAATATTACGCACCAAGGAGATCTTACCAGCGATAAAAGATGCACCTAAAACTATTGTTGAAGTTAAGAAAAAAGATCCAATCGTTGAAATCGAAGATGCACCAAAAGTTGAGGTAATAATAATAGAAGAAGATCTAGCTTACGACCTTTACGTTCCAGACGAACCAATCATAGAGAAAGTTAAACTCGAAATTCTACCTATTATAATCGTGGAACCAAATATTCCACCTGCGCCTATAACAAAATCTAAAAGCTCTCATAATGCAAATTCGGAATATAATATTCGTACGGTTGAACTATTTCCACCACGAAAACCTGAATTTGAAACAAAAAAACGTTATCCCGAAGAGTACAGTAAAATAGACATAATTAGGATTGTACCAGATTATCTTCTGGCTGAATGGGTTCAAGAGAATACTCCTTTTACGATATACGAACCTTATGAACACATACACGATGAATTTCAAATATATCCCGATGGTACAGAACTACACCCAGAATTCCTAAGAATTGTTGAACGGGGACTCATAGCCGGAGAACGTGCCGCTAAATCAGATATGGGGATGATTGAACCCCCATCACTTGCCGAGTATCTAAATCGGGAATCGAGTCTTCTGTACTATATCGCTTTTGTAAGGGGTTATACAAATACAATAGATTTATTCACCGTTGAAAATGAGTAATCAAATCACTGTACCCTTAGTATCTTTTTACCCCGGAAGATAAGAAATAAGGGTACAGGATAAATGGTTCTATTCACAACTCTTTTATTCACAACTCTTTTATTGTCAATTCTTTTTTAATATCATCGTACTCTACGTACAGTTTAGTTTTCTCTGGGAGATTTAAATCCACTGAAAAACTTTTATCGAAGGAGATTCGTTTATGCCCGGTTCCAACCTGATGAAGCCGGCAGGTATCTTTTATAATTGTCATCTTGAACTACCTATATTGAACATGATATATATACATTCTGATGGTAAGCTACAGTAACCTTACTATAGGTAAAGGCTATATAGTATACCATACCCTATATAGATATTATAAGGTGTAACAATGGTTAAAAAAATAGTAATTATTTTGGTTGTACTTGCATTGATGATTGTGCCTTCAATGGCTGCACAAGAATCGATGAACATTCAAGATATAGAGAATGCGGAAGCCACAATTCCTTTTGGGGTAAACTTTTTCAGCATGATAATGTCTGCAATGAAATGGTTCGCATTCTTTGGCTTTTTGCTGGGGGTCACATCTGTGATAGCTCAGGGAACAATAGCAAACGCAATGAATAATGCAAACATGAGCGCTGGATCACAAACAGCATTGTTTACAATAGGTAAAATATTGTTGTTAGCTGCTACAGTATTCATTATCGGGAGCTACATATTCAAAACATATCTATAGGTGAAATGTATGATAAAACAACTAATAATTGCAACAATTGCAACATTATTGCTAGCAAGCTCTGCGTCAGCATTAATGGAAACTAGGGTAGACATATTGGACATAAATACAAATGTGGTCCAAGGAGATAGAATCCTGATTACTGGCAAAATATCTTATGCTGATGGATCTGACATAACTGTAGAGTACATGGACTACACAGGTGTGGAAGTGTGGGTAAACGGAGAAGTTTATACCGTATACCCAAATATCCACGTCAAATCATATTGTAATGAAACTGGACACTTCTATTCTTACGAAACAATTAAGGATTTAGGAAAGACTGAAATTCAGATCATATTTGACGGGGATGAGCACTCAAATTTAGCAGGATCCAAATCAGCAATATATGTGGTTGATGCAAAATCTAAACCGGATAAATCAGGCAATCCTGCAAAAGGATTAATTAGATTCATAGGATATGCAAAGGGCTTATTTGCCCTTTCCTTTTTTGGTGTGCTTTTCCTAACCATAGGAACTGGATCTATTGCTACATCATCAAATGATCCCGAAAAGAGGGCAGCAGCAACTACAAAGTTGTTTTTATTACTGAAAATATTACTTACAACGGTAATATTCTATTTAGCAATGCTATTCATGATGCCATGAAACTTAGATTAACACTTTTTTTTCTTCTTATAATCACACATCCAGTTAATGCTTACGATGGAATATTCAAAATACTGGATGAGGAAGCATATACTGGTACATTTAATGAATCTTCTCAAACACAAACTATAGAAAAGATCACTCAAACTTCAAATCACATTAATGGCTGGATATCTGTAGATTTTATGAACACTGTTACAATCGACAACATCACATATTGTAACACAACAACACCAAGGGTACAGTATGATGTATGGGCAAGCAGGATGGCCTGGGACTGTGCTGTAGATTACATTGAAGTAACCGAGGTAAATAATTATTCAATCGACAATTTGACTTATGCTGACATTAATGTCCATCTAAGATGGTATCATTCATCATTAAAATATAGAATGAGATGCAATTTGATTGGATGCAGACTGGTACCATATGTTGTAAAAAAGTATTATGAAGAATACACTACATTTACTGATTCAATTGAAACCCCTGAAATGTTTTATCAGTTAAATTCTACCAAAATAAAAATTACAATTTATGATAACTCGATAAACCCAGTAGTAAAAATATATTCACCGATACAACCGGGTGAAGTTAAAACTACATTTCAATATGGAAATGAAAGTGTGGAAAGAATAAACTTGATGGGGATAGTATCTGACGATACTGTTGATTTATTTGAAGGGATGTACTGGGAAGATGAATCAGATATATTTACACCAAAAAATGACATTGTATTTTTAAACATTAATGCAACTGAATTCAAACCAGCAGAACTGAAAATCACAACTTATAGTCCTTATGATGTGAAAGAAAACACAGAATTTGTGATCTCAATTAATGAATATGAATCAAGTTCATTATTGAATTATAAAACGATGCTGACAACGATGTGTACTGTGCTATTTTTATGGGGTGCTAAAAAATGCTGGAATTTATGGAGTAAAATGATATGAACATGAAATACATAATAATAACACTTTTAATAATATCACTATATGGATCATGCGCTTTGGCTGCTGCTGAACAAGAAGTAAGCGTGGGTGCAAAAATGATTGAAAAAGGAATACGACAAACCGGGGTCGGATTTGCAGATGACATATATTCATTAAACGCAAACGGTTCTGGTGGAAGTGATACTATCTTATTGATGGCATCATACACTCCAGATCCTTATGCAATACCTGCAGTACGTGAAATGAATCTAATGGCAACAGACCTGTTCTATGTGCTGTTTTTTATCATTTTATTTGGACATGCTGCTGTAGTAATATTGGGAAAATATCGTCCAGATAAACTTGATAACCTAAAAATAGGTAAAATGGACATAAATGGATTCCAATACGATGAATTTGTGTACAAAATGGTAAGTGCGATCTTTATTGTAGGACTTGCTCATTTCGGAATCAAAGAGATATTAAATTTCGGACAGGCAATAACAGCATCATTTATGCAATCTGTAACTGGCTCAATAGAACCATCTCCTGATAATGTGGTAATGTATAGTGCCATGGCCGTATTATGGTTCGCAGAAGCTATACTATTCATAATTAGGGATTATGTGATCGTAATTGTTACTGGATTCGCATTAATTATTGGAATAATGTATGTGTGGAACAAAACAGAAGCGATGGCAGTAATGATATTTAATTATTTTTTATTAATGGTATTCATGCAACCAGTAATAGTTGGAATTACTTGTTTAGGAATTAGAGCGATAACAGAAAGCTCAGAATTGATGATGAATAATGATGCAGCTGGCTATGTGATTTTTACTAATGAAATTATATTTTATCTTGGATTATTAATATTCATATTCATAATCTCATTAGCATTCATCTTGTATCCATTACTTAAATTGATTTTGAGAGTTGCAGTTAGTAAATCAGTATGGAGGGCGATGTAAATGGGGAGCAATGACGCAAGTATTTCAAAATCAATGGCTAAGGTGGAGCAAAACACACACTATGGAGCCAGTGTAAATTGGTGGATTTTAATAACAACTTGGTTGGGTGGATCATTATTGGCACTCTACCCAATCGCATATGGTATGATTGAATCACCCTGGTCATTCATAATTTATTTTGGAATAATTGTGTGGTGGGTAATATTCATAGTATATTTCAGGAATTCATCTACTACACACAAAACTAAATTAAAGATAATATTTTCTTTCAAATTACTCATGGGGAAAACAATTACTCTAAAATATGTGGTTCCACTCAAATTCTTACAAAACATAGTCCCTTTGGTTAAAACTCACTCTGATGGACTTATAGAATTCACATATGGATGGTATGGAAGTGTAATGCATGTTACCTCAGATAAGATTGATGAAGACTCACTTAACGACTACATTCAGCTGGTGAGGCAAATGTTAGATTCTTTACATGATGATATTTCACTAAAAATCATATCATCAAGTTATATAGATCACAAAGATGAACTTAAATCTCAAATACTTGATCTATCAAATTCGGAGAATAAAACAACCCCACAAAAACAACACTTAAATGAATTGTACCGGGAAATAAACGAAGATGATTCTTATGTGATTAACTGGGGAATTTTAGTATTCATTAATTTGGGGAAACATAAATCCCTTGCTGATGCAGAAATCAGAAGGCAGGAATTTATACCTGGATTTATAGATGCATTAATGAAAACAGAAGCATACGCAACGATTTTAACAGATCAAAATGACATCGCAATGTTGTACAGGAAACAGGTGCTGGTAAGATGAATCGATTAAAACAGAAGTTAGCTATAAAATATAACAGTTGCATAAACTTCAAAAACAGAGTAAATGAACAGGTAGATGAATCCAGATATATGGATGCTATGGTGTATAAAGTAACACCATCTAAAATCACTGAAAAGATGGATTACTTAATCATAAATGAAGGCTCTGCCGATGAATTATACACAAAATGCAGGTTGGTGGGAGTTCCTGATGGTGACAAAGATGGGTACCCTAGGAAGATACCATATCAAATAATCGATAGATTAACTGAATTGAATACGTTTGGTTGCACCATCACGTATTCAGTAACCTTTGTACCAATATCAAGAGAAAAATCAACTCGAATGCTACAATCTGCAATTACTAAAAACCTGGCAAACCAGATATCCAGTGTAAAATCAAATGTGCTACACAATGTCGATATGGCTTTAGTCTTTGATCAAGAAGATTTCACAAAGAATCTTAGATTAGTACATGAACTTAATCAGAAGATGTTCCATACTGTATTTACAATATTAATTTCAGCAGACTCCATAGCAGCATTACGGGTCGCAGAAGGTCGTGTAATCCAACGATTAAAATCACATAGCATTGAAAGTGAAGCAGCATATGGAATCATGCTAAAAACATGGAAAAATGCCATGCCATTCCCTGGATACCTTCAAGAAGGATCTGTAGAGATGTTCTCAAATGAAGCATCTGTAATAGCTCCACTACGAACACCAAATTCAATCACAGATAATGTTGGATTATATTTTGGTAAAAATGTCAAAACAAAAAAACATATCCAAATAGATTTAGAAAAATTAATCGCACAACACATCTTATTTGTTGGACCTTCTGGAGCAGGGAAAACATTCACTATGTTAATGCTCTTAATGCGTGCACATGACATGCTGGATAAGAGAATCATATTCATAACAAACAAAGATGACAAAAAAACAAACTATGGTGCAGTTCCAACCTACTACAATGGTGCATACATCAAAGTTGGACCTGATGAAACTGATGCCAGTATCAATCCATTAAAAATCTTATTTGATACAACATACATGACTTCAAACTACGATTACATAAGAGCATACAATAACCACAAAGGATTATTACAACAGTTCTTTAAGATCTGGTTTAACTATGAAATCACAATAAATCAAATATCCAAACTGGATATGTACTTAGATAAAGTGTATAAAAATTTCGGCATCCACAAGGAAGACCCTGCAAGTTGGATCGATGCAACTTGGCCCCTTCTACGAGACTTACGGGCTTTGTTTGAAGTCGATGCAAGGGTGGATGTTACCGCACAGGCACTTTATGACAAGACATACCAACTAAGTGAGAACGGTGAATTAGCGTACTTGAACAGGCCATCAAATATAGACCTGTCAAAAGACATGGTTGTAATTGATACCTCAAAAGTACCAACTCAAATTGCAAAAGCAATGGATGTCTTTGTAATTGGAATATTGGGTTTAAGATTCAGAACAGATACTAGCAAGGAAACGATCATTGCTGTAGATGAAGCTGGAAACATAATGAAAGATCCAGTAATCACAGCATTCATATTGAAGATGTTGACTCAATCAAGAAGTTATGGAATTGCTTTGTGGGTTGGAACTCAACAACCAACCGATCTGGATGTTGCTAATGTATCTGAAGAATTCCAAACCAACATGGTAATTAACATAATTTTAGGCAAAGGTCTGAATAAATTATCCATGCCAATTATAGCTCAATACTTCAAACTTAATCTGGATCAACAATTACAATTGAAGTCAAGTCCTGTAGGAAGTGGCTTTTTGATGATCAATGATAAGGGAATTCATGTAGAGTTCAAACCAACAGATCATGAGCTGCAAATAATAACTGCAAAGAATGAAATAATTGAACCCGATGTTGCTATGAAGATCTCCCCAGAGCTATTAAAACTTGCAATTGAACACAATTTCTTTGCAACTGAATGGATTGATGGAGATGCATCACATATACTAAAAAACAACGGATATCTGTCCCGAAGCGTAATTACACCCGTTGGACGTGGATTAACATCTGTATGGATTAAATCAGAAATTATGTCTGGCGAGAAAATCGGAACTCAATCTGTAGATCATTTTGCAACAGTCATGATAATCGCAGGACATCTGATTAATAATGGCTGGACTGTAGAAGTAAATCACATGCAAACTGCTGATATTCTAGCAGAATATGAAGATGTGAGAATTGCTATAGAATATGAAAGACCAGGAAGTCACAGCGAATCTGAATTGAAAGAAAAGGCTATACGAATTGAACAACAACAGCGGTTGCAATTATTTGTTGTTCAAACAGACAATATGGCAATGGTGCAAAAAGCTGTCGGAGAAAATTACACCTTCAAGAGAGGCAAACAATTAGTGGATCACCTGGATAGTTTAATAGTTGGAAAATAGTTATTAATAGTAACTATTTTTCCATTTTATCTAACTATTGACCCTCGATTCAAAAGGTATTGTACCAATAAACCATATTAATCAACCAAAACCACTCTTGCCTAACTACAAAATCCACGATTGGATCAACGTATGCTTGTTGATTCCAATCGTCTCATTCTTTATTTATTTCCACTATCCAATTCTCAGTGTCATCCTATTTTCAATTTCATATCTCTTTTCAACTTTCTTCCTATCTCCAGATCTGGATACTGATAGTAAACCATATCATCGATGGAATATCCTTCGAATCTTTTGGTGGCCGTATAAATCCCTAATGACTCATCGTGGCTATAGCCATAATCTCATTGTTGGGCCCTTACTCCTTGGAGGGTACAGCCTGATCCTTAGCAGTCCATATCTATTCCTGCACACTCCTACTGTACCCCACGAGCTTATCCTCGGCTTTATTGTTGCCTATGATCTCCATATCCTGGTGGATAAGATCTTATAAAGTAGGAAATAAGCATTCAGGGTACAGTGGGATGCTGTTTGTGTCAGCTCTATAAAAAAGAAAAACTGCTGGATCAGACTTGCTCACTTCATCTGATCGCCGATGTAAATATCCAGCGCAATAATAAACTCTGCTTTCGCACTTGAAGGGATATAAGCCCCTGCTGCAATATCATGGCCGCCGCCGGACCCGCCAAGACTCGATGATATCGAGCTCATCGCTGCAGCCAAGTTCAGACCCTTCCTGACTAGATCGTACGTCCCCCTACCAGAAACCTTCACACCACCGGGAGTGTCAGCAAACGCAATGATGGGAAGACTACGATCCCCTACAATACTATAACTCATCCCTGCTATGATGCCAACTATGGTATCCTGAATTTTAGACCCGGAATCAAAATACTGAAAATGCTTCATTTTCGTAACACCCTGCTTTTTCACCAGGATAATCCCATCAACCAGGTTCTTCCGGTGATTCGCCAGGAGGACCTTTGCCCGCTCATACCCGGTACCGCGATCACCCATACATACACCAAGTCCTACGCTGGCCTTACTGTATCGTGCAGTAGCATTCAGCAGAGTGGAGTACTCTGATGCGTCCCGCATCTCTGTACCCTCAATCTCCTTCGGGAACGTATAGACTTCGCCTACCAGCCGATTTATTTTTTCCCCGGATATCCCCGCGGAGACACAATGATTAACAAGAGAAGCAATAATGCGCTGTTTTTCTTCAGCTTGCATGTCAATCCACCGCAGCCATTTCTCACCATGCATGTGCACGCCGGCATCTTTGACAAATTGAATGCATGCATCACTATTCCCGGAAAGGCCGGGAATATATGGATCTGAATTGTACTGCAGCATCTTATGAACTGCTCTGGTCTGTTTTCCAAAAAACATAAGATCCTTTTCACATATGATTGATCCATTAGCCACACCAAGATTTACAATCTCTTTATTGACACCAGTGAGGCGAAGTAATTTCATGTGTTGAAGATCGCCGACAGCACCAACAATTGCAAGGTTAGCAAGGTCGTTATTACTCCCACGAGAATTACTCCCGAGAGCATTAGCCAAAACAAAGGTAGTTCCAGAACCACTGAGATCAGAAGTCCCATTGATGCCATACACCCGAGGATTAAGGTGAAAATCGCAATCACCAGCTGGGACGTGGTGATCACACACGATGGCTTTAATCCCAAATTCATTGATTTTTTCAATCATACCACTTCCTAAATCAGTAAATATTACAAGATCAGATGTTGCCGCAGCAATACTCTTAATTAAATCATCCGTAAGTTGACGAATAAAATCCACACTGTAACTAATGCCGGCGCGCTCCAGCGCCGTACACAGTATCGCAGCTGAAGTTAATCCATCAGCATCGATGTGGCTCACCACATGAACGACTGACTGCTGTTTGATAAGGTCAGCACATTTACTAGCCATTAGTTCCATTCGTTTCAACATAACACCTTAACACCGCAATACAACGCACTTTTTACCAGGATTATCTCTAAATTCATCATCTGTATCAACATGAACCCATTTGACCCATCCAGATACTTGATGAGCAGAATCATCATGCACGGCAACACCAACCTGTAAATTAGGTGGCATTTCTTCAAGTTTTTTAATTAGTGTCTTAACAGTTACCATCACCATCCACCACCGTCTATATCCTGGATTGGTATAGAATCTATTTCATAATCTGGGTCCACTTCACCGAATTTTTCCATAGCACGTCCACCATTTTTATTACATGCCATAATATATATCCTGCTATCAGCAACGTAAAACCAAACACCATCAGGTTGTTCTGTAAAACAACGCTTAACTC
>Ga0307377_10008450_pt1 | contig 10437 bp, 9 predicted proteins | sample TR3MG_FD_202535 | JGI IMG/M metagenome (GOLD analysis project Ga0307377, IMG submission 202535) | Soil microbial communities from Risofladan, Vaasa, Finland - TR-3 | ecosystem: Environmental > Terrestrial > Soil > Coastal area > Acid sulfate soil | place: Finland: Risofladan, Vaasa | collected... | reverse complement strand
AGGGCATGAGGTGGAGGTCTTTCTGCACCTCTTTTTCCTCGAAGCGGCGGCCGATCAGGCGCTTGACCGCATACAGGGTATTCTTGGCGTTGGTGACCGCCTGGCGCTTGGCCGAGGCGCCGCACAAAACTTCGCCGTCCTCCTGGTAGGCGACGATGGAAGGCGTGGTGCGCGCACCCTCCGAATTCTCGATGATCTTGGTTTGTCCGCCTTCCATGATGGCGACGCAGGAGTTTGTCGTTCCCAGGTCGATGCCGATGATCTTAGCCATAGTGTGTTCCTCGATGAATTGAATTTGCCTGACTGGAATGTGGGGTTAAATCCCCGCGCTTCAAGCGTCCTTTGCCTTGGAAACGGTGACCAGGGCGGGCCTGATGACGCGGTCATGAAGGAGATAGCCCTTCTGCATGACGTTCACTACCTGATTGGGCTCGCCCGGGGCTTCGACCATGGTCATCGCTTGGTGCCGGTGTGGGTCGAATTTCTCGTTAACCGGGTTGATTTCGCTCAGGTTGGCCTTGTCGAACACGGCGTTGAGCTGTTTCAGCGTCAGTTCCACGCCGCTTTTCAGACTCTCCAGCGTGATATTTTCGATTGTCAGCGCCGCCTCCAGGCTGTCCTTGATCGGCAGCAGGGCTTCGGCCAAGTTGTCCACCGCGTACTTGTGCGCGCTGGCGATGTCGGCTTGCGCGCGTTTGCGCAGATTCTCGGTCTCGGCTTTGGCGCGCAGCCAGGATTCCAGGTGCTCCTGCGCTTTTTGCTCGGCTAGCTGCAGTTGTTGCTGCAGGTCGGGCGCCGATTCCGCCACCGGCCCCGGATTGGCATCGGTTGCCGGTGCCTTCGGGGTCTCCGCCGCCGTCTCTGAAAAGCCAGGTTCCTGATCCGCCATTGCTTGCCTCTCCGCCGTTGAATTGACCCATGAAATATTGGGGCGGGTCAGGGCATTTCAAGTGGGGACGCAAGCCCTTGGGGCAGGCAGAGCAATTGCCTGCGCCCGCAAGAGGTGCGCCCGGCGGGGGACAGCGATCCTGTGGGGGGGGGGTCAGCTTGGCGCGCCCAGCGCCATCGCACGCTCTCGCGCGCGCCCGAGTTCGTCCTCATCCGCGCTGCTTACGCCCCAGCCGCGCACGTGCTCGAGGGCGATTTGCGCCAGCGCCCGGATCCAGGCGTCGCTTTCGTTGAGGCAGGGGATGACGTGGAATTCCCCGCCGCCCGCATTGAGAAATTCGGCCTTGCCTTCGATGCCGATTTCCTCCAGCGTCTCCAGACAGTCGGCTACGAAACCGGGGCAGGCCACATCGACCCGGCGCACGCCCTGCTTGCCCCATTGCGCCAGCGTTACCGCCGTATAGGGCTGCAGCCACTCTGCACGGCCGAAGCGTGACTGGAAGCTGAGCTGGTATTGGTCCGGTGCCAACGCCAGCGCCCCGGCTAGCAGGCGCGCGGTCTTCCGGCATTCGCAGTGGTAAGGATCGCCGCGTTCCAGGGTGTAGCGCGGCAGCCCGTGGAAACTCATCAGCAGCTTGTCCGGTTTGCCGTGTTTCGCCCAGTGCTTGCGCACGCCTTCGGCCAGCGCCGCAATATAGGCCGGATGGTCGTGGAAGTGCTTGACCATGCGCAGCTCCGGAATATTGCGCGTGCGCCGAAAGTAATCGGACACCGCGTCGAGCGCGGTCGCCGTGGTGCTGGCGGCGTATTGCGGATATAGCGGCAGGACCAGAATGCGTTCGCATTGCTGCTGCTTCAGACTGGCCAGCACCGAGGCTATCGATGGACTGCCATAACGCATGGCGAAATCCACGACCAGCGCCGTGTGGCCCTGAGCGCCGACGTACCCGCGCAGCAGCTTCGCCTGGCGTTCGCTATGCAGCTTGAGCGGCGAACCCTCAGGCTCCCAGATTTGTGCGTATTTGGCCGCCGATTTGGCCGGGCGCAGGTTCAGAATGACCCCGTTCAGGATCAGCCACCACAGCAGCCGCGGAATTTCGACCACGCGCGGATCGGAGAGAAACTCTTTCAGGTAGCGCCGTACGGCCGCACGGGTCGGCGCCTCGGGTGTGCCCAGGTTGATCAGCAGGATCGCGGTGCGCGCCGCTGTGCCGTGCGCATGCTCCGGTTCGGCCAGATAGGGCATGGACTGTGGCCGCAGACCGCTCAGTTGCTGGAAAGCGCGCTGGAGAGCAGCTTCGCCGTGATGTCGACGATCGGGATGACGCGTTCGTAGGCCATGCGCGTCGGGCCGATCACGCCGACGGTGCCGACCACTTGTCCTCCCACGGTGTAGGGGGCGGTGACCACGCTGCACTCGTCCAATACCGAGGCGCCGGATTCTCCGCCGATGAAAATCTGCACGCCTTGCGCGCGCGTACTCATGTCGAGGATGTGCACGAACAGGGTTTTCTTGTCGAACAGATCGAAGAGTTCGCGCAGCCGCGCCATGTTGGAGGACAGGTCGGTCGAATCGAGCAGATTTCTTTCCCCCGAAATAACGTAGTTGTCCGCATTCTCGTTCAAGGCCTGCTTGCCCGCTTCGAGCGCAGCGGTCATGAGCGAGGTCATGTCCTGGTGCAGTTGCTTCAATTCCTCCTGCACCCGCCGGCGGATTTCGTCGAAGGTGAATCCGGCATAGTTCTGATTGAGGAAGTTCGCCGCCATGGTGAGTTGCGACGGCGTATAGGCCTTATCGGTGAACAGGATCCGGTTCTGCACGTCCCCGTCCGGGGTGACGATGATGAGCAGAATGCGCTTTTCGGAAAGCGCGAGAAACTCGATATGGCGAAAGGCGGCGCTCTTGCGCCGCGGCGAGGCCACCACCCCGGCGAAATGCGACAACTGCGACAAGAGTTGGGACGCCGAACTGATCAGGCGCTGCGGGTTGTCCGGGTGCAGATTGCCTTCGATCTCCTTCAGCTCAACCTGGTCCAGCGGCTTGATCGTGAGCAAGGTGTCGACGAAAATGCGGTAGCCGCGCGGCGTGGGTATGCGCCCGGCCGAGGTGTGCGGGCTGGAGATGAATCCCAACTCTTCCAGGTCCGACATGATGTTGCGGATGGTCGCCGGTGAAAGATCGAGGCCGGAGTACCTCGATAGCGCGCGCGAGCCGACAGGCTGGCCTTCGGCGATATAGCGTTCCACCAGGGTTTTAAGCAGAATCTGGGCGCGACGGTCGAGCATGTTCACATTCTAACCAAAAATTACCTCCTTCCATCAACAACACGAAATGGGGGCGATGTGGTTTAATTTCAACGCCATGCCACCCGCGTTCAGAACTGTCGCACTGATCGGCCGCTATAACACGGCCGAAATCGCCGAATCGCTGCTCGATTTGGCCGATCTGCTGCAGCAGCGTGGCTGCGTCGTACTGGTGGAAAAAGAGACTGCAGCCAATATCGGCAGGAACGGTTTTACCACCGCAGATTATGCCGTGATCGGCGCGCAGGCCGATCTCGCGGTGGTGCTGGGCGGCGACGGCAGCATGCTCTCGGCAGCGCGTCATCTGGCCGTCCACGGCGTGCCGCTGGTCGGCGTCAACCAGGGGCGGCTCGGGTTCATGACCGACATCGCGTTCTCGAAAATGCGGGAAACCATCGAATTGCTGCTTGCCGGCCAGTACACCATCGGCGAGCGCACCATGCTCGAGGCGCAGGTGTTGCGCGGGGAAAAGGAAATATTCGGCACCCAGGCGCTCAACGACATCGTCGTCAACAAGGGCGGTACCGGCCGCATGATCGAGTTCCTGGTGCACATAGACGGCCAGTTCGTCTATGACTTGCGCTCCGACGGCATTATTGTGGCCACACCGACAGGGTCCACGGCCTACGCGCTTTCGTCCAATGGCCCGATCCTGCAGCCGAATGTGCCCGGGATCGCCTTGGTCCCGGTGTGTCCGCATACGCTTTCGAACCGGCCGATTACGGTAAGCGACCGCTGTGTGATCGAAATTACCATCAAGCAGCGCGCCGCCGGCGCGCGCTTGCATGTCGACGGCCAGCCGCATTCGGAACTCGCCGCCGACGATAAGGTGATCGTGCGCCGCGCGACGCACGCCATCCGCTTTGTGCATCCGCCCGGCTACAGTTATTACGCCATGCTGCGCCAGAAGCTGCACTGGAGCGAAATGTAAAAGGCCGTTGCGGAAGTACCGAAACGGCCTCCGATTTAGGGGAGCATGAGGGGAAGCGCCCCGAAGGTCTCGATCCCCGTTGAGGGGAAAGTACCCTCCGGGGAACCTCCAAGGGGACTTCCTCCGGGGCGTATCCCCTCGTTTCGTAAGGAGCTGCAAACATGCTGCGGACGCTCAGCATCCGCGATTTTGTCATCGTCGATTTGCTCGAACTCGAATTCAACTCCGGCTTTACCGTGCTCACCGGCGAAACCGGCGCGGGCAAGTCCATTCTCATCGACGCGCTCGCGCTGGCCCTGGGCGACCGTGGCGATGCCGCTGTGGTGCGCGCCGGCTGCGAACGCGCCGACATCAGCGCCGAGTTCGATATCCAGCTCTTGCCCTGGCTCACCGAATGGCTGCACGCGGCCGACCTAGAGGGCGATCCTGGTTCGATCCTGTTGCGGCGGGTAATCGACCGCAACGGACGCTCGCGGGCATTCGTCAACGGCCGGCCGGCTACGCTCCTCCAGTTGCGCGAGGCGGGCGAATGGCTGGTCGATATTCACGGACAGCATGCGCACCAATCCCTGCTCAAGCCCGATGCCCAGCGCATCCTCCTCGATACGCACGCGGGCCTTGCGCCGCTCGCGGCCGAGGTGGCGCAGGCGTACAGGCACTGGCAGAAGCTGGCGCAGGCGCGCAGCGAGTACGAGACCAACGCGGCGCGGCGCAACGCCGAACGCGAGCAGCTGCAATGGCAAGCGCAGGAGCTGGAACGCCTGGCTTTGCAGCCGAACGAATGGGAGGCAGTGCAGGCCGAGCACAACCGTCTGGCGCATGCGGCCGGCCTGATCGAGGGCGTGCAGGCGGTGCTCGATACGTTGTCGGAGGCGGACGCCGCCTGCCTGCCGCTGCTCTCGGGCGCGGCTACGCGGCTGGATACCCTGCAAGTCTACGACGCGCGCCTGGGCGAGGCGCTCGAGCTGATCCGCGCGGGCGAGGCGCAGGTGCAGGAGGCGGTGTATGCGCTGCGTCACTACGCCGACCGGGTCGAACTCGATCCGCAGCGGCTGGCTGCGGTGGAGGCGCGCATGGAGGCGATTCACGGCAGCGCGCGCAAATTCCGCCTTGCGCCGCAGGAATTGCCCGCGCAACTGCTGCAGCTGCAGGCCCGCCTGGCCGAGCTTGAGATTGCGTCGAATCTGGAGGTCCTGGTAAAACAGGAGCAGGCGGCGCGCGCGAGCTACTTTGATCTGGCGGCCAGTTTGAGCACCGGCAGGAAAAAGGCCGCCGTCAAGCTCGGCAGGGAAGTCACGCGGGCGATACAGCAACTCGCCATGGCCGGGGGAAAGTTCGAGGTGGCGCTCAAGCGCTACCCGCCGGAAGGCAGCGTGCACGGCTCGGAACAGATCGAATTTATGGTCGCAGCCAATCCGGGAGTGGACGCGCGCGCGCTGGCCAAGGTGGCCTCCGGCGGCGAACTGTCGCGCATCAGCCTCGCGATCCAGGTTATTACCAGCAAGGCGGCGCTGGTGCCGACCCTGATTTTCGACGAGGTGGACGCGGGCATCGGCGGCGGCGTGGCCGAGATCGTTGGCCGCCAGCTCAAAACGCTGGGGCGCGAGCGACAGGTGCTGTGCGTCACGCACCTGCCGCAGGTGGCGGCGCAGGCCGACCGGCAGTGGTCGGTGAGCAAGGTCGGCGTCGAAGGCGGGGTGAAGGCCGCGGTCTCGGTGCTCGATCAGAAGGGGCGCATCGAGGAGGTGGCGCGCATGCTAGGCGGTACCGAGATCACTGCGACCACGCGCAAACATGCTGCGGAAATGCTGAGTCTGCGTTAAGCTTGCAGAACTGATTCTTTGCAACAGGCAGGGGGGCGATAATGCGTGAAAGGAAGGGGTTAAAATATGCGGCCGGTTCAGCGCGGGTGATTGCGATGGCAGCGCTGGCAGTGATACTCGTTTGCGCCTACGTCGTGTTGGATTTCTACACCGGCGGACAGCAGAACGCGAGCATGGTGGAAGGACGCGGTGGTGCCATCGTCGGCGCGCTGTCTACCTATAGGCGCGAAACCGGCAAGCTGCCCGATGCGCTGGAAAAACTCGTGCCCAAATACCTTCCGTCGCTCGCCAAATGTCCTAATGGCCAACCCTACGCATACAAGCCGGCCGGGGAGGACTTCACACTCACCTGTGAGGACGTGTTGTTCAAGTCCAAGCCCTATCAGTACGATTCCAAATCGCGGGTGTGGGCGGGCTAGTCCGAAGCCATTTAGCGCCTGCGGCCGCGGCTGCCTTAGGGGTCCGCGTGCCGCGTCGGCGGTTTCGGTTTGTGCCGTTCGCCGCGTTGAGATAGAATGCCCGGGCATTTAGGCGCGTAGCTCAGCTGGTTAGAGCATCACCTTGACATGGTGGGGGTCGTTGGTTCGAGTCCAATCGCGCCTACCAAACAACTTTGGTAGCACACTGCATCGAATGCCCCGGGCGGCTCGCCTGGGGCGCGTCTCCAGCATACGCGCCAACCGTCCCGCGCAAAGCGCGAAATCGAATTTAAGCGAGTAGGCGAGCCGACGGCGCGTTGTCGCGCTTGCCCGGAAAATGGCGCGTTTGATCGCCGTTGCGCGCTTCTTTGATAAAACGCAAACTTATTGCATCTTTCCTGTGGCAGCGTACAGCATTTGTTCGCTTAACCAGAGGGGGAATCATGAATCTGAAAGGCAAACTGGCATTCGCAGTCGCGGCTGCAGCGCTCTCGGCCGGGGTGGCGCAGGCAAATCCGATGGTCATCAAGTTCAGCCACGTCGTGGCCGAGGCCACGCCCAAGGGGCAGGCCGCGCTGAAATTCAAGGAATTGGCGGAGAAGCTGCTGCCGGGCAAGGTCGAGGTGCAGGTGTTCCCGAGTTCGCAGCTGTTCGGCGACGCCAAGGAAATGGAGGCGGTGCTGCTCGGCGACGTGCAGTTCATCGCGCCCTCGCTGTCAAAATTTTCGCGGTATACCAAGAAACTGCAGGTATTCGACCTGCCGTTCCTGTTCGACAACATCGACGCGGTGGACAAATTCCAGCATAGCCCGCAGGGCAAGGCGCTGCTCGACTCCATGCTCAGCAAGGGTATCAAGGGCTTGGGCTATTGGCACAACGGCATGAAGCAGCTCTCGACCGACAAGGATCAGCTCAAGCGTCCTGAGGACGCGAAAGGGCTCAAGTTCCGCATCCAGCAGTCTGACGTGCTCGAAGCGCAGTTCCGCGCAATCGGCGCCAACCCGCAGAAGATGGCTTTTAGCGAGGTCTATCAGGCGCTGCAGACCGGTGTCGTCGACGGCCAGGAGAACACCTGGTCGAACATCTACTCGCAGAAATATTATGAGGTGCAGAAGACGATCGCCCAAACCAACCACGGCGTGATCGACTACATGGTGATCACCAACGCCAAATGGTGGAACGGTCTCCCGCCCGACATACGCAAGGGCCTCGCGCAGGCGATGGAAGAAGCCACCGCCTACGGCAACGGTATCGCGAATGAATTCAACGAGCGCGATCGCAAGCGTATTGCCGAAGCCGGCAAGGCCAAGATACAGGAGCTGTCCAAGGACGACGTCGCCGCCTGGCGCAAAGCGATGGAGCCGGTGTGGAAGAAGTTCGAGCCCGATATCGGCAACGATCTTATCCAGGCCGCGCTGAAATCCAACAACTAGGCGGCCGGCCACGGTTGCCGATGGCGTGGGAGGAGCGCCATGAATATCGCCAGAACCATAGACCGGGTGGAGGAGGGGCTGATCGCCTCCCTCCTCACGGTCATGACGCTCCTCACGTTCACGCAGGTGGTGGCGCGCTACATCTTCAACTACAGCTTCGTCTGGGCGCTGGAGCTGGTTACATACCTGTTTGCCTGGCTGATCTTCCTCGGCATGTCCTATGGCGTGCGCGTTGGCGGCCACATCGGGGTCGACGCGCTGGTGAAGAGCCTGGCGCCGGCGAAGGCGCGTGCGGTGGGCATTGTCGCCACGTTGCTGTGCATGCTCTACGCCGCCATCGTGTTCTACGGCGGCTGGATCTACGTCGCCAAGATGGTCGAAATCGGCATCATGGGGGAGGACATCCCGATCCCGCAGTGGGTGCCGCGGCTGGTGCTGCCCGTCGGGTACGCCTTCCTGTTCTTTCGTTTCGGGCAGCTGCTCTACCGGCTGCTCGCCGGCAAGGAAGTGCACCTGCTTGGCGACGAGGTTGAAGAGGCGCTCAAGCTGCGCAGCGATGACGCTGACTCGCCGCCGCGGCAGGGGCAGCAATGACCACCGCGGCGCTGTTCATCATGTTGTTCACGTTCATGCTGCTCGGCATGCCGGTGGCGGTTGCGCTCGGCCTGTCGTCGCTGCTGACCATCATGGCGTTCGGCCAGAGTTCGCTTCCCTCTCTGGCACTGAAGCTGTTCGAGACCTCCGAGCACTTCACCCTGCTGGCGATTCCCTACTTCATTCTCGCCGGCGCGTTCATGACCACCGGCGGTGTGGCCAAGCGCATGATCCGCTTCGCCATCGCCTGCGTCGGGCATCTGCGCGGCGGGTTGGCGATCGCTTCGGTGCTCGCCTGCATGCTGTTCGCCGCGGTGTCGGGTTCCTCCCCGGCGACCGTGGTCGCGGTCGGCTCGATCGTGATTGCGGGCATGGTGCGCGCAGGTTATCCGAAAGAGTTCGCCGCGGGGGTGGTGTGCAATGCGGGCACGCTCGGCATCCTGATCCCGCCGTCGATCGTCATGGTGGTGTACGGCGCAGCCACCGAAACCTCGGTCGGCAAACTGTTCATGGCCGGGGTGATTCCGGGGATCGTGCTCGGACTGATGCTGATGACGGCGATCTGGTTCCTCGCGCGGGCGAAGAACCTGCCGCGCCAACCGCGCGCATCCTTAAAAGAGGTGCTGCTGGCGGCGCGCGACTCGATCTGGGGCCTGCTGCTGCTGGTCATCATCCTCGGCGGCATCTACGGCGGCATCTTCACGCCGACCGAGGCGGCCGCGGTCTCGGCGGTATACGCCTTCTTCATCGCGGTATTCGTTTACAGGGACATCGGATTCAGCAAGGTGCCGGGAGTGCTGGTCGACGCCACCAAGGTGACGGTGATGCTGATGTTCATCATTGCCAACGCACTGCTGTTCGCGCACGTGCTCACGACCGAGCGCATTCCGCAGATCATCGCCGAGCACATCGTCGCCTGGGGCATGCCCGCGTGGGGCTTTCTCGTCGTGGTCAATATCCTGCTGCTGGTGGCGGGCGCGTTCATGGAGCCGACCGGGATCATCCTGATCCTGGCGCCCATTTTGTTCCCGATCGCCGAGCACCTGGGCATCGATCCGGTGCACCTGGGCATCATCATGGTGGTGAACCTCGAGATCGGCATGGTCACGCCGCCGATCGGCCTCAATCTTTTCGTCACCGCCGGCATCACCAAGATGTCGATCGGCGAAGTGGTGCACGCGGCGCTGCCGTGGCTGTCGGTACTGCTCGTTTTTCTCGCGCTCGTGACCTACGTGCCGGCCGTGTCGCTGTGGCTGCCGAAGCTGCTTTTCTGAAAACCCCTTCGATCTGCGGGGATCTCTCCCCCTCATCCCCACGTCGAGGGGGCGATGCAAATAGCATAGCGCAAGCAGTAGAGGCGCGCGATTCCGGTCGCGGCGAAGTCTAGATCGCGTCGCCGGTATAGGAGGTCAGGGCCTTCATGTAGTTGCTGCGCTCGAACGCGGCCGGGTCGGGGCAGGCCTGCTGGCTGAGCGAACCCTTCATTTGCCCGACCGAGGCATATTCGCGCGCGCTCATCCATTTTTCGATGCCGCTGACCAATGCGGCGATATGCTTGGGGCCGTTGCGCAGCAGGCTGCTCGCGACCATGACGCAGTCGGCGCCGGCCAGCAACAGTTTGAGCACATCGTCCGCGGTGTGCGCGCCGCCGGTGGCGGCCAGGCTCGCCTCGATGCGGCCGCGCAGGATGGCGATCCAGCGCAGCGACAAGCGCAGTTCGTCGGAGGTGGACAGCGCGAGATGCGGTGTCACTTCGAGTTCTTCGAGCAGGATGTCCGGCTGCACGAAGCGGTTGAACAGCACCAGGCCCGCGGCGCCGGCCGTTGCGAGCCGCGCCGCCATATTGGCCATGGCGCTGAAGTAGGGCGACACCTTCACCGCCACCGGTATCGAAACCATGCTGCTCACCGAAGCTACAAGGTCGACATAGCGCTGCTCTATCGCCGCGCTGCTGTCGTCGATGCCGGTGGCGAGGAAATAGACATTGAGTTCGATCGCGTCGGCGCCGGCCTGCTCGAACTGCTTCGCCATCTGCGTCCAGCCGC
>Ga0307377_10008449_pt1 | contig 10438 bp, 7 predicted proteins | sample TR3MG_FD_202535 | JGI IMG/M metagenome (GOLD analysis project Ga0307377, IMG submission 202535) | Soil microbial communities from Risofladan, Vaasa, Finland - TR-3 | ecosystem: Environmental > Terrestrial > Soil > Coastal area > Acid sulfate soil | place: Finland: Risofladan, Vaasa | collected... | reverse complement strand
AAGCCTGCCGCGTTCATGAACAACCAGAACAACACCACTCCTGGTTTCACCAACGGGACGACCATCTTCGTTTACATCGGTGGTGATGACGGGACCAACGGAGCTCGCAAGACTTTCCGTGACGGTGGTACCAAAGCTGTTCGTTTCATCTCGCCAGTGGAATACTGGAAGACCCATAGTCCCAACGAGAGCACTGGACTGCAAAACCCCATCAGTCTTCTGTGGGTGAGTTCGGATCAGCAAAATGTTGCGGCCGTGGGTGCAGGTTCGGGTCTCCAAGCGTTGACCCCTGCGGGTCCCGGAGAAGTGACCTCGGCCCACCCGGGTCCCATGTTCCCCCTCAAAGAGCTTGGTTTCGAGAAGCCTTTCCTGGTCTGTGGAGGCGTCCTCAACAGTGCGGCGGTGGTCACCGGGGTTTCGGCGAGCACCCAGATGATCAACATCAGCCCGGGAGTCGGCGAAATCGTGATGCCGGGCATCGACTTCGATGTGGCTGGCGATTGGTGGAGTTTGAATGCGTCCGGTAACTTCGCCAACGATCCGAGTGCGCTCAACTTCCCGGTTCTCCGGGGGCAGCGCACCCTTCGGGACATGCTCACCAACGATGGTCGTGACATTACGGGCAACTCGTCCGAGGTCTACCTGATCGTCTTCGGTGACGACGAGAAGATCGAGAACAATGGTGCTTTCCGGGTTATCGGAGCGGGTACCGTGGCCGCAAATGGGGGCCTCACGACGCAGCCCGCGTCGCAGTCCAACCGTTTGTTGGTCGAGTTCATGAGCCAAGGCATCACGGTTTTCGACAACACGTCGACCAAGGCCGTAACGGCCGAGATGCGTTCGCAGATCACCAATGCCGAGGACGGCAACGGTTCGGCGGGGGGTCCTGCGGCGATGACGGTCACCATGACCGATCTCGGCGCGGTGTCGGGGGGTGCTTCGAATCCGTGGAACGAAGCCAACATCAACCCTGGCACGAAGCCGGGACTCACGTTGACTCCTCCATTCAACTACAAGTGCGTCATGAACATGACGCTGCTGTACCACCCCGGTCGCAGCGCCATGGCTCGTGTTCCGGACCTCATTCATCGAATCGCGATTCAGAGCGCGAACTCTAGGATTTTGCGACAGAGCAAAGCTGTCCTCGATCCCACGTTCCCGACTTCGACGGGTGCCCCGTCGAACCCGGCCGAGGTCGACTACTGTCCCACACAGATCCAGGTTTGGAACCGTCTCCCGAGCTTGGGGCTCCAAGCTCCCTACGCTCCGAACTACGGCGGCAACGTGGTTCTCAGTTCGGAGATCGACCGCGAAAACGAAAGCTTTTTCGATCGCGGATCGAAGACCTTGCTGTTCCGTCCCTTCCAACGGGAGTCCATGACGGTTCACGGGTTCACGACGGAGGTTCCCGACACTCTGTTCGGACCTTCCTCCTATCCGAATCCGAGCCTGATCCCGAACGGTTGGGATGGCCCGAAAGACGACGCCCAGATTTTCACGGTCGGGCTCAAGATGGGGTACCCGCTGCCGCAGCAGTACATGCCGCGTTTCGGTCGCTGGGACATCCCGTACTTCCAAGACAACGGTCCCGTGTACGGCTCCGGAGTGTTCCTGGATGGCATCAACCACCTATTCTGTGACGGCACCGATCTCACGAACCCCGCGTTCGATATCATCGGGGGCGAGGACAATCAGACCGGTGGCGTGAAGGCCACCACGTTCCTGGTACAGACTGGAGCTACGGGTGGTCTCAAGTACGCTCAGTACGCCACCATCCTTGGCACTCTCAAGCCGGGATACCAGGGACGTCTCACCACCGAAATCGGTGATGGCTGTTCCGAGGCTGCTGAGATCACTCAGAAGCTCAACAGCACGGTCAGCTCCGACTTCGGTGCGGGGCTCAAAGGCATCCAGTTTCCGCCGTACCTGGGCATCGCTCGCATCATCGGCGTCTACGATCGTCGGGACTTCGTGGCCAAGGGCGGCGTGTCCTTCCAGGCCGACCGCGTGACTCCGGAAGCCAATCCGGCTGTCAACCTGATGCGGCGGGACTCTGACAAGCAGACGGTGTTCATCTGTGAGGATGGTGCCTACGACCTGACGGGTGAGCGTGGAGACCACACGTACATCATTCCGTTCAATCTCATCGACATCACAAAGTCACCTAACTACGTGGCTGGAGAATTGGACGAGGAGCTCGAGTACATCGTCGAGTTTACCTGTTACGGGTTCTCTCGTGGGTTCATCAACGAGAACAACTTCGCGATGGCCCGTCGTCACAATGGCCAGGGAACCCTTCGTACTGATGGGAGTAACCCGGAGCTCGAGGGCGTAGCGATGTGCCTCCCGGCTGCGGCACCTGATGCGACGCGTCTCTACATGGAGTACGAGCGCACCGTTTACCAAGGTGACCCATACATGAGTCGGAACGGTGAGACTCGGACCACATCAGACTATGAGGACCGTTACGGTCAGGTCTCCCAGTCGGATGCCTACCAGCTCAATTTCCCGATCCAGCAGTTCGACCAAAATGGAGATCAGATTCCGCAACGCGCCAACGCACGTGGATTCGAAGTGCTTGCGGCGCTCGATTTCTACACGACGATGGGCACCGGAAATATCGGAGGCACGCTCTACGCGGGCACCGTCACCGACGTGGGCTACACCTCCAATTCGAACGAAGCAGCCAGCCGTATCCCGCCCACTGTGGATACCCCGGCCTGGCGTGTCCTGACCCGTGCGTTCACGGCCGGACAGGCTCAGACCAACTCCATGCGGGCAAAGGCCGTCCTCGAGATCACGGGAAACAATGCGACGTTCAACTTCCTCACGTCGGCGGTGATGATCACGTACCCGAATGGCTCCGTCAGTTTCACGGCAGTCAACGGGGCTACTGCCAATCCCGACGAGTTCGATGCGAGTTCGGTGGACCCCGCGGTCATCGCTCGAGAGTTGTGGACGAAGGTCAATGCCCGCACGGAGCTCGAGACCGTCCTGGTGGCGTACAACGACATCGACTCACCGCAGCTCGAGTTTGTTGCGTTCGAGGTTGGCTCTGCCGGTACACAGGTGGGGGTTCAGATCAACGATATCGTCAACTTCCTGCTCAAGGTGGAGACCACGGGTCTTCAGGGTATCAATGCTCAGCTCACCCAGACGTTCCTGACTGGGGCCCATGATCTGGTGGTCAATGCCGGAAACGGGACGACCCAGCTCGTTCTCACGGGAATGACGGACCGGATGCCACTTGGCATCTTGTCTCAGGATGCGGATTTCCTTGGGGAGAACCCGCTCAATGACCTGGCCAGTGCTGTGCTTGTGACTCCGGGAGGTATTCGTCCCGTTCAGATCCTGTTGCCGCTCACGCGGTCGGCGGGAGAGGAGTTCACCCGGTTCTCGGGTGCCCCGGGACAGCTCGTGGCTGAGGCTGATGGCTCCATCCTTCAGTACACGGCTTTCAACGAGAACACGCAGCCAGGCGGTACGAAGTCGTTCCGTTTGTATCGCGGTGGTGGCTCTGGCTATGTTCTCGGAGGACGCAATCCTGGTGGTCCGCTCGAGTGGTTCGCGGATTCGATGCCTCCGGCCTTCGATCCCGTGCTCAAGGGTGGTCTGCTCGCTTGCAAGGCTCTGCTCGTGCGCAACTTCATCGAGGAAGCGTTCAGTACGGACGACACCACAACGGATGGTGACGAGATTCAGATGCTTCTGCTGACCAATGCCGTGATGGGCGACGAGGAGAGCCAGGAGAACGGGGTCACCATCGCAGGCATCGTTGGCCCCACCGGGTTCGGGGAAGGCACGGCGGCGGCGGATCGCTACCGTATCAATGGCAAGCCGATGTTCGTCGGTCGTACTCGCACGACGCCGGACCCGGAGACCATCCCGATGGCGCCGTTCCCTGGTCGTGGCCAGGTGATTCTCACATGAAGCATCTTTCGCAGCAAATGATCGGGATGGAACTCCGGGCGCCGCACCTTCAGCGGTACCGACGGGAGCTCCAGACTGCATTGCGTAAACCTGGCCTTACTGCCCCTGAGCGCGAGAGGTACCAACAGTATCTCGCGCTCGTGGGTCAGCCCAAGGTCTACAGTTCTTCAGAGTCGCCGCAGCCCGGGGCGCTCGATCCAGGACCAATGCCCGTTGTAGCACTCGAGCTTGATCTCGAGAATGCGACGGTCGACTCGCTCTCTATTGTTCCACACTCGCGACTCTATCTTTACGCGCGACAAGAGGGTCTTGAAATCAACCCGGGTGACACCAAGGCCCAGATCGTGAAGACGATTCTGGGTTCTAGCCAAGGAGAAAACCCATGAGAAACCGATTCATGTTGCTGCTGACCTTTCTAGCAGCGTTCGCGATCACCAGTCCTGCTCTGGCCGCACCCCCTGAAGCCGACGAGAAGGCTGCAACAGACGATGCCAAGGCAGCGGATGACGCCAAGGCAGCGGATGACGCAACCGACACCAAGGTGGACGAGAAGGCAGATGCCAAAGCCGAGGAGAAAGCTCCTGCTACAGCCGAAGAAAAGGCTGCGGAAGGTGACACCGACGGTGGCACCGAGGGGACACCCGAGGAGATCAAGACGGACGACGAAGCTGTCGCAGCAACGGGCGATCTGATCAATGCCCTCCAAGAAAAGCACTGGGCATTGGCCCTCGGGCTCGGGCTGTCGTTGCTCGTGTTCGGCTTGCGGAAGATGAAGGTGCTGTCGAAGGTGCCTTCTAAGATCCTGCCGTGGGTCACTGCCGGTATCGGCGTCGTGACATACGTTGCAGCGGCTCTGATGGCGGACGGCGCCAACATGACCGACGCAATCCTGGGAGGGGCTACCGCGGGGATTGCTGCGGTGGGTCTGTGGGAGATGGTGCTCAAGCACTTCCTCGCAGGAAAAGAAGAAACCGGGGGGAGCGAGGACTGACGCCTCGCTACGCGTGATGCGCGCAAGGCCCGGCCCATGTGGGCCGGGCCTTTTTTTGCCTGTTTCCGGGCGTTACGCGTCTTTTTATGTAAAATTGGAGATGTCTACGTGCATCTCTTAGGAGATTACGATGAAGCGCCGAACTTTTCTGAGTCTGTTGATCCTGATCGCCGTGGCTATCCCCGGGACGGCTCTGGCCGATCCTCCCGAGCAAGCCCCGGTAGAGTCCCCTGAGATGAAGAAAAAGGTCACCATCAAGTACCCCGCCGGGCTGATTGACTCGTCAGGGCGCGAGATCGTGGAAGGAATTCTGAGAGAGGATCTCGGGATTGAAGAAATCATTTGGCGGACGGCTCCTTCCGAGGCCAAGCTGATCGAGATCACAGCTTCCGAGGGGGTCGACAAGAAGAAGGTTCTGGCTATCGTCTGGGCGAACGGCCCTTGGGAAGGTTGCGACGACGACCACTAACTTCCCTATCCGTCAGCGTATAATGAAGGGTTCTTCCAACCCTTTCTTTGCGCTGTGAAAAGAAGACGACAAAAAGCCGTTCGGGCTACCCACGGGATTGCTGCACGACGGGCGATGCTGGACGGCGTAGCTGAGATGGCGAAAGTCGTTGCCGCAACCTACGGCCCACGAGGACGCACCGTCATGCTCGAGCGTCCCGGTGGGCTTCTTTCTACGAAAGACGGTGTGTCTGTCGCGTGGGAGATCGAACCCGAGAACCAGCTCGCTCGGCTCGGTACTCGGGTGACACAGGAGGCGTGTGCCAAGGTCAACAAGCTGTGTGGCGACGGCACCACCACGACCGTGATCCTGGTTCACGCTATTCTCCGGGAAAGCCTCAAGTACGTGGCGGCCGGGGAGCATCCGGTTCAACTCGCCCAGCATCTCCAGCGGATTGCTGAAGATCTCGAGACCGCCAACTTGTGGGAAGTGTGCCAGCCGATTCCCGTCGAAGATGAAGGGCTCATGCACGAAGTCGCACGAACGGCCTGCAACGGAGACCGTGAAATTGCTGAAGCTATCGTGGAGGCGTTCGGCCGCGTGGGTTCCGAAGGCATGATCGTTGTGGAGGAAGGGAAGGGCCGCGGGATCGAGCTCGACCACAAAACGGGAATGGAGATTGACCGAGGATGGGAGAGTAGCGACCTTGCTGGCCCCGGAGGAGACTCCCGTCATCTCGATGTGCCTCTCGTGGCTTTGGTTGATTGCCAACTCACGACCATGAAGCAGCTCGCCCCTATCCTTGAACAGGCGGTCCAGTTCCCGCACCCGCTCGTCATCGTTTCGCGTGGTGTGTTCGGTGACGCACTCAAGTTGCTCACCGCAAACGATCGAAAGCTCGAGCGCACTGATGGCCAGAAGTTCGAGGTTACGGCAGTCCGCTGTCCGGGACACTCAGATCACATGCGCCATCATTTGGATGATCTTGCGGCGCTCACCGGTGCAACAGTGATCGACCCGATGGTCACTTCTCTCGATCACTTCGAGTCGGGGATGCTTGGGTCGTCCCAATTCGTCACCGTGAGGAAAGATTCGGCGACTTTCGTGGCATTCCAGGACAAGTATCCCCTGATCGAAGCACGCGTCGAACAGCTCCAAAATGAAACCACCGGGTTCAGCCATGATGACGAAGAACTTCGCACGAGGATCGCGAAACTCACTGATGGCTTTTGCGTAATGCGAGTCGGTGGGTGGTCGGAACCCGAGATTCGTGAAAAGCGTGCGAGAGTCGAGGACGCACTCGAAGCTGTTCGGGTTGCCGTGGAAGAGGGCATCGTGCCGGGCGCGGGCTCCGCATACCTGGCTCTCTCCAAGTTCCTGGAATTCTCCACCACGGGCCCCGCATCGAGGATTCTCCAGGACGCCCTCAAGGAGCCTCTCAGGACGTTGGCCCGGAACGCGGGCAAGGAGAGCGCGGTCGTCCTGGAGCGCGTCCTGGAGGCGTCCAGGCGTCCAGGCGCAACATCCTGGAGCGCGGGCTGGGACGCCCGCACCGACACCGTTCGGGACCTCAGTGAAGCCCCTGTTCTCTGTGATCCGCTCGCCGTCGTGAAGGCCGCGATTCTGACTGCCATTTCGACTGCCTCCACCCTTTTGACCGCGGAAGTTGCGCTGACGCGGGTAGGTTCGTGAAAAGCCGATGAGAGTCCAACTGATCCAGCATAAAAACGGCGTTTTCACCCCGGACACCGCCGATGCCCTTCGCAAGCTCGAGCGGCAGATTTCGAAGCTCAGCGCCACCTTGTCGATTCGTGGTCGTCGACAACCCGAGATGTCGTGGACGCATGTCCGTGAAGATCCGGGACCGACGGGGCTTCCTCCTGAGTGGAGCGCGGTGCCGACTGGGCGTGAGATCTACCTGCGGATCGCCATCAAGGGCGACCAGGAACCGAATGAGTCGCGTCGGGAGCGGGAGATCGCCATGTTGTGGGCGATGGCGATACCGCTCGGTCTGGTGCCCTACACGCGGTATCCGCTGCCGGGACCTCACGATGAAGTGTTCCATTTCTTTGGGGAGTGGGGACTCCTGATGGACCAGCTTCTCGGTGCCGGGCGTGGGGAGGCGGGGTGGCCTGGGTTCTGCTGTGCGGCACAGCTCGATGTGGGCAAGTGGGAGGGGCCACGGGCGACAGAACGTCTCGTACAGACTCACCTACACCGGATCGGTTTCAACGTGGGCGCCATCGACGGCATCCTCGGAAACAAGACCCAGGGTGCGCTGAAAGCGGCAAATCTCCACTCCCTTCCGTTCAAAGAGGTTGCGGAGCGCATCGTGAAGATGGACCCCCACATCCCCCAAAAGCTCGATAGGCCGGTGGAAGGACGCTTGGAGTTGTCTGACGTTGATTTCTCTATACATCCCTATGGACAGGTACGCACGACGCGAACCATCCGAGGGGCCGATCTTCACGTGTCAGGTCCCGGCCGCGTCGTCATCGACGTTCGGGAACCTCCCACATGACCACTACCCTCACTGCAAGCCATAAACTGGTCGCCTGGGCGTGGTTGGACAGCCTGGTGGACAAGGTCGAACGCACCCTTCAGCGTGAAGAGCGGATCCCAGGAGGAGCGAAGACCGTCCCTGCGGACCTTCCTCCGGTGATGAGCATGACGCCTCGCACGCGGGAGCAGGCGGTGAAGGACTCCTACGAGACCTTCAAACGGAGTTTCGTGCGTGCAGTAGGAGATGTCATCCCGGAGATTCGACGAAAGCAATCCCAGATCGCTCAGCAGCATGATCTTGACCCTTTGTTTTTCGACTGGTTCCTGATGGCTGGACGTCACTGGCCTCCGATGCCCACGAAAACCACTCGTGCTCTTCGTGCCATCCAGGGGATTTTCACGTGGTACGGCGAAGTACCGAACAGTTGGAACAACATGACCGTCCCCGAGCTTGAGCAGGGGAGGGATCGAGACCAGGCGATGAAGGAATTGGGTGAATGGTTCGTGAGAACCATCGTTCCCAAGTTGGAGCGCACGTTCGCGAAACTCTCCTTCAAAGAGTCCAATGATCTGGTGCAGCGGTTCAAAGGCCGTTCAGCGCCCCGCGATCCTCACGCGAGCCTGTTGCTTCTTCGGGATTTCAAGAAGCGCCTGTTTGCAGATCGCTACCCTGAGCGCGCGGCGATACAAGCCGTCGTGAATTTGTTCAGCTAGTGCGTATAAGTGGAGCATGGATTCCGACCAGCGCCTTCAGGCCGCACACGCCCGATTAAAAGAGCTTCGCACGCGTACTGACTTGGCTCTCAAGTCGACGCCGTTGCTCAAGCCTACGTTCACCGATTTTGACGGTGTCGAGAAACCTTTCAAGCACCGGTACTACCAGGTGCAGGGGATTCTCCACATGGTCGCCATGAACCGGTTCCTCCTGGGAGACGATACCGGACTGGGAAAGAGCATTATGGCGATCTCCGCGCTCTGCTACGTGTGGGCGAGGGAGCCGGACAAGAAAACGATCATCCTGACCAACAAGAGTGTCGTGGGCCAGTGGGCGCTCGAGTTCGACAAGTTCTGCGAACCGGGCAACATCAACGTCATCACGTGCACCGGAACCCCTGCGAAGCGCGAGAAGATCTACAAGGAGTTCGAGGCGTCTACGGGACCCACGGTCCTGATCATGGGCTATGCGACCTCTCGACGCGACATCAAGTTCATCCAGGGCTGGACGGATTTCATCCTGGTTGCCGACGAAGCCACCGCATTTAAGAATCCAAGTACGCAGACCTACAAAGTGGTCCGTCACTTGGGTAAGAACGCGAGCCGGTTCTGGGGGCTCACGGCGACGTTGATTAAAAACAACCTCATTGAAGGGTTCGGCATTTATTCGTTGGTCGTGCCTGGCCTGTTCCCGCCGTCGAAGAACCAGTTCATGACGGAGTACTGCTTGACCCGGCTTCAGCCAATCCCGGGTAGCCGTCGACAGATTCCGGTCATCATTGGGTACCGCAAGGACCAGATCAAACGGTTTCGCGACAAGATTGATCCGTACTTCCTGGCGCGCGCCAAGTTCGACGTAGCCAAGGAACTCCCGGTCCTTCAGATCAAGCAGCACAAGTGCGGCATGACTCGGGAGCAGGATGCCAAGTACAAAGAAGCTTTGGCCGGTCTGCTGGAGAAGGATCGCACAGAGGAAGAGGTTGAGACCACGAAACTCACGGCGCTGATCTACTGCCAGCAGATCGTCGACCATCCTGGGCTTGTCGACTGCGAAGGCGACAGCGACAAGATGAAGGAGCTGTTCGAGTTACTCACCGAGGGGGATCTCGCGGATGAGAAGGTTATCGTCTTCAGCCGGTTCCGCAAAATGGTGGACAAGCTCGAGATCGAAGCCAAGAAGAAAAAACTGAAGACGGTGCGTATCACCGGCAACGAGAACGAGGACCAGCGCAAGGAGGCGATGAGGGAGTTCCAGAACCCTGACTCCGACGTGCGCATCGTCTGGATCACGGAAGCGGCCAAGGAGGGCATCAATCTCCAGGCGGCCAAGGCGCTTATCTTCTATGACTCCCCATGGTCCGCAGGGGACTACATCCAGATCCTCGGCCGTATGATCCGCATTGGATCGACACACGACCGTTGCTACGCGATCCACCTGGTCGCTAGGGGCACCATCGACACGAAGGTGATGGGTGTCCTTCGCACGAAGATGAAACTCATCGAATCGGTGATGGGGAAGCGTCTGAAGGGTGAGGACATGGACGAGATCATGGTCACCGACGACAACAGCATCGACGACATTTTCTCGGCTCTCCAGGCTGAAGCACGCAAATACGCCTAACGGTCTCCTTCGTGGAATTCCGAAGAGTATAAGGACCGTGAGCCGAGATTACGCCAACGCGGACTGCCCGCACTGTCACGGAGAGGGGTTCATCTACGCGGCCTCTCTGTTGGATGGTGGGCGGTACTGCGAGTGCACGTTGGACTATCAGCGCCGCGAGAACATGAACCGTATCTGGAAGGGGCTCAAGGAGTCGAAGGAGATCCCGCACCTGCGAGAACAACCGCCGCTC
>Ga0307377_10008447_pt1 | contig 10439 bp, 7 predicted proteins | sample TR3MG_FD_202535 | JGI IMG/M metagenome (GOLD analysis project Ga0307377, IMG submission 202535) | Soil microbial communities from Risofladan, Vaasa, Finland - TR-3 | ecosystem: Environmental > Terrestrial > Soil > Coastal area > Acid sulfate soil | place: Finland: Risofladan, Vaasa | collected... | reverse complement strand
AAAATTTAATTTGAGAAAAATAATTAAGCCACTGGGGGTCCTGTAAAAGAACTTCATCTCCAGGAGTAATTGTAACCAAAAGACAAAGTGCTAATGCACCCATCCCTCCTACGGTAACAATAATTTCACTTTCAGGGTCAACAGATAGATTATACCTATTTAAATGTTTAGCTATTTCAGTCCTTAGTTCAATTATCCCTGCATTTGCAGTATAGCGAGTTTTACCTGAACGTAGAGCTTTACATCCCTCTTCTATTATTTCTGTTGGGGTATTCAAATCGGGCTCACCAATGCTTAAGTTAATCGATCCAGGAATTTTTTTTGCTTTATCAAACATAGCACGTATTGCACCTTTTTTCATTCCAATAGATCTAATATTTAAAAAATTTTTCATGTCAACTTCTTCTCCTTTTATATACAATTGGATTTTTGCTCCATTCAAATGAGATATTTATATAATTCTACTTTTGCAATTTTTACAATCAGTTAATTTTTAAATTTATTTATAATATTTTTACTCGCTTCATAAAGAATGCCCACGTCAACGGAAAAAGACATATATTGTACTCCCAAAGAAATCCACTTTTTTGCAGTCTGAATATCATCAACAAAAGTACCCACCGCTATATTATTTTTCCGACATTTAGTCACTACCTCTTTAATCTTTTCTGTTACTAAAGGATGGTTAACCTCTCCAGGAATACCTAAGGATTGAGAAAGGTCATAGGGTCCGATAAAAATAACATCTATACCGGACACTGATAATATTTCATTCAGGTTATTTATACCTTCAACTCCTTCTATGTGAGCAATAATCATGGTCTCTTCATTGGCAGATTTAAAATATTTGAATTTATCCATAGAAGAATAATTAGCAGCCCTACATATCGGCAAACACCACGTTCACCTTGAGGAGAGTACTTCACTGATTTCACTGCTCGTACTGCATCAGATCTACTGTTAATCTGAGGAATTTCTATTCCTTGGGCTCCTATATCCAGTGCTCGTAATATTAAAGCCTCATCATTATTACCCACTCGAATAATAGGCGTAATATTTACGGTTTCGGCTGCTCTTATCATATTTTGAGCATTTTCCATAGATATAGGACTGTGCTCTGCGTCAATAATTACAAAATCAAATCCGGCAAATCCCATGATTTCCACTACTGCAGGATCAGTAATTTTTAAAAATGGCCCAGATACAATTTTGCTATCGTGTAGGGCATTCTTTAAATTATTTTTTTTCAATTTTTTTCACCACTTTAAATTTTTTTATTTTACTATCTCACTAATGATTATATGATAAGGATTAAAAATATCTCATGTTCCAATAATGACCCCAAAGGTAATACGACTATTTTTCATATGAATTTTATTTCTCCTTTCTATGAAAGTCAAATGCAAGTTTTATTTTCTACGGAGCTGTATTGACTTTTTCATTATTATTTTCTCATCTTTCATTTCACTCTCTGTTATAAAATAAATTCACCTTTTTTACAGCGGTATTCAGTATCACCTTACCTCTCCTTTATTTGTTTCTTTAACTCTTTCTTTTTGTCCTTCCTTTGGTAAAAACTATTTGAATTTAACCACCCCCAAAAATTTTTTTACCCCCTGCTCCCCTGAAAATATGGTCAAAGGAGCAGGGGCCGGCAACCCAGACAAAGGACTAAAGAGAGAATTCGGATTGTCGGGATTCGATTCCTTTTAATCCTCTTAAGAGGGGGGTAAATAATCATTTTCTATTATCCTGTTTTCATAATCATAGATAACATATTTCTCGTTGTCAGTATAGGATAATTTATCACCTTCCATATAGACCGCCAACCAATGATCCCAAAGCGTCCCGCTATAATAAATCATCCTTATCTGGTAAGTTTCATAGCCGGCCAGTGGGCCACGAAAACCCCAAAGGTCGCAAAATCGTTACAATCTCCTTTTCCCGTTTTCCATAATATATAAGGACTGGGAGCCCATAAACCGTGTCGTTCATAAGTAAAATTACCAATTATATAATCGCTTATTTCCTGAGGAGTTTTTAATCCCTCAATCGTAGTAATAAAATCTGAATCTTCAAGCCTGACTCAGCCATCAAGATTAAAAAACCCGCAACCGGTTAAGGCTAAAATTAAAAATATAACAAAGAACGATATTAAAACTTTTCTTTTTTAAAATTTATATCTCCTTTTTTTAAAAAAAATTAATCTTATTCTTTTTTTCAATCACTATTCATGTCATTCTATTTCTTATCTAAATTTACACCTCCTAATCTTCTAATTTTTTTTAATATTTTCTTACCCATTTTTTGTCTTTCTACTTACATAGTTTATTATTAAAAACAAAAAAGACAGAGTAAAAAAATAATGATATACTCTCTTACTCTGTCTTTTTACCTGAAAGATTCTTCCTGATATATTTAGAAATACTTCTTTTAGTAAACTCTGTAATGGTTTTCCTAAAGTTTAGGAGTTGCCCCGTCGGTGCTTTTTTGTATAAAGCTCTCCAGAGTTCTGTCCGGTAACAGTCCTTTTGCCTGAAAGTTTAGATACATTTAGCATCTTGCCTCTTCGGCGCTTTCTCTTTTTTAGATAAAAGAAAATGTCTCTCCTGTTACCTTCATACAGGTTACAATATTAAATTTAATAAATTTATAGAAATATGAAAAATTTATTTAAGCGAAAAATTTCACGTATTATATATCAAGTATACGACATAAGTTATAAAAATCCTTCTTTTTAAAAAACTTATTTTAAAACCCTCTGCTCTTTTAATGCAAGGATTCCGGAAAGTTTTTAGATGTTTTTAGCTGGTTCTCAACATTTAACAATCTATAATTTCTTAAAATTTTATAAAAGTATAATAAAGGACTATCTCCTGCCATATTCTAATCATTTGATAAGACATTGAAAAACTGGGCTTCTTCGGATCCTTTACAAAAAGTTAGAAAAAGTTACCGAATTATTAAACCAGTATAACATCCCCTACCACATTGATTTCAATCGTAGGTAGAAGTTATGTCAAATGTGAAGACCACTTTATTGGTATTTAATTATACCAAATAAGTTACTTAATTACTGAGCATTAACAACCGTCCCCTGTATTTTTACGATGAGAAGGTCAGCCCTTAACCTTAGACATCGTGTATAAAATGTCTAAGGTTAAGGGCTGACCCCAAAGAAGATATTAAAGTAGAACTTGTTTCAATGGAGTTTATGGAGTACTAACACTTCCTATTACTTGTCCTTGAATTATTTCTTCATTCTCTTTTATAAGAATTTTCAATCTTCCAGTTGCGGGAGATTTAATCTCCATAACAATTTTTTCTACCATTATTTCAGCAATAGCTTCATTTTCTTTTACTTCATCCCCACTATTCTTGTACCAATGGGTTAACACACATTCTTCTTTGTCTCCGGCCAGTTTTGGAACCTTAATTTCAATCTTCATAAATTACCTCACTTAAACATATTTTTCACAATGTTTATAATCTTTTCCTTATCTGGTAGTGCAAATTTTTCTAAAGCTCTACTATAGGGGACAGGAATATCTGGATAAGATAATCTTTTAGGCAAAGACTTAAATTTATCCCCCATCTGCTCAACTACGCTGGTAATTATCTCGCCGGACATACCGTAACTTTTATAATCTTCATCAACTAACAATATTCTCCCGGTCTTTTTTACTGAATTAATAACCGTTTCTTTATCTAAAGGAACAAGGGTTCTTAAATCAATAACTTCAGCATTAATTCCCTCTTTTTCAAGTTCTTTGGCTGCCCAAAGAGCTTCATATACCATTTTAGCAACTGTTACAATTGTAATATCGTTTCCTTCTTTCACTATTTTAGCCTTTCCAAAAGGAATGGTATACGCTTCTTCTGGCACCTCTTTAATTGCTTCATCTAAAGGGGTTACCCAACCAAGCCCCATTATACCTTTATGAAAGAAGTACATAACCGGGTTATTATCTCTAATAGCTGAAGCCATCAGTCCTTTGGCATCATAAGAATTTGAGGGGATGACTACATTCAGTCCTGGGATATGAGCAAATAAACTATAAAGGCACTGTGAATGCTGGGCTGCATCACCGTAACCTCCGCCCATTGCCGTCATTATAACTACTGGCATTTTAACCTGTCCATCTGACATATAGTGAACCTTTGCTATATGGTTGTATAACTGATCCATGCCAACACCAAAAAAGTCAACAAACATTAATTCAACAATAGGTCTCATTCCTTTTGCCGCTGCGCCTAATGCCGCTCCAATAAATGCGGATTCGCTTATGGGTGTATCTTTCACTCTTTCAGAACCAAATTTTTCAAGCAATCCGTTCGTTGCGCCAAATATTCCTCCATAAATTCCTATATCTTCGCCCATTACAAAAACATTATTATCTTTTTCCATCTCCAGGGATATAGCCTCTGATATAGCTTTATACATAGGTAACTTTCTTGCCATTTTAATTACCTCCTATAAATACATTCTCTAACGCTTCTTCGGGCTTTGGATAGGGACTCTTTCGTGCAAATTCTATTACCTCTTCAACTTCTTCTTCAATTCTTTTCCTTATATTTTCCACTTCTTTATCTGTGATGATCTTTTTCTCTAAGAGTAATTTTTCAAATTTGAGAATTGAATCCTTTTTCTTTGCAAGCTCTAGATCTTCTTTTGGCCTGTAAAGCTGTCCATCACCTTCAAAATGTCCTCTCAGTCTATTTACTTTTATTTCTATTAATGATGGTCCTTCACCTTTTCTTGCTCTCTCAATAGCTTTTTTGGCAACTTCATAGACATTCAAGACATCTTGCCCATCTACATTTACTCCAGGAATTCCATAAGCTCTTGCTCTCTCACTATTCTCTGCAATAGCTGTGGATTTATCTTTTGCCACAGAAATAGCCCAACTATTATCTTCAATAACAAATATAACCGGTAATTTCCACAAAGAAGCCAAATTCAAGGATTCATGAAAAGTTCCTTGATTAGCAGCCCCCTCTCCACCAAAAGCAACGCCAACAAAATCTTTCTTTGTCATTTTCGCGGCAATTCCTGCTCCAACAGCTTGTGGGAAACTTGCTCCCACAATTCCACTGCAACTAAAATTTACATTTGCATCAAAAAGGTGCATATGTCCGCCTTTTCCTCGAGATAGTCCTGTTTCTTTTCCAAATATTTCAGCCGTCATCTTTTTAAGATTAACACCCTTTGCAATTGCAAAATGGTGGGCTCTATGTGTTCCTACCACTACATCATCCGGTCTTAAATGTATACATATTCCTACTGCAGCTGATTCTTGCCCGGAAGATAAATGCAATTCGCCTGGTATCGGACCGGCAGCAATGTCGAAAGCGGGAGTTTTCCCTTCGTAGTAAATTTTCCCCACTGTCTCCTCATACGTTCTTATCTTCAACATGGTTCTGTACATCAATAAGAGCGTCTCTTTTGAAATTTCTCCTATAAACATCTTTTTACCTCCTTGTTAAAATGACATTGTGATACTTTTGGATTTTCTCCTATAAACTCCTCTCACCTCCTTTTAGAGACTCCCAGCCTTAAGGACATGATACTTTATAATTCACGCCCTGTTTGTCCTGCATCTTCCTTCCTTCCTTCGGTATCGAGATCTCCACAATTAAAATACCAAGCGCAATTGGTTCTTTTATGGCATTGACTTTTCCGATTTCGGTATACCGTCCTTTATTATTCTCTATCTTTATTTCTTTAGTTTTAATTATAAAAGTTGATTGCTTCTGGGTTCTCCAAATAAAATTTTACCCTGTCGAGAAATTTAGCCGCCAACGCTCCGTCTACAGCTCTGTGATCAAAAGTTAAAGAAAGTGTCATAATTTGACCTATTTTTATTTTTTTATTCTCTATTATAGGTTTCTCGGTAATGCTATTTATACCTAGAATTGCTATTTGAGGTGGATTTATTATCGGATTAAAAAAATCGACGCCGAACATTCCGAGATTTGTAATGGTGAAGGTTCCTCCCATGAAATTTATTTTCTTTAATTGACCACTTTTAGCCTTCTCTATAAGCTCTTCGTAGTCCACAATAAGTTGCTGTAAACTTTTTTTATCCACATCTCTAATGACCGGAGTGACTAAACCAATAGGGCTATCAATTGCTAAATTGATGTTAATGTTATCATATGTGATAATTTTGTTTTTTTCTAAAGTAGCATTTAGATCAAAAAAATCATTTAATGCGCTTGCTATAGGTTTGAGCATTAACAAAGTGTAGGATAACTTCTTCTGCTTTTTTGATAATTCTTCTTGCAGTTCGGCAAACCTATCCATTTTGACTTCCATATTCAAGGTTACATGGACAGCTTCTCTGTAGCTTCTGGATAATCTTTCACCAATAATTTTTCTAATTCCGAAGATTTTATCTTCTTTCTTTATCTTAGGTAGGTAATTTTCTTTTATGTGATTTTCTATGTCCTGGGATGTGATTTCTTCTTCTAGTCCTGTTCCTTTTACCTTATTTATGTCTATCTCATACTGGTCTGCTATTAGTTTTATTTCTTCACTTATTTTCATTAGTTATCCACCTCGTTTAATTAATTGTGATAGTTCTTCTTGAGGGTATCTAACCTTCTATATTATACAAAATCTTTTTTAAGATTCTTTCTTTCAGGAATAACATAATAAAGCCTCCGTTTTATAGTACGGGTTCTATTTTTATTTAAGTAATACTAAGGGTTAGTGCGAATGGATTTTATATCTTTGATAGCAAGTTTTGATCGAAGTTCTTCTAGAGTGAAAACAGGAGAGTGAAAACAGGAAATGTGTATTAATTACTAATTTTATTACATAATATAGCATAAATTCGTAAACTAAACAATAATACGCTCTTACATTTTTTTACAAATTATATATAATAAATCATAAAGCATTATCAAAAGAACCTATTCCCTATGAACTTGCTGAAGATTTAAAATATTTATAATAATTGGTTTCGTCATTCCCTTATTTAGATAGGAACACAAATCCTATTTTTTCTATGGTTCAGCTTTCCATTTTACGAGGTCTTTCCTTAGGACGTCTATCTATAATAATACCTAAATCCTCAACCATCTGGTTAAGAAACTCCTCAGACCCCATAGGTTGTCACGGTAGGACAGCCAGTCACCTGACTGCCCCCGCACAGATCCCAGCGTGCGGAACTACCGCACTGGGCTCTTCAGAAATACTCGCTTCCGTAAAAGACAACTTAATATTGCCATCTTTGCTATTCCCTGCAGTGAGGTTTGCATTTGTTCCTCCAGTCCTACTTGCCCGGCAAATGTTTCCTTTGCAGGCTACGTATTCTGTCAGCCCCTTCCTCTATTTCATAGAGTAATATGAGCTGATCCGAATCCCTATAAGCCATCAGTCACCCTCTCTTTTCATCGGGTAGACTTACCTTGTAGTAAGGAGCCTATAGGGTCTCCCAAGTTCTTTATATCTCTCTACAGACATGCCATGTGCCAAGACCCCGGCAGACCCTCTTTAGAATCTCGCCTTTAGCGATTCTTTTGTATAGGCTTCCGTTGCGGAAACGACGTCGCCATCTGCATTAATCTTTATTTACGAGGCTGTATAGTTCACTTCAGGAAGTACGGTCTTCCCTATGGCCTATCTGTTTCCCTGTGTACGCTTCATCTAATGGTTACCCATTTTGATGCAACACTCGGTACGGGTGGTTGGCTAGACCTTACCCAACAGGGACTTTCACCCTGCAAGACATATAAAACTTCTTGGCGCTCGTCCGCTAAAAGTTACCGAATTATTGACCTGACACTCCTTCCCTATTTATCTAATTTAAAAGTAAAATATTAATTGTCTAAGAAAATGGGATTTGCTCTATTTATTAAGACACGTGGGATTGGAGTATATAACCCCCTATAAAAAGCTAGAAAAAGTTACCGAATTATTGAGCACGTACAACCGTCCCTTGTCATATTCCACTTATTTTAAAAATCCTTCTTTTTGACAAAAATAGAGATCTCAATTTAATTTCAAAAAGAAGTTATGTCAAATGTTGAGACCTTTATTCCTTTTATTCTTTTTTTACTCAGGGGTAACGGGTTTATATCCAAGTTTTTGCATAAGGGCAGCGATAACCTTCTGACCTGCTTTGCTAGCATGTCTTCCGTCAGGCCCTATGTAGCCCTTTTCTCTGGGATCCTCATCGTGGTTTGGACCATTAAAGGCATCATACACTCGGGCAACAGGTACATTATAAGCCGCAGCAGCAATGGAAACATTTTAATTTCTTGAAACATAATAAAAATGCAAAAAAGGCACATTTAAGTAAAATAAAAAAGATAGTATAAGAAAATCATTACATTATTCTCTTACTCTGTCTTTTTGCCTGAAAGATTCTTCCTATGAAATTAGGAAATAGTTCTTTTGGTAAACTCTGTATGGGTTTTCCTAAAAATTAGGAATTGCCCCGTCGGTGCTTTTTTGTATAAAGCTCTCCAGAGTTCTGTCCGGTAACAGTCCTTTTGCCTGAAAGTTTGGATACTTTTGGTATCTTGTCTCTTCGGCTCCTATTCTTTTTTAAATAAAAGAAAAAGTCTCTCCTGTTACCTTCATACAGAAGAAGATATTTGGTTTTAGGTTGAGTGATGATAGAAGATTGATGCTTGGATGGTGAGTATAGTTAGGATGTGTTACTTAGCGGGTTTCTTGGGATAGAGAAAGAGTGTTAATCTTATGCTAAATCTTAGATAATATAGCTTTTTATTTTAGTATAATATTATTAAAGATATTCTACTTAGATAAAATAATACACTTATTAAATTTCTTTTAATCACTATTTTATATATACTATACAACTTATTAAAAATCCTTCTTTTTCTGAAAAATAGTTTATAAAAACAAAAAAGCCCTTCAGCTAAAGGCCAAAAGGCTTGTATCGGTCAGCTTGTAAAGTTTTGACCCCATATCTTTTTACTTATTTTTCCTTACCGAATAACTTCATAAAAATAATAAAAGTTCTTTCAATAAGAAATTGCTATAGCAAAGAACAAGCGAAAATAATTTTGGATCATCTGCTGTTATATACTATACTGCGCCAATAATTTTTCCTTCAGATTTTGCTATGAACGGAAAACCTGTTTCTAATTCTTCTGACCAACAATGGCAATGTGACCACCAAAACCAACAAAAGAGTTCTGTTTAGAATATTTCAATTCTATTTCTAAATGCTTTCTATATTTTTCTTCATTATTTACATCTTGTAATGATGTAAAGACTGGTTTCCCAATTTTCTCAATAATATCCATATTGTTTTTTTCAAATATTTCTGAAAGTTCTTCAATGGTAAAGGTGAAGGCCGGATAATAATCTCCATCTTCTGTTGGCATTTTAGCGATTCCAGTTTTCATAATTCTTTCCGCTTCTTTATAATCACCTTTTTCAATACTCCTTTTAAACCATACAAATTTATTATCCACTGATACAGTGATATAACCTCTTTTTTTAGTAACCCGAGCTAGTTCTGAAATTGCCTGGTCAGGATTAGAACAATAAGATACAGGATCACCTTCTGCAAGGGTTAAATCAAAAGTATTGTCTTTGAATTCATTCATATTGGTTATATCACATTTAACAATTTTGATTTTCTTATTTAGATTTTGATCTTTTATTTTCTCCTCGGCGATTTTTAACATACCACTTGATACATCTGATAAAATTACATGGTATCCCATTTTAGCAATTTTGATTGACCATAACCCTGTACCTCCGCCTGCGTCAAGCACGAGTGAATTATCAATCAATGTCTTTAGGCAAGTATTTTTCAATGTATGACCATGTTATATCATTGTAAAATCGCCAAAATGGTTCATTGTATGATTGATCGTAAGTTTTGGACTTTTCATCATGATATTTTGTTGAAGTTATCTTCATAATGCATTCCTGTTTCTTATAAATTCCTGCCAAGGGGGATAGAATCATAAATTATTTACGCAGTATTGCATGTAAATTTAATATAACCGAACTACTTCGTTTATGCTCTAAATTGGCATATTTTGCGAAATACTTCATTATAGTAACATAATTTTTCTATATTCATTATACTGTAAATCTTTTAAAAACCCTCTTTTAAAAGACTTATTTAAAACTCCCCTGGATCTTATGGGGTCAGATCTTGCAATATCACTTTTCCTCTTCCCCCTCAATTTTTTTAATTAAAATACTGACACATCCTATTTTTTCTATGGTTTAATTTTCCCTTTTACAAAGTCTTCCTTTTGAACATCTGTCTACAGTAATACCTAAAGCCTCAACCATCTGGTTAAGAAACTCCTCAGATCCTATGGGTTGTCACGGTAGGACAGCCAGTTACCTGACTGCCCCCGCACAGATCCCAGCGTGCGGAACTACCGCACTGGGCTCTTCAGAAATACTCGCTTCCGTAAAAGACACATTAGTATTG
>Ga0307377_10008446_pt1 | contig 10440 bp, 12 predicted proteins | sample TR3MG_FD_202535 | JGI IMG/M metagenome (GOLD analysis project Ga0307377, IMG submission 202535) | Soil microbial communities from Risofladan, Vaasa, Finland - TR-3 | ecosystem: Environmental > Terrestrial > Soil > Coastal area > Acid sulfate soil | place: Finland: Risofladan, Vaasa | collected... | reverse complement strand
CCGTCGCCAACAGCTTCTCGACCGCCTTCGCCGAACCATGTTCCTGCGAGAAACCGAGCAGTCCACTCACCGCAACGATGCCCAGCACGATGATCCCGTCCCCGGTTTCCTTCAGCACGAAAGAGAGTATGGCAGCGGCGATCAGCAGCAGGACCAGCGGGCTGGTGAACTGTCGCAGCAGCAAGGTCGGCACGTCGGATCGCTTGCGTTCGCCCAGCACGTTCGGGCCGATCCGGGCCAGACGGGCTGCGGCGACTGCGGTCGCGAGGCCGGCGGGTGATGACTCCAGCGCCGACAGCACCTCGGCCGCAGGCACGCTCCAGAACGAACGCAACGCGTCAGGCACTGCGGCCATTTCATCCGGGACGGCGGAAAATGGAAACTTCAGCGTGCGCATGGAGCTCCCCTCTCCGAGTGTAATGCCCATCACTTCCTGCACAGGTAAGGCCGTCAAAGCATACGCTTGCGCGGGTAGCCATTACTTTGCCGTCACTCCCAAAGATTGGCTTCCCCAAAGCGGACGCTCGCCAACGTCGGCGCGGGGGCGGTGAGCGACCGTCGGGCAACCGCCGGCTACCGACCAGTCGACGACCTAAACCAACGGTCACTGACCGGCCGCAACCAGCCGGTTGTCTTCTCCGTCAGGTCGCGAGATAGGAGACGTTGAAAACTAGTGCCAAAGACGGATCAAACACTCATCGTCGCCACAGACCCCGGCCAGAACCTGACCTTGCCCGAAGCACCACCAGATTGTTTAGTCCTAGCGTGATCGCTGAAATAAAGATCAGACGTTGCCATTGAATGCTTTAACCGGCTGCGCGGCGGCGGGAGCGTGCGTAAAGGCATGGATGCTTGCTTGCCGGTCAGGGCAGGACCGCCACGGCGGCTTGCGGTTCGCCTGCCGCGGGAGTCACCCGCTCTATCCATTGTCCGAACGCCTGTACGAAGCGCTGCAGCGACTGTGCAGCTGCCAGGTCGGTCAACGTGCCGCCCGGGTCGAAACGGGTGCCGGCGTTCGCAATGAACAAGGTCGGGGTCGGCATCACCAGCGCGCCACACGTATGCAGAACCTGCCGTACGGATGCCTGCGCCAGCCGGGTGCCCCACGGACCGCTGCTGGCCCCGAGCACGGCTACCGGCTTCTCCAGTAGTGCTTCGCCCTGGGGACTTTCGCGCGAAAGCCAGTCCAGCGCGTTCTTCAGTACGCCCGGGATCGCATGGTTGTACTCGGGCGTGGCGATGATCAGGCCATCCGCCCTCGCGATCGCCTTGCGCAACGCCTGCACGCCAGCCGGACCGGTGGGTTCGTCCTGTTCCAGATCTTCGTTGAACGGCGGCATCGCGGATAGTTCATCGTAAACGACCAGACGCAGCGTTGCGGGCGCCTGGGTTACGGCGGCACGCAGCAGGCGACGGTTCCAGGAATCGCGGCGCAGGCTGCCGGCGAGGCACAGCACGTGGCGGGCAGGAGTCGTATGGGTAGTGGTCATGTTCGGTATCTCCGGGAATGGGGAAATCAAAGTTCGATCAGTAACAGGCCGGCACAGGCGACCAGCAAGGCGCCCATGACGATGTCGGTGCTGCGGCGGACCGTGGGTCGGATCAGCCATCGCGCGAGCCACGTACCCAGCGCGGCCCACAGCAGCAGGCAAGAGGTCGGTATCAACACGAACAGTCCAGCCAGCGGCAGGTAGTCGCGCAGGGCGTTTGCCGGCGGCAGCGCCGCCAGCACGGTCAGCACCATCACCCAGCTCTTCGGGTTGAGGAATTGAAAACCGATCAGGCCTAGGGTGCCGGCAGGCAGGGTCGGATCCGGGGATGCGGCACCGGTCTTCAGAGGCCGGATGCCGCCGGCGCACAACGACATGCCCAGCCAGACCAGATACAGCGCGCCAGACACACCGATCCATTGCCGCAGCGACGGATGCGACGCCAGCACCGTGCCGGCACCCAGCATCATCGCTGCGAGTAGCAGCAGGCCACCGAGCACAATGCCGAGGATGGCCGGCATCGCCCCGCGCACGCCTGCGGGCCCCGCTGCACGCAACACCACCAGATTGTTCGGGCCGGGCGTGATGGCGGCCACGCATAGCAGGCCGCACAGGGCGAGCAGGCGATCCATCTCATGTTTCCTTCGGTATGGTCGGATGGAATGCATGATCAAGCGGTTGGCTGGTCCGTGCCGGGTGCTCTATGGTCTAGAATTCCGACCATGAACGAGCTGCCGCTGAACGCCTTGCGCGCCTTTGCCATGGTCTATGCGCATGGCGGCGTACGTGCCGCTGCACGCGAGCTGGGCATGGCGCATTCCTCGGTGAGCCGGCATCTTGGCGAGCTGGATCGCTGGCTGGGCGTGCCGCTGCTGCGTGCTTCGGCGGGACGAGGCGCGCTCGTCTTCACGCCGCAGGGCGAGGCGCTGGGTCGTGCCGTGCTGGCCGGCCTGCGCGGGATGGAACAGGCGGTGGCGGCGCTGCGTGAAACCCGTCCGGCGCATGCGGTGACCTTGTCCACCTCACCGTCGTTCGCGATCCGCTGGCTGCTGCCGCGGTTGCCCGCGCTGGAGAAGGCGCATCCGAAGATCGAGCTATCGGTGCAGGTGGAGCAGCGGCTGGATACGCTGGATGACGGCCGCATCGATCTAGCCATCCGCATGGGCGAGGGCCCGTGGTCGCAACTGCACGCCGAACCGTTGATGGACGATGCGCTGTACCCGGTGATGAGTCCGGCGCTATGGCAGGCGTCTGGACATCCATCGAACCCGGCGCAGCTGGCTGGTCTGCGCCTGCTGCATGATCGCGATCCGCAGGCGGCGTGGGAATCGTGGCGGCAGGCGCATGGGCCGGCGAAGCTCGCGCTGCAGGGTGGCGCGCGCTACACCTCGTCTGATCTCGTGTTGCGTGCGGCGATGCAGGGGCAGGGCGTGGCGCTGGCGCGCCACCGGCTGGTCGCGGACGACGTGACGAATGGCAGCCTGTTGCGCCCGTTCGGCGACCTCAGCCTGTCGCTGGGGCCGTCGTACTGGATCGTGCGGCCGCCGGCGAAACCACGCGCGGCGGTGGCGGCGGTGATCGAGTGGCTGCACTGGCAAGCGGCGGGCGCCGGGCCGCTTGCCGGCAGCCTGTGACGAGCAAGGTGCGATGGGCAGAGGTCGACCGATTCTATTGAAAAACACTCTTGCCGCGGCGTGATGAAGGTGATTGGCTGATCACCCATCGATCAAGCGGGATTTTTGCGATGATGGGACGTCAGCAGGCTGCACAAGCACCCTTGTTCTACGCCTTCAACCTTGGCGATCACGTCCCCGCCAATCATCTGTTTCGCGGCATTGATCAGTTCCTTGATCTGAGCGAACTGCACACGCATTTGTCCGCGCAGAACAGTCACACCAGCCGTCCCTCGATCGACCCAGCACTGCTGATCCGCATGCTAATCGTGGGCTACTGCTTCGGGATTCGCTCGGAACGTCGGTAGTGCGAGGAAGTGCACCTCCCCCTTGCGTATCGTTGGTTTTGCCGGCTGGGATTGGAAGATCCGATCCCGGATCACTCGACGTTTTCAAAGAATCGGCACTGCCGGTTTCGCGACAACGATACGCTGCGGTTCGTGTTCGAACAGGTGCTCGATGCGCATCCTGTCGGGAGGGCTTCAAGCACCCCCTGAAATCATACGAATTTGCGCGATAGTACTTTTTCTACAACCTCCTTTGAGACGGGCCTACCCGAAAGCGGCCGGTCGCGACCGGCTCAAATGGGTCGCAAGCTGCCATCCCACTTTTGGAACCCCATCATATTTGCTGAGGCGTCTGTTCATCGAAGGTCGTCTGACCGGTGCGCTCGCCTTGGCGCACGCGGCGACTCAGCAGGTTCGCTCGCAGCTCTTCAATGCAGGCCCAGCACGCTGCGCGCACCAGCGCGGAAGCGCCGGCTCAGATCCAGCCGCGTGCCGTCATGCAGCACCACTTCCGCGCCGCCTTTGAACAGCGGATGCACTTCGCGGATGCGCGCCAGGTTGACCAGGGTGCCGCGATGGATGCGCAGGAATTGCGCCGGGTCGAGTTGGGCCAGCAGGTGGCGCAGGGTGTCGCGGTGCAGGTAGCGGAGCGGGCCGACGTGGATGTGCAGGTAGTTGCCGTCGGCGCGGATCCAGTCGATGTCGTCGACGGCGAGTACGCGGATGTGCTCGCCGTGGCGCACGCTGAGGCGTTGCACGTAGCCCTCGGCGGGGGCCGGCTCGCTCGCTGCGCCGGCCGTTGCGTGCAGGCCTTGCCAGTGCTGGTTCACGCGCACCATGGCCTGGTCGAAGCGGCCCTGCTCGATCGGCTTGAGCACGTAGTCCAGCGCCATCGCATCGAACGCGCGCAGCGCGTGTTCGGCGAAGGCGGTGGTGAACACCACCAGCGGCAGGCGATCGGGGGCCAGTTCGTGCAGCAGCTCGAAGCCGTCCATGCCGGGCATCTGGATGTCCAGGAACAGCAGGTCCGGCTGCAGCGCACTCGTCGCCTGCATCGCCTCGGCGGCGTTGCCGCATTCGCCGACGATCTCCACTTCGGGGTGGCTGGCCAGCGCCTGGCGCAGCGCGAGGCGTGCCAGCACTTCGTCGTCGACCAGCACGGTGCGCAGGCGCGGCGTGCTCATGCGGCGTGCTCGGTGAATGGCAGGCGCACTTCGGCACGAGTGCCGCCGCCGGGGATCGGGCTGAGTTGGAGCTGTGCCGCATCGCCGAACAGCATGCGCAGGCGCGAACGCGTATTGCCCAGGCCGATGCCTTCGGCGGTGCCGGCCGGCGGCAGGCCGAGGCCGTCGTCGTCCACGCGCAGCTGCAGGTGGTTGCCGTCGCGCCGGGTGGAAACCCGCAGGGTGCCGGCACCGGGCTTGTCCTGCAGGCCGTGGCGCAGTGCGTTCTCCACCAGTGGCTGCAGGATCAGGTTCGGTACCGCGGCGGTGAGCGTGTCGTCGTCCACGTCCAGTCGCGTGCTCAGGCGATCCTGGAAACGCACCTGCTGGATGCCGAGGTAGCAGGCGAGGAATTCCAGCTCGCGCGATAGCGGCACCTGCGGCGCGTGGCGTTCCTCCAGGGTGAGCCGCAGGAAGTCGCTGAGCCGGGCGATCATCAGCCGGGCCTGTAGCGGGTCGGCCAGCGCCAGCGCCGAGATCGCGTTGAGCGTGTTGAACAGGAAGTGCGGCTGCAGTTGCATGCGCAGCGCCTGCAGCTGCGACTGCGCCAGTTGCGTCTCCAGCTGGGTGCGGCGCAGCCGCTCGTCGCGCAGGTGCCGGCGCGACTCCATCCCGCGCAGCACCGCCAGGATGATCCAGTAGGTGAGCACGGCAAGGTGGAAGCTGTAGGCAAACTCCATCCGCAGGTACTGGCCCAGCGTGTGCACCGGCATGCGGCCGGGCCCGCTCAGGTACCAGAACACCACCAGGTGGGCCAGCATCTGCAGCAGCGCCACACCCAGGCTGGCCGGTACCTGCAGGGCGAAGAAGCGTCGCCAGCCATGCCCCGCCGTCCGTCGCCCCAACCAGCCCACCAGCGGCACCAGGGCCATCCACAGCCAGAAGTTGGACAGGTTCCACGCCAGCGCGCGCGGCCAGTCCGGAGGGTACCTCTCGCTGATCGAGGACAGTCCGCCGCTCAGCGCATACGACAGCGCCAGCAGCGTCCAGAAGCCGAAGCCCAGGGCGAGTCGTTGCCGGTGTGAGGTGTCCTGGTCGGTCACGCGATGCTCCCGTGCCGGCGGTGAGGTTCCGACACGGCAACCCTTGCAATCAGCAGTGGCCCGTCGGACGCCGTGCGCTGCATCGAGTCAGACCGAGGCGCCAGCATGAGCAGTCTCGGCCAGCTTTTTGAGCGTCTGAATTTCTGTTGCCATGTACCGTTGGGTCAAGGAATCGGCGAAAAGCGCGACAAGCCCACTCAGGACACCCGAGAACGTGAACTCGAGTGTGAGCCTGCAGTTCGAAGCATCCAGCGGCTCGATGGTATGGCTTGCCAGCATGGCGAAGCCCAATGACCTGGATCGCCATACGAAGCTGCGCCCTGGTTCGATGGAAGTGACCTCCCACGTAGCCGGGCGAAGTTTGGGCTGCGTAACATGGAATCGCGCACCGACCCCGAAGGCGTCTCCGGCGATGGGCTCGACGACCGAGAAGGTCGACAACCACTGCGGCCATGAAGACACGGCGCACAGGAATGGCCAAACAGCCTTCGCCGGGGCCGCTATATCTGCGCTTGTGCTGTAAGTACGCATTCGGTGGTCTACCGTTGGAGCCGAGCGGCGGCGTGGCCGTTCGCTTGGATGAGATGATAAACCACGCTCTATGCACGGCTCCGAATGAAGCGCTGTGCGGATTGTTCCCAGTTCTGGCCGTCAAATGCGTGAATCTTCAGCGATGAAATGTCGATTCCATCCACGCAGCGGACATTGACGACCCAGGAGGTTGGAGCAATGCGAGAACGACTGAAAGTACTGATGCCGCAATGACGGCATGAGTAGTGCTTCGCAGTCATGGTGCCGAACTGATAGAGAACCAGGTCGTCCTCGCCGGTCAGGACCTCGAAGTGCGCGTCATCGGTGCCGAACCAAAGTGCTCCCTTGCGACTGCAGAGGGAACAATTGCATTCAATGGTGGCTCCCGGGATGGCTCCGAGCTCCGCCCGAAGTTCGAAAGTGACGCGGCCACAATGACATGAGCCCTTGTACGTATTCTGCATGCTGAAATCCTCTGACATCGGCATGACGTCCGAGTCGAGCGGCGTCGGCGGAACAGGCGAAGCCTGCGGAGGTGACGTCGGTCTCCAATGAGTGGCTGCGCGTCATCCATCTTGACTGCAGGTGTTCATCCACACCCTGTCGGCCAGGACGACGGATGTTTCAACCTGACGATGTGGAATTGACCAGTATGTAGCGAGGAGTCGATTCTTCTCGGCCGGGGAGACCAGCTTGAACCCGTTCTTCTGGTAGAACCCGATGGCCCAGGACGCCGTAGCCCACGTACCTATCAACATCGGCTTGCTCGTTAAAGACTGGACGTGGCGAAGGAGCCTCGTGCCCACGCCTCTGCCTTGTAACGTCGTCATCGTGTAAGCGTGGCGGACCAGAGAAACATCCTTCTTGTCTTGTATGCCCATGACACCAAGCAAGCTGTCGCCGTCGAACGCCGCCCAGAACTCTACCCCGCAAGCCATCTCCTGGCGTAATTCGTCCTCGGGCATATAGGGTTCATGCCACCGGTCGGCGGGTATCACGCCTCGATAGGCCTCGGCGGCGTCGTTGATGATGGCCAGGATGGCCTCAAAGTCATGATCTTCAGTCTTGCGGATCTGCACTTTAATCTCCTGTAACGTCCAGCGTGAGGGCAAGCGCATGGCAGGCAGGCTCCGCCGTGGCATTGCCACAACGAATCGATTCCGGCATGAACGACTGGTCAAGCATCGCCCTCGAGCTTTACGTGGGGAACCAAGAAACTCATGTAGTCGGCTTTGCCCAGCGGGACGCCGAGCTTGCGCAAGATGGCGTAGGTGGTGGTCATGTGGAAGTACAGGTTCGGCAGAAGGTAATCGCTCACGTATTGTCGGCCGGGCAGCTCGCAGTATCTGCCGGGGCCAAGACCGATGCGCTTGACCTCATCGAGCTTCTCGTCGCCGGCAAAGATACCGGAAACCAGCTCCCTGGTCTGGCGGATATGCGAGCGAGCCAATGCTACGGAGTCGACGTCCGTCGCCAGATTTTCCACCGGTTCGCCGGCGCACCACTGCGAGAAGCCACGCGGCTGGTTGCACGCAAAAGCGATCTGGGTTCCGAGCGGGAACATGTCCGGCGCAAGGCGTTCGCGCAGCGCGGCGTCGAGATCGGCGAGGTGCTTCTCGCCAACGTCGAGGATGTGATCAAGGGTGTCGAGTCGCGACAGGAAAACACGCTTGAGCTCGACGAGTTCCTGAGTGGCCATGTTGGGCTCCCGAAAAGTTGGCGGTGAGGTGTGACGCCAGAGTGCGACAGGGGCGCCGTGCGCAACAGTGCTGGAGGCCATGCTTCGGCGACCGCATCGCGCTCAGTGGGTCGGCCGGCGGCGCAGCCAGGGGGCCAGCGACAGGCGATGGATGCGCTGACCCGCGCCGCTGAAATACAGCGTCCGGTGATCCGGGCTCAGCCGCGACTCGTTGCCCGCGGGTCCCAGCGGGATCGGCGTGCCCCAGCCGCCGGCGCTGGCAAATGCCACGAAGATCGCGCTGCGGGTGTCGGTCGAGGGTGGCCGATCCGAAGTGAACACGATGAAGGACTGGTCCGGAGCGATCGCCGGGTCGTAGTCGGCCAGCCGTCCGTTGCTGAAGGGCAGTGCGCGCGGGGCTTGGAAGTGGCCGTCGGCGAACCGGCTGAGATAGAGCCGGAAATGGCCGGTGACCGGATCCGGCTGCATGAAATACAGGCTGCCGTCTGCCGCCACCGCGGGCGCGTAGACCGACGAGCCGGCGTTGACCGTGTCAGGCAGGCGGCGCGGTGCGGACCAGCCGTGGGCGGTGCGCTCGACCCGCCACAGGTTGCCGCCGCGGCCGGGCAGGAAGTGGCCCTCGTAGTTGCCGTCCAGGGGCTTGCCGGCCGGCCGGGCCGGGCGGTTGGAGACGAACACCAGGTAGGAGCCGTCGGGCGCCATTGCCGGTTCCAGATCCATCCAGGCGCCACCCGAGAAGGGCGCCGGTTGCGGTACCGACCAGCGGCCGTCCTGGCGCCGTGAGACGAACAGGCGGCGCGTGATCCCATGGCCGCGGGCGAACACCACCGTGCCGCCGTCCGGCGTGAAAGCAGGCGAGGCGTCGTGCTCCGCGGTCCACGGTCCAGCAGCGAGCGGCGCGGCGGCGGGATGGGCGGCAGCCGTTGCCGCGTGTGCCGGCAGCGCGCACGCGACCGCGCAGGGACCCAAGGCCAGCGCGATGGACAGGATCGGCGACGGGGGGCCAAATCGCATGGAGTTCTCCTTCTTGAAGGGCGGGGGGCAGGACGATCGAACGGCCCGTCGTCAGCGGTCGCCGCGGGCCGGTGCATGCAGCCATCGCGCCAGCGACACCTGCCAGATGTGGTCGTCGCCCGCGGGGGCATCGCGGTGGATGATCGGCACAGGATGGCGCGCGGCATCGGTACCGTCGCGGGTCTTGTGACAACCGGCGCGACGGTGGTGATGAACGGTGCCGGCATTCGCGCCGCCGGTAGCAAGTGCGGATGTCGCGAGGTTCCGCATGACGGAACAGCCGCCGCACCGGTATGGTTTGTGCCGCCGGCCGCGGCATGCCGGCCGCTTGTCACGTCGTCACGGGCGTTCGTCACAGCAACGATGCGGCCGTCTGTCCAGCACGGCAATGTCGACCGGCGGCAAACCCGCTGACAACGAGGGCAGCAACATGCGCAGGCAACACATCTTTCAGATCGGCATGGCGGGTCTCGCCGTGCTGGTCCTGGCGGCCGAGACGATCATCGCGGCGACCTCGGCCGCGAGTGCGGTCGGCATCGACGAAACCAGCAAGACCGAGGCGGCGGTAATCGCCGTCGACCAGCACTGGATGGAGGCCGAGCTCGGCGGCGACACGGCCTGGCTCGACAACATGCTGCTACCCGAGTACCGCTCGGTCGGTACCGACGGCGCGGTGCATCCGAAGGTCGCGCTCATGGCGCATGCGGCGAAGAACCGCGGCAACGACGCAGAGCGACGCAAGGTCGAAGCGTGGCTGAAAACGCATCCATCCGGCGAGTCCGTGGTGATTCACGGCGATACCGCCATTCTTACGTTCTACGACCCGGCCCAGGGCGCGGCCAAAGACGTACGCTCGTCCGACATCTTCGTCTACGTCGACGGCCGCTGGCACGCGTTGTACTCGCAGCACAGCAGCGCCCGGAGCGACTGAGGCGCTCCGGCTGCGGAACGTCAGGCGTCGGCCACGCGCAGCACCAGCTTGCCGAAGTTGCGTCCCTCGAGCCGGCCGATGAAGGCGGTGAAGCCGGGCATGCCCGGCCCGCCCAGTGCCAGCGAAGGCTGCGCGGTCTCGCCCGGCGGCGCGAGATCGCTGCCGTCTCGAGGCAGCTGCGGAAACTCCTGCAGGCAGGCACGCCCGATCGGCGCTGCCGCGCGGAGAATCACCAGGCGATGCGCTGGCCGTCGCGGAAGAACTGGCCGGTCGGCGCCGGGGCCGGCAGGCTGGCCGCCCATACGATACCGACGGCACCGTGTTCCACCGGCCGCCCGCCGGGGCCACCGAGTGCGGTGGCGACCCAGCCTGGACACACCGCATTGACCACGATGCCGCTGCCGTCGAGCTCTTCGGCCAGTGTGCGGGTATAGGCGTTGAGCGCGGACTTGGATGTCCGGTACGCCACGCAGTGGGGGCTGCGCGAACTGTTGGCGGCGCAACCGCTGGATACATTCACGATGCGCCCGTAGGCGTGCCTGCGCATCA
>Ga0307377_10008443_pt1 | contig 10443 bp, 13 predicted proteins | sample TR3MG_FD_202535 | JGI IMG/M metagenome (GOLD analysis project Ga0307377, IMG submission 202535) | Soil microbial communities from Risofladan, Vaasa, Finland - TR-3 | ecosystem: Environmental > Terrestrial > Soil > Coastal area > Acid sulfate soil | place: Finland: Risofladan, Vaasa | collected... | reverse complement strand
TCTGCCGAGAAACCGAACTGTCCCATCCGTCCACACCCCCGCCCCGCTGACTTTCGCAAATGCCAGCAACGTGCCCGCGCTCGGATTCACGAACGAGTTCAGCGTTTGGGAGTACCAGGTCACATAGTCGTTGGTGCCATCGAAATAATACGCATAGCGCAGCGGGCCAGTGGCCGCCTGTCCCACATCCGCCCCGGTGTTCGTGGCGTTGAGGGGATTGACTTCGGTGACGGAGAGGTCGTCGAATTCGACATAACCGCTTGAACCCATCAAACGCACATACGCTATGGCACTCGTGGCCATGCCTTCAATTTCCAAATACTGCCAATCTGTTGAAATAGTACCACTTACATCCAGATTGCCTAGTATGAATCTGGGGTAACCTGTTCCATCGCCTCTAGCCCATCCAGGGAACTTGTATCGTTTCCCAACCGTCATTATACCCTGGTATGCTGTTGGATTTGCTGTTGATAAGTAAGCTATGCGTAAAAGTCTTGACCCACCATGAGGATTTGTGGTTTGTTTTGATAATGTTCCAGTGCCGGTACTCCACGCACTCGTATCCGCCGCCTCCATATTGCCATCGACCAGCAACTCCGCGCCGGGATAAGCAGATGAGGCGAGAATATTCGTCTGGGTCAGCGCGACCGTCGCGCAGTTGATCGTGCCGTCGAAATCGGTGGTCGGCGTGTAGGTCAGCGCCGTGCCCGTCGCCGTGATCGTCTGCGTGTTCGTACCATCCACCGCAATCGCCGCGCCGCCGGTAGGCGTGACCGTCCCAGCGGTGCGCCCGGAGACGACGGTAACGAGTTTATAGGTGCGGCCCGGTTGTAACAACCCCGCTTGAGCGAGTGTCGCGGTCCCCGACGCAGCAGCGTGCGTCGCCAGCTGGGCGCTTGGATTCGACCAGCCCGCCCCGGCGACATAATCCGCATACGTGAGTAAGGCGATCTGCCGCCCCTCTGCCAGCGCCGTATTGTACGCCTGCGGATACGACCCGCTGAGTTCCTGGAACGACAGCATATCGCCGCCGTAGGTGTTGATGACCGAACGTAAATAGGTTTCGAACGCCACGCCGCCCCACAGCGGCACGCCCATGACTGGTAGACTAACGCCCATTACCGCACCTCCGCAATCGTGATTATGCCGCTGCGCCGCCAGATGGGCAGCACTTCAATGCCATAATCGAAGTCACACTGGTAGCCCGCCAGCCCGTCTGGGTAACTGATATACACAATCATATAGTCCTCAGCATCCTCGCCCGCGTTCGGCCAACAACTAAAATAATGAATCCAGGGGCCGTGTTTGACATGGACTTCGACCGACGCGCGCGTCTGCGCGATCACCGGCTGGCTGCCCATGAGAACCAGCCCTACCACAAGCCCGACCAGGAAGCGTTTCATCAGGCATCCGCCGCCGGGTAGAACCAGAGTTTCGTCAGGCGCACCGCATACCCGCCGCTGGCCCCGTTCTTCCCATTCACCAGCCCGGTCAGGACATGCCGCCCGCCTTCCGTCGCGGCGATGACCACCCCGGCGACGGTTTGTTTGACGGCATACACTGTCCCCGCGACGTACCAGTCCTGTCCCGCCTGGATCAACACCCCATCCACATACCAATCAATTTTGCCCCCCGTCGCTACCGTCCCTCCTAGCGCCGCAAAGGTGTACGTGCCCTCATACAATACGAAACTCTGCGTGAAACTGTCTTTATCTGCCGCGACGCTTTGGGCCGCGTAATAGCAGTACGGCTGTGCTGCCTGTACCGTGACGACAATCGCATTGCCCGCCGTGACGATGCTGGAATCATGAAACATACTCGCGCGCAGGGGCAGGTTATCATACAGCCAATCGAAATTGGCCTTGATATGCGCGTCCATGAACGCTTCTGTTACTAATTCATCCGCTGCCCAATCACGAGGCGAGGACCAGACCATTAGTAATCTCCTCCTGTCGCACTAAGCGGCATAAAATAGATATTGGTCAGCATCAGGTCGTAACCGCCGCTCGCTGCATTCTTGCCGTTGATCGTACACGTCACGACATACCGCCCGCTGGTGGGCACCGCGATAACCCATGACCCCGGCGATTTAGAGAGGTATTGTCGGGCCGCCCATACCGCCGTATACAAATCATGAGCCACAACCAGGTCATAATCGCCAATGGAGAGGTCAATTTTCCCGGTGTCAGACGTTCGGACACACCAACCATCCACCTGATAAATGCCCTCTGCCAGGTACACGCTGTTGGTCCAGGTATCGCCATTAGCAGAGGCGTTCTGATAGGCGTAACAGCAGTAATACTGGGCGCTTTGCACGGTGGTGGTCAGCGCATTGCCGACCGTCACCAGCGCTTCATCGTGCCAGAGCACGGCTCGCTGAGGATGCGCCCGATAGTACAAGTATTTGAACTCGTCCCGTACATAGCGGTTCATCAGGTACGCGCCGATGTCCTCGTCCGCCGTCCAGTTGTAGGGAACGCTCCACAGTCCCATTACAATCCTAGCCTCGTCGTATCTTCGAGCAAGCTGTACGTGGCGTTTTCTAATATCCAGGTTGGATTGTCATCCATCCGCCGTACATACCAGGTCAGCCCGTGCGCGCCGCTCACATCCAGTGAACAGTTCCAGCCGTGAATCAGGTACTTATGGCTGTCGATAGCCGTCTGCGTGTCGCTAATCGCCACCGTGTCGCCCGGTGCTATGCTGTACAGATGTGTCCCGTTAATCTCGCGCGTATTGCGAAAGTCCATGCGGCTGATCAGCGTGTGCGGGTCTTTGCGCCGCACCAACTCATACGCGGCGACCGCCTCAGCAAAGCGGCGATCCGCGCACACAGGTAATCGTATGCGCATGGTCTTGAGGCCATAGGCGGCGATGCTGGTCGCATCCTGTAGCACAATCAACTGTTTGTCATAGGCGATTAGCGCTGTCCCGCGCACCTGGAAATCATGAATGAAGACATACACCCAGGTCGGGTTCTTGAAGGTCGCTTCCAGGTCGCCGCCGTTAATCGCCAGCGTGACGGTGATCAGATCTTTAGCGGTGATGTCCAGATTGCCCGATCCCGGCCCTGTGAAAACTGAGTAATCGGTGCCGGACACCGGCGCGATAATTGACGTGGCCCCCACGATATTGCCCGTAGCGGATTCCAGATACGCCAACTTGACGGTATTCGCTCCCGGCGTCACGGTTGAATTGCGGCGCTTGGTGCCGGACTTGGGCGGCACGACAATCACGCCGTTGCTCTGCGCAATCACGCCCACGTCAGCCTCACGGCGCGGCACATACTCCACTATGATTTCATTCGCGATATTGTCAATGCTCACGCGGGGATCAATCTTGTGCGGCGTGTTATCCAGCGTGATGCTGGCTGCCACCGCCTGCTGCTCAAAACACCATTGGTAGCCCTTAAAAGTCAGCGTGCCATCCGGCGCGCAATAGAACAGCCCATACTCCCCGTCGGCGATCTCCTGCGCCGCGCGCAGCCCGTTCGTGCGTTCTGCCGCCCACCCATCCGCCGCCAGCGGGAAGGTTTGCCCCGTTTCAAAGCTGGTCAAGCCTGATGGGGCATCCGCGCCGCCGGTCAGCGTTGCATCATTCAGCGTGATCACGCTCGAATCGGTGATGAGGTCTAACGCATTGCCCCATGCCCCGCGCGCATTGGCTGAGAGGGTGATGGTCGCCGGACTGAGCATCACACCTTGAGTAGTTGGACTTGCATTCGCCCATACCCCTGCCGTCTTGAGTTTCAAGACGAATGCAAACGGGGCGACCGTATCAATCCCCCAGTTGATGTAATTGACGCCCGACGATCCCCGGTCGGTAGTCAGAACCACATGGTAGCGCTTATAAAGGTCGAGAGAAATTGTGCCGGGAAACGTAACGGTTATCCACCCACCCCCCGCTGCTAAATCCGCCTCGTCAACGGTAATGGTCGCATTGGCGTCGCATAAGGTGCCGCTGGGATCGCCCGCGCTATCGGTTTCAATCCGAATGGTCACTGTCCCCGTTGGTGATCCCACCTTTTGCAAATACAGCTTCAGGGTGGCGATCTCTAAGTCGGTATCACCTAGAATGATGCGATTCGCCAGCGCCTCATAGTTGGAGGCGGCATCCCGCAGCGCAACCCATCCCGTGCGCTGGTCACTGGTTACACCCATCCCCGTCGTGCTTTCGGCGGTGACGTACTGGTGACGTACCGTACCGGTCCCATAATTTGTCCCCGCCCCAGCTTCTCCATTAATGGCGGCGGCCAGGTTGTCGGCGGTTTGGTCCTGCAAGTCGTAGCCCGTGCTGTCGCCAATCAGGATTTCATCGGCTATCCCGGTCAGCGTGTCTTTGAAGGTGTAGACGCGCGCGCCGACCTGGATCGTTTGCCCGTCGGTGATCTTGTCCTCGAATACGGCGCTGCCCTCAGCAATCGTCCCACCGAACGCCGACGCGCAGATTTTGGTGAGGATGGTCGACGCGGTTTCATTCTCCTGCAACGGCTGGCTGATCCCCGCGTCCTGCAATAACCCCATGCCGTCAACCGCCTGCACAATGCACGTCCGGTTACCGTGTATATGCCCGCTTTCCGGTGCCCAACTCTCGACCCACCCCCTGAAGATCATCCAGTCGGTCACGCCGTCCGTCGCATCGACTCGGATCGGCAGGCGCGGCACCAGCGACTCGTAATACGTCCCAGCGGCGTAATCGGGCGAGAAGAGGCGGTCTTCATTATTGAGCACTAGCGTGCAGCGCCCCACATCAGCACAATGCTGGTCGGCGGCGCGCGCCCCCGCCGTGATGGTGGTCGATTGCCAGTACGCCGAGATGTCATCGCCAGCGGTCGTGAACGCGCCGTCTTTGCCCCAGTCCACGTACACCTTGCACGCCAGGTCAGTGGTCATCAGGCCACCGCCACGCGCACGTTACGCCGGTTGCCCTCAGACACCACGCCGTCGAACAGAACGCCGCTGTCAATTTGCAATGTGAGATAGACCGCATCCCTAAATCTGGATTTACCACCCAACGAATACGCCCCTTTTGGGTAGTGCATTCCACTGGAATTCGGCATAAAGAGTTCAGGCTGCGCCTCTCTGCCGACTAATACCGGCACCCCTGCGCTATAAGGGCCAACAAAGTCCCCCCCCGGTCCCCCTGGGCCACGCGGCAAGTCAGCCCCCGCGCCCGGTGGTGCCACAGTCCCGCCCTGTAATGGGGGAGGAGCTTCATAGTCACCACCCATCCCGAAACCAGGCGGCATCTTCACCGACGATCCTTCGATTAGCCCCAGCGTGATAGCCCATTTGACCATTTCTTCCAGCATATCGTGAAATAGAACAATAGCCGCCGGGATGGGGAACACAATCGCGCCCAAAATCTTCCCCAGGTTATTCGCGATCCATTGCCCGCTGCCCTGAATGCCCGTGATTTTGTCGACTAACTCCTGTACCGGCTTGGGGAAAATAAACCCGCCCAGCGCCTTAGTGAACAAATCCCATAAGGCCGGGAGGTTGCCCAAAATCGTCTTCAGGTTCTCCCAGATACCGATCCACGCCCTCAAGTCATCAGTGTCCACAAACAGATTGGCGATGCCCATAGGAATGGCGAAGATGAGATCGATAACGGCATCTAAGTATCCAACCAAGTCGCCTTCTTTGCCTTCTTTTTTCATGTTCGCAAGGGCACCGGTCACGCCGTCCATGTTATTAGATAGGCCGGCCATAACCAATGCCGCCAGCGCCGCCGCCGGGCCTAAGAACCACAGTACGCCCGCCAACCCCAGCACAGACCCGGAAAAGAGTTTAACATCATCATCCATATCACTTAAAATGGGTCCCAGGGTAGTTTTCATCCCTAGCCAATCTTCCGTCCAGGCATAGGCCAGGAGTCCTACGGCGAGGATAAGACCGAGTATGGGTAAGTTAATAAGCGCGAGCGCGGCCCCTAGCTTTAATATGCCGCCATAGACGACTGCGCCGCCTAATACCGCCCCCATTGCCAGGAGTGCGTTTTCAAAGGCTGGTTCATGGTCGCCTATAAACCCGGTGATTTTCCCGCCCACCTCGCTAATCGCCTTCTGCAACTCGCCCATGCGCCCCGCCACTTTCTGGATGCGCTCGGCGACATCCCAGGAATGCGTGAGTTGGACTAAGGGCCACAGCGCCTGATGGCTGGTGATGCCATACTTGCTCACGGCGGTGATCGCATTAGCCACATCCTCAGCGAACCCGCCGATTTTATTGACAGCGGGTTCCAGAGCCTTATCGGTAAAATCAAGCAGGAAGGGGATGACCGCCATGCCCACTTCCTCGGCAAAGTTCAGAAACTTGTTCTTGAGAATGTCGATTTTGCCCGCCAGCGTATCCCCGGCGGCAACCGCTACCCCGCCGAACTCGCGTTCCAATTCGCCCAGGATGATCGCTTGAGCGCTGGCGACATCGCCTACTTCCATGAACTTCTTGATCTGTTCTTCTTGCTCTTCTGATAACTGGATGCCAATACGCCGTAGTGCGGTCACCCCTACAATCGGGTCATTCAGCGCCTTGCCCAACTGGATCGAGGCTTCCTCCATACTGCCGAACATCTCGGCCATGTCCAGCATCGATTTCACCGCACGCGGGAAGACATTCGATCCAATGTTCGTAAACGTCAGGAGCATCGTTTCGCCCTGAAGGATGGCATCATCTGAGAAGCGCGTGATCTGGGATAAGGCATCGGCGAGGTTTTGCGCGGCATGCGAGGTCACCCCCGCTACGCCGCCAGTGGACCGAATCACTGATTCGAGTTTGGCGACGTTCAGTTCGGCTTCCATCGCCTCCTTTACCGCCAACCCCAGTCCCGCGCCGAGCAGCCCAACGCCAATCGACGCGCCGATCATGGCCGTCTTGAATGCGCCTTTCGAGAAGGAGGCAAATTTATCCATCCCCCGGCCCGCTTGATCCAGACCGGGAGTGAGTTTGTCCTCTAAACTCAGGACGGCGAATAAACTGGCGACCTGTGTGCCTGCACTCATATGCCAAACCTTTTCGCGGCGTCATACTCAGCGATGGCTTTTTCTGCCCGCGCGATTTCTAACGCGTCGCATTGATCCAGATACGACAACGCATCCCATTCAAGCGGCGAGATGTTCATCCACCGCGCCATGCGGACGCGCATCACCCGATCCACTTCGTCAGGGTCGAACAACACGCCCTGCGGATTCATGTGAGCCAGGATCAGCGCTTCGCCGAGTTTTTTGTCACTTGTTCCGGGTGGCGGGCTTCCGTCGCTGCGTCCGTCAACTCATCGATCTTGTCTGCGCGCAGCCAATCAAACGCCCCCGGTTTTGACCAATCCAGGTCCGCCGGGGCACCGGGCACCAACCATTCCACCGGGACGCTGACAATGCGCTGACAAACCTTAGCTTCGAATTCGTCCTGAAGCCTCTCGAATTCGTCAAACTTCTCCTCGAATTCGTCATCGTCATAGGCGGCAGGATCGGCTAATTTCGCCGCCAGGCGCTGTAGCACCGTTTGCTCGCGGGTGGCTATTTTCTGCTCTTTGCGCGAATACGTTGTGTAGTCAAAAACAGGCTTAGAGCCGTTTTCAGTCACATCTTCATGTTTGCGCGCCATTATGCCCATACCCCGCCCGCATACATATCGGTGGTCGGCGCAGACGCGGCGTCACCGTTCACGGTATACACGACCATCTCTTTGCTGACCTGGGTGGTATGTGAGATGCCCGTCAGAATGACAGGCAATACGTGCTTGGGCTTGCCCACAGCGCTGCCCTGCTGCCCATAGGTGATCGTGTGCGATCCCTTCAGTAAGGCCAGCGAATAGCCCGCTGCGCTGTCTGCCCGGATATCAAAAGAGATGGAGGCATCCTCCAATCCAGGGGATCGTGTGACATGATCCGTACTCGATCCGGCGGTAGTTTCAACGGTCGCTTGTGTGAAGGAGGGATTAACACTGACGAGATACGCACTCAAATTCGTCCCGTCAATATCGAAATACCAATCGTTTGTTGCATAGGCTGCCATTGTTTCAGGTCTCCTGTTACTAGGTGTGCTGCATAAATAGGCGATAAAACGCCCCAACGTGATAGACGGTGATCGTGTTTGATACCGGTTCAGCTAGAAAGAATGCATCCTCTTCGGTGATCGAGAGGATGGTCCAACTCGTGCCACCCGACAGATAGTCGTCGGCGTTGTCCTGATACCCGTGATCGTCCAACAGTTCAGTGATGCGCTCGGCACAGATCATCACATCGGCCATTTTGTCGCTGACCGCCTTGACCGCGATCCGTAACTCGGCGTCGCGCTGCTTGATACGATTGGCGCTGCCCCCGCCCGCCCAGAACTGGACGACATAGGGATAGGTCGTGCCGCTCTTGACAACCGATATGCGTATCTTTCTGCCCCAGGGTTCAGCCCCGGCAGTGAGCCGGTTCTCAATGGCGATATACGCCGCCTGTAATGCGGGTCGGCTCATCGCACCATCTCGAATTCACGCGCGTGCTGCACGATGTCTCGGCGCAACCGCTCCATCGATGGCCCCATGAACGGCCAGGTATACCCGTGCCGCGTGCTGCCCAGTTCCAGGTACACGCCGTATTCGGTGCCGTCGTGAATGATGCGCGTGTCTGCGCCTTCCGGGTCCCATTCAATAGTATTGATGAGTTTCCCCTTATCTATCCCTGGCGGACCGCCGGGCGGAGCGGGCGATATACCGAAATGGCGCTTAATGTCGTTTACCATCCATTCGGCCTCGCGGTCTAAGAACTCGCCCCGGCGCTGGGGCGTGCTGTTGATGATCCGTTCCAGTTCTTTGGTGTCGACCTTAATCGTATAGGACGCGATCTGTTTAGCCATAGACCCTCACCACCACCGCCTGGGTGTCGACCAGAGATGTCAAAGGACTTCTCACATCCACCACCTGCCACGCGCTGTCGTCACTGTCCAGCGTGATCCGCTGGTTGACCGCCAATGCCGTCCCATACGGGCAGACAATCCGCGTCGATCCGATGATCACTTCGCGCTCCCCGACGCGCTGTGGCGTATCGCCCGGCGCGCGCTGCGTGATCACCCGGCAGGCAACGCTTGACGCGACGAGCACATACTGGTCACTGAGGACTTCGCCCATTTCGCCCACCGCGTCCGCGCCGACCTCAATCGTGCAGGTGTCGGTCATCAGCGCTTCAGCCGTCGCACGCATGGTCGCCAGGATGGTATCGAGCAGGTTAAGCACCATAGGTCGGTTCCTCAGTTGCGTCGCTGTCCGCGCGGTAGACATGGGTCACGCTGGCCGTCATCACCGAAATGCCGAACTCATTCCGCTTCTCACGCAGCAGCAAGATATAACCGTTCCGCGCTTCCGTGTTCGTGACTTGCAACCAGTCGGCGCGAAAGTCGGGCCGCGACAACTGGCTGATGATGTATTTCAGCCCAGCGATCACCGCCTTGTTATTCGTGCCTTCGACGGCGATCAGCGACGTGATCAGCGCGTCTCCGCAGTGAAATCTCGTAAAATCCACTGGATCAGTCAGGTCGTCCGTAAAGGTAAAGGCCATGTCATCCCACCATCAAGTTAAGATGCAGGGTCAGGTCAGTCGCGGCGGCATAGTCCGGCGTCGCGCTGGGCACCAGGCGGAAATAGAGAGATTGCCCGGCGAGCGTCTGCCACATGACAAAACTGGACGTGAGCGCCCCACCACAGCCATACACAAACGCCATATCGCACAGCGACCCGGTTGTATCGTAATCTGACGCGGCGATAGCGATCTTGCCAATGCACAACAGTGCATCCGCGACGGGCTGCGTATAGATTACCGCGTCCGCAATCGTAGAGGGCGCACTTTCATACACGTACAGCGTGTACGGCTCCGCCTGACATGCGTCATCAATCAGCCGGATCGCATTGATGTACCCGCCGCCCTTGATCTGCGGGATCGCGTCGCTGGTCAGCGTGCCACCGACCACATCCAGCGCCTCATAGGCAGTGAGCGTGACGGTGATCGGCACTTCCACCCATAACGATGTCCATTGAGGTTGCATCGTCTATCCTTCCTGAAAGGGGGCGAGTTGCCCCGCCCCTCATGGTCTATCCGCTGTGTTACCCTTACGTTGTTTCGACGGTGCTCAACCCAGACGTTACGCTGGGGGTCGGCCCGTTGACGTAGGCGTGTGTCACCACGTCCGCAACACCCGTATAACCAACAAACTGGTACGGCCATTGCAGAATGATATAGTGCGTACTGGACGCCGTGATATTGAAAGCATCAGTCAACGACGTTGCCCAGTTTACGCTCATGTTGTGAAACAGGCAGTCCTTCCAGTAGTTCGTACCCGCGCCACTGACTTTGACGGCGAAGTGTCCTGCTGTGTCGGATTGCGACGCAAAGGTACAACTATCGAAACGGTTTTTGCTCCCACTCATCACCAACTCAGCGTTAGCCGCCGCGCGTGTGATGGTG
>Ga0307377_10008441_pt1 | contig 10444 bp, 13 predicted proteins | sample TR3MG_FD_202535 | JGI IMG/M metagenome (GOLD analysis project Ga0307377, IMG submission 202535) | Soil microbial communities from Risofladan, Vaasa, Finland - TR-3 | ecosystem: Environmental > Terrestrial > Soil > Coastal area > Acid sulfate soil | place: Finland: Risofladan, Vaasa | collected... | reverse complement strand
AATATGGTCCAGGAACTTGACGAAGTTACGGCGCAAGCCACCGACGCATCTTCGGAAACTCCCGCACCGTACAAAAGCCTGCTGCCTGAAGACCGTTGATGCCCATGTACGCGTTTGCGTCCAGCATCTGCCAGATCTGAGGGCCTTCTCCGTCATAGGGAACGTCATCTTTTCGGTCCTCGAACAACACAGCCGCAGTGATGCCCAGGACCTTCGTGGCGGCGTAGGACCAGGCAGTCGCTTCGCAGTCCCCCATCTGCATGATGCCCCGGCACACGGGATCCTCGCGCCCCTCCGCGTCCATGAACGGGTTGTCCGCCATGTAGTTCTCGATCTCCTGCCGGAGTTGCATGGTCGGGAGGGAACCGGGTTCCACGTAGCCACGCAGGAGTTTGGGGATGCAGGCGAGATGCCCGGCTTCGTGAAGTACGTCGCCGACATGGGCAACCTCCCGGTTCACAATGATCTTGCCCTGATCCAGCCATACCCCGCGCACGAACGAGTCCGGGTGTTCCCCGTCGGTGAACTCGATCTCGAGCCCGACCGAGCGCAGCCAGCTCGTGATTCGATCGTCAACCTTCATTGGTGTCGAGAAGCCCGATCTTCTTCGCATGTGTTCGCCATGCGAAGCGTTGTTCTTCGGTCGCACGCAGCATCATCAGGTATGCGGTACGTGCTGCCTGTGCGTCATTGAGTGCGCCGTGTCGCTCGTCCCGGTCGAGCTCGATGCCCAAGAACTTGCAGATGGCATCAAGATTGAGAAGGTCGAGCCCACAAGGAACGAGATGCTCCCACGCGAGAGTAGTCGTGTCGATGACGTGACGCGAGAGTTTGCGGTATGCCTTCTCGACACCGGCCCTATTCAGGCCACGGATGATGAACTCCCGGTCGAAGTTCGGGTTCTGTCCCACGATGGCCTTGTGCTCGAATACTTCGAGAATCTGGGGCACGAGCTCCTTGAAAGTCGGCGCGTCTTTCCAGTCTTCTTCGGTGTAACCGTTGATCTCGAGCGCCCGCTTGGTGCCTTTTTCATCGAACGCCAACGCTTCGGCGAGGTTCATCGGCTTGACCTTGCTATCAAGGAACACGTTGCCTTCAATCCCCACCACAGCGATCTCGAGGACTTCAGCGTGAGGGTTATCCAGGAGCCCGCTCGTTTCCGTGTCTGGGAACACCACGGGCTTGAGACGGAGGGGCGGAATTTGGGGTCTGTTTTCGGCCATGTCCCTACTTGTACCCACGGAGTCCGAGGCCCAAAGGGATCAGTCTTTCCAGAAGGCCAGAGACAGCAGTAGTTGCCATAAAACCGCCTTTAGCGTCACTGGGTAAGCCCACCACATAATTTCACGATATCACAGTTTCCGTGAGATCCGGGGTCGGGTATAAAAAGGGAGACGTGGACACAGATCGGAACGTCCACGAGAACAAGGTACGAGATGAGCAACAAAATCTTCTGTGGTGGCCTCGCTTGGGGCACTGATGATCACGGGCTGCAAGAGGCCCTTTCTGAGTTCGGTCCCGTCCGTGAAGCCAAGGTAATCACTGACCGGGATACGGGACGTTCCAAGGGCTTCGGCTTTGTAACCTTCGAAGACGAAGCCGGGGCTAAAAGCGCCGTGGCAGCAGGAACGATTGAGCTCGACGGACGCACGGTTCGCATCGACGAAGCCAACGACAAGCCTCGCACTGGCGGTGGTGGTGGTCGTCGGGACGGGGGTGGCGGGGGTCGTGGAGGGGGTGGCGGCGGTCGTGGAGGAGGTCGCGACGATCGGTACTAACCGAGACCACAGGGTTCTCGTTGCCTTCGGGCTACTAGGTCCCGCATAAAAATGAATCCCCCGCTAGCCCACAGGCCAACGGGGGATTCACGTAGTGTTTGACACGTTACCTCGTTACGAGGAACTCCAGCAGGGACTTGTCTCCCTTTGCTGAATTGCAGTCGATGCACGCGGGCTCGAGGTTGTTACGCCCGAGCTTTGAACCACCACGAGCACGCGGGATCACGTGGTCCTGCGTCTTGTTCTCTCGGTTGAGTTCGCAGTTGCAGTAGATACACAACAGCTTGCCGACGTTCCATCTGTAAAAGTGGTACTCGCTCGTGAGCACTCGAGGCAGACGGCCCTCGATGATGTCCGCGAACGTGATCCCCTGAAAACGAGAAATCCGTCTGAACTTCTCAATCTTGCCTCCACCTGACCGCTCCAGGAGTCCATGCCTACGCTTCCACTTCTGGAGGTAGTAGGCGGGGGTCCTGTCCACCGTGGTCCGGTGGAGGTCAGTAGTGAGGGTGTCGTAACTGGTCTTTAGTGCTTCAGTCATCATGTCTTCTCCTTTCAACTAGGTGGCCTAATCGCCACATAGAAATTGTACTTCGATGTCGAGACCCACGTGGGTCTCGACATCGAAAAACCGTGACTTGTACTCAGGATCGCGAACGGCGACGCTGTAAGTACGGGCCCCACTCACGCATGACCTGTCGCTTACCGGAACCTCCGGCGTCGTAGACGGTCTTGCGTTTCACCCGCTCTTTGTGATGCCCAGGTTTCCCGAACTCGGGATTGTGCATCTCCCCTTGAAGGTACTCGAGCCAGTGCTGACCTTTGAGACCAGGCGGCCCTGATTTTGCTTTCGGAGGGGGAGATCCCGAACGGGGTCCTCCATCGAGAACCCCTTCGAGCTCGAACGGAGGAACGTCGATGACGTTCCCTTGGATCAACTCATTCGAGTAGATCGGTTCGATACCAGGAGCGAGCGAGAGCGTGAGGTGAGGAGATCGTCGGGACTGGGCCTGGATTTCCGGAGGCAACTCAACAACGAGTGCCTGTCCCTTTTCGTCCTCGACGTAGCCGGTGACTTTCAGGGGAACCTTTTGTCCGAGCTGGAGATTCTCGCGAACCTGCTCCATGTCTTCGTCTGTGGGACGGAACATGAGCGTCACATGGTCAGCTTGAAGGTTCTCGTGCTTGGCCGGGAATCGTTCGAGGACTTTCTGCTTGGCCTCGGGAGTCAAAAAGACCCCGAGATAGGCGGGAGTTTCACGGTCGTAGTTCTTGACGAGTTTCGGTGTGAACCGAACCCCAAGCTCTTCCCCGAGTCGCTCGTAGCCTTTCAGATCAGCCTTCCTGTCCTCCCAGAACTCAACCTCGCGGACGTTGGGGAATTGCCGAAGGAGATACTGCATCTCCTGCCGCTTGTAGCCGGTCGTGTCACCAATCTTGGGATTGGTGATGAGCTCGTCCGGCTTCAACCCCGCGCTGTCGAGAATCTCCTGGATACGGTCCTGGAGGACGTTGTTGCGCCCTGTCATTACGACCACGTAGGAGTCAGGTTCTGCGATGGCATCTTGCATCGCTTTCACCGTATCTTCGTGCCACATCTCCGGCTCGGGCTTTTGGCCCACCGTTGATGCCCCCAGGCTCTCTGGATCTGACCACCACTCTTCCGACTCCTTCTCGTAGTCCTTCTTCGGGAGGGGAGAACGGAACAACGTGCCGTCGAAATCGAAAATGTAGAGCTTCTTGAACTTCGGAGCCTGTCGACCTGTCCGGATCTGCGTGGCAATGATGCCGTGCATCCAACGAGACGCAACCTTCTGCGATGCCTCGATGTCCATCAATCGCTGCCACCACGGCTTCTTCTTCTCCCGCTCTTCGGCTTCCTTATCCTCTTCATCGATCCGATCCTGGATCCGCTCGAAAACATGACGAAGATAGGGCTGGTCTTCCTTGGTGAGGACACCTTGGAATTGCATGAGCTGCAACGCCGCGAGTGGGTCTTCCGGAATGCGCCGCCCCTTGTGACGCTCAAAGAACTGATTGACCTTACGGTCAACCTCCTCTTTACGCTTTGGGTCTTCTCTCGGCGGTTGATGCCGCGCCGACCACCGTTGGTAGTACCTCTTCTGCTCTTCCGAAGGCAACGACTGGAACTGCACCCGATGGCCTGTTTCTGGATGGCGAAACTTCTGCCCCCGTACCACCTGGAGAAACTCCGAGTTGTATTTGGCCCTGTGACGCACTCACCAGGGGCGCCCGATAGACGAGCTACCGTTTGCCCATAGCCCCCAGGATCATGGCCAGCACGAAGGCATGGCCCATTTTCCTGGTGGGGTCGTTGAGGACTTCCTTGAGCGTCATCCCGAGCTCGACATGGTCGTAGCCATCGAAATCCCAGAGCCACATCTCCCCGTTCGTTTCGTAAAACTCACGGAGTTTCTCGAAAGTCCGCGTGTTGATTACGGCCTTCGTGTAAAGCGGCACGTAGATCCTCTTGCGGGCTTCGATGTAGCTGAGCTGCTCCCCTCCCCACCACGAATACTCGGGGAGGACCCCTTTTCCCATGGGGTAACGGACAGCTCTCCGATATCTCCATCCCTCCCGAGCCCAGTCGAAATACTCTTGGGTTGGGTTCCCGTCGTCGCCGACGTGACGCTTGTACACCTTGGCGTACTGCCAGGCATTTTCCACGTTTTCGGCTTGTCGAACGCCCGCGCTCTCGTACAGAGCAACCGGGCCGAGATGGAACGGACTGAGACCTCGAGACCACGACTCTCGAGACCGACTGGTCGTGTTGACCAATAACGGGCTGCTTTTGTCGTAATGGCGATCCCTTGGTCCGACGATCCTGATCACGGTATGTATTTTACTCTTTCTGGGTTGGTGTCTCCTTTGGTTGGGGTCTAGCCAAGGCCGCATCGGCTTCGGCATTTCTCGAGTGTGTTCTGTGCGATCCTCCCGGCTCGTTTGGAACCTTCGTTGAGCGCCTGCATGATCTCGATGGGGTGTTCCATCAGGTGTTGTTTGCGTTCGCGCGCTTCGGCGAAATGGGTCTCGATCTTCTCGGCCAGGAGCTGTTTGGCGTGGCCGTATCCGAACTTCTGGGAGTCCCGGCGTCCCGTTCGGAAGTAGGTCTCGACGGCAGCTACTTCATCGCCGTCGTTGCACATGAGCTTGAGCAAGGTGAAAAGGGAACAGTCCTTGGTAGGAAGTGGGTCCCCATACGGGGTCGAACTCGTCTTGATCAGAGCGATCCGGGCCCGGAGATCCTCTCCGGTGGCGAAAGGTGAAATGGTGTTGCCGTAGCTCTTGCTCATCTTCTGCCCGTCGATGCCGGGCACCTTGGGGGCCTCGGAGACGACGGCTTTGGGGAGCTCGAACGTGCATCCGAATTCCTCGTTGAACCGTGTTGCAATGTCCCGCGCCATCTCGACGTGCTGCACCTGATCACGCCCGACCGGAACGAGATCGCTCTGGTAGATCAGGATGTCGGCCGCCATGAGCACCGGGTAGACGAACAGCCCGACATTCGGGGTAATCCCTTTGGCGACCTTGTCCTTGTAGGAGTGAGCCCGTTGGAGCAGGCCCATCCCCGTGACCATCGAGAGAAGCAACGTAAGTTCGGCGACCTCCGGCACATCCGATTGCCGGAAAAGGGCTATTCGCTCCGGGTCGAACCCGAGAGCAAGCAGGTCCTCCGCCAACAGCTCCGAGTTGGAGCGTAGGCGGTCGCCGTCATGCACCGTCGTGAGGGCGTGGTAGTCGGCCAGGAACACCAGGAGGTCCGCTGAAGGGTCTTCCTGGCGTCGCAGGCACGGCTGGACAGCCCCGAAGTAGTTCCCGAGATGGAGCTCCCCCGAGGGCTGTATGCCTGTCAGTATCCTGGTCATGACGTATCTCCTTCACACTGCGTGTCGCAGGTAGTCGTAGGCGACCTTCCGGTGACGAGCGGAATCGTCATCGTAGCCCCCGCACGAGAAGTAGAACTCCGTGTGCAGGTACGCCTCGGTCACCTTCGTGAGATCGAACTGGTCCTCGAACCCCATACAGGAGCAGTGCGATCCGCAGACCATGAACAACTCCCCCGACGAACGGTGCCGGAGCACGAACATCGAGGACGAGTCGCACCCGTAGTCTCCGACGTGCTCGTAGGCAACAACCACATCGTACTCGTCCACAACAGCCTGGTCGGCCGTGTACTGCCCCACCAAGTGCTCGCGCACCTGCTCCTGCGAGAATCCCTCTAAGTCTGCTAATGCCAACATGGTCGTGCTCCTTCCTTGTACTTGTAGACGGGTTTGGGGGTTGAGATCTGACAGATCGTTCGGAAAAAGTTGGAGGCCCAAGTCGGAATCGAACCGACGAATACTGGGGTTGCAATCCAGCGCCTTACCACTTGGCTACCGGGCCTTGGCAGATCGTGAAGGAATCGAACCCTCGTCCCCGGGTTTGGAATCCGGTGCACTACCACTGTGCTAACGACCCATGTGGAGGCTCGAGTCGGACTTGAACCGACGTAGCTGGTTTTGCAGACCAGCACCTAACCACTCGGACATCGAGCCTTGAAGCAGGGTGTGAGGGACTCGAACCCACGACCTGCGGATTTGGAGTCCGCTGCTCTACCAACTGAGCTAACACCCTTAAACGAAAACCGCCCGGGAGGTGAAGCCGGGCGGTCGCGTGTCTGAGTTAACAGAACGGTACTACCCAGTGGCCTCCGTGAGACACCAGCTACACCAGAGATTCGAGATGTTGTGAATACGTTCCATGCGTTCTGCTCTCCTTCGACTTCTGCCGACCTGTGCCGCCGACCGTGCGGTCGTTACCAGGCTTCCCTGTTTGTATGCCACAGGCTTGATGCCGTTGGCAAGTGGTGTGTGCGACTTTTGAGGTATTGCCTCTAGGTCGTACCTGGTGGAGTGAGAGGGGTTCGAACCCTCGACCTTCTGGCTGCCAGCCAGACGCTCTCCCAACTGAGCTACCACCCCAGGTGTCCCCTTTCGGGGACGGTGACGTTGTTACAGCCTGTCATTCTCGATGGTGGAGCAAGTGGGAATCGAACCCACGACCTTTGACTTGCGAAGCCAACGCTCTCCCGACTGAGCTACTGCCCCAATTGTTCATGCGAGTTCCTTGAAAAGTTGTTCATCTCCTCGACAGTGAGCTTGGAGTTTCTCGAGCCATGCCCGGTTCTTGACCTTGAACATCAGTGGGCGTCCCGGGGAAATATGTTTCCCTTTGCAGACGACTCCCTCGAACGTCATCCCTTCGAGACGGCCTTCTTCGACTTCCGCGACGAATTCGGAGTTCGCGTTGCCGTGATAGAGGAGAGGGGCGATGTCTAGGTGTCCGAAGATCTTCAGGAATGGCCTTGGTTCGAGGATACCTTTCTTGTCGCCAGCGACATCAAACAGGGTGACGGTTTGCTCGTCGGCCTCGTGGTGCTGTCCCGCGAAGGACTGAGGACCGTGATACTCGAAGAACGCGACGGCTTTCTGCCAGCGTTGCTCTCGAAAGAGCTTGGACAGGTCGTCCTCGTACTTATCGAGGATGCACTGCTTGGAAGCTCCCAGGAGCTCGTCACTCTCATCGACCAGGCGTTTGCGTGAACCGAATTTCCAGAACCCATTCTTCCGTGACCATTCCGCACGGATGTTGTTGCCGTCCAGCTTGTCGAAAGCGTAGATCGGTTGGTTGGTGACCTCGCGGTCTATGGTTGGATACGTCTTCATCGTTCTGTCTTGGTGGAGTATATCGGACTCGAACCGATCACCTCCTGCTTGCAAGGCAGGCGCTCTCCCAGATGAGCTAATACCCCATGGAGCGCGCGACGGGACTTGAACCCGTAACCCTCTGCTTGGAAGGCAGATGCTCTAGCCAATTGAGCTACGCACGCGTGTTGTAGATCCTGTCGTACTCTTCTTGCTGCTCCTTGGTGGGTTGTGTGCCCATGAAGAACCCGGGTTTCTCATCGAGTTTCTGTCGTCGAAGATCCTCTGACGGCAGCCAGATGACCACCTCGCGCCCGCGCGATGTGACCGTGCAGGTGTCATCGACCAGCATCCCGTTCGCGTTGAACAACTGCACGACCTGGTCGAGCTCCGTCCCGGAGGGGACGGTGAGATGAAAAGTCTGGTATTTCATGGTCAGTCCATACTTCCCCAAGCGTGATGACGGGGAGGAGGCTCCGGGGGCCCCGCGCTTTCGACCATCCAAATCCCTTCGACGCCCTTGAGCGTCATGCGTGCCCCGACCTTGGCCTCCGCGGCGTCGATGTACGCCGTGGTGTGGACTGTGGAGGATCCAGTGTCCTCCTTGACGAAGACGCACTGGCTGTAGATTTCGATTTTCTTTTTGCTCATGACGCTTCTTCTTTTTCGTCTTCGTAGGATTCGGTGTCGGGGAGCTCCATGAGCCCCTTGAGATGCTCCTTGAGATCGGAGTAGTCCAGGATGCCGTCCATGCCCTCGCCGAGCTGCTCGCCGAAGATCGTCTCCGTCGGGCCGGGGTCGGCACCGAAAGCGATGGAGAGACCGGAGACCCACTCCTTCTCGGAAGGCGACTTGTCGATGCGCAGGTAGCCCCACCGGTACCGGAAGTAGTAGTACGCACCCTCCTTGTCCCAGCCGTCCCATTGAGAGGGGCAGCCGCCGCAGGTCTCGATCATTTTGGTGATGATGATCATGATTTCGTACTTTCTTGGAGCATGTGACGGGAATCGAACCCGTGACCTCGACTTTGGGAAAGTCGCACTCTACCAACTGAGCTACACACGCATGTGGAGCGGATGAAGGGACTCGAACCCTCGGCCTCAACCTTGGCAAGGTTGCGCTCTACCAACTGAGCTACATCCGCATGTTGTTTCAAACCTTCAAAGTAGTGTTCTCCTGTTTGGGTTTTTGGAGCCTGTAGAGAGAATCGAACTCTCGTATCGTCGTTGGCAACGACGCGCTCTGCCACTGAGCTATACGGGCATGGCGGAATCGGCAGGATTTGAACCTGCGGTGGGTCTCCCCACACCGGTTTTCGAAACCGGCACCATAAGCCTCTCGGACACGATTCCAGTTGTTGTTCGTCCTCGTTCGCGTTGGTTCTCCGTGGGTCTTTGGCGGAAGGCTAGAGAATCGAACTCTAAAGGGCTTGCGCCTCGTCCGGGTTCAAACCGGGTGCAGTCGCCAATCTGCTTGGCCTTCCAAGTGGGGTGTGCAAACTCCTTTTCATGTGAGCGTCCCAGGATCGAGAGCCCCACACCCCATGGGATCAGGAGGGGTTCGAACCCTCGCACGGTATTAGCCGTACCTTTCCATTGCTGCGCAGCGCTGTTCCTCGTGTTGATGGTTGATCCTGGGTTTGAAGTTGGCGGAACCGGAAGGATTCGAACCTTCGGTGGGTCTCCCCACACACGCTTTCCAAGCGAGCACCATAAGCCTCTCGGACACGGTTCCAGGATGGGAGCAGAGGGATTCGAACCCAGCAGATGTCCTGCCTACCTGTCATCCCAGAGCATCCTCTGAGCGACTGCTGCAACCCGTAAGTTGGCGGAGCGAGCGGGATTTGAACCCGCGGTGGGTTGCCCCACACCGGTTTAGCAAACCGGCACCATAAGCCTCTCGGACACCGCTCCGTATGGGTGAGCGATAACCTGTCGGCTTCGCTCAGTAACTGCTGACTTGGCACCCCCGGCAGGAATCGAACCTGCTACCTAGAGATTAGAAGTCTCTTGCCTCGTCCACTCGGCCTCGGGGGCGTAGAAGCCCTCCGGGGATGTCTAGTTCACCCAGAGGGGACTAGAACCGTCTGGACGAGACGCAGCTACTGAGCTCCATACCTCGCCATCCTGAGCACGAACCGGAGCACGATCCGGCCGCGGCGCCCGCAGAGGATGCGGCGACGGACTGGAAGGCTCGACAGTTGATGGTCTGGAAGCGGGTCATGATAAAAACCTCAGTGATTCAAGCTGTACGCCCACTCAGACACGGAGTCAAGAGCCTTTGTTCATTTTTTTGTCAATGGGTCCCCGCTGGTATGTCCATCTCCGATGACGTCAAACAGTGGCTTCAGTGGCTCGGCGAAGCTGGGTCAGCGGTTTCGGGGGCTTTCGCCGCCGGCAAGATCACCAGTGCGGTGTACGACACCATCACGAGCAAACTCAGCTCCATCCAAAGTGATGTCGAAGCTTTGGAACAAGGGGAAGGCGTCCTTGGAGATGCCGAAGCCGTTGTTGAAATTAGCGGGGATGTAGCTGAAGTATCCGCCGAAATCGTTGCCGCTGGCGTTGTTCTTGGCGGATAGGAAAATGCGCCAGCCAGGAGTCGAACCTGGATCGGAGGCATGGCCAGGGGAAAGCGAGCCCCTGCTCGAACGTCACCGCACCGAGCCCCTCCGCACGTACCACACGTACTGGCGCGTAGAGAGGTCAGCAGCCCGGGGTTTGGTCGTAACTGTCGAGGTCGTCACACATTAGTCGGAGTTCCTCGAAAGAGAACTCACTCAGACTGGTGTCACAGCCTTCGGAAAATTGAGCATCGTCCCAACCTTCATCGTACTCGGGGCACTCGCAGGTGACGGCCACCATCGGACATTCCAGTTGAGACGATTTTTGGATCATCTCGTGGAGTTGGTCATTCCGGTACTGGAGAAGATCGTTCTGAGTCTGGAGGTTCCAGACC
>Ga0307377_10008440_pt1 | contig 10445 bp, 9 predicted proteins | sample TR3MG_FD_202535 | JGI IMG/M metagenome (GOLD analysis project Ga0307377, IMG submission 202535) | Soil microbial communities from Risofladan, Vaasa, Finland - TR-3 | ecosystem: Environmental > Terrestrial > Soil > Coastal area > Acid sulfate soil | place: Finland: Risofladan, Vaasa | collected... | reverse complement strand
GGTCTTTTCATCAGTGCCGGGAACCCCGGCATTCACATCCAGTACGGACGCGCCGGCCTGCACCTGAGAGAGGGCGTCAGTCCGCACCAGGTCGAATTCCCCAGCTTGTAGCGCGGTTAGCACTTTCTTACGACCGGTTGGGTTTATTCGTTCCCCGATGATAATGGTCGGTCTTTCCCGGCTTATTTCAACAGTTTTCGTCTTTGAAGCGATGGTTGTCGTCAGATTTTCTGTCATAGTATTCTTTTTATTCTCCGTAGCGTCCATATTTGTGAACGGCTTCGACCATGGCGACGAAGTTTTCTGGCTGGATGCCGTCCATAATGCTGGTGGAAGAGCCTAAAACATAACCGCCACCCGGCGCCAATTTCTCGCAATATTCTTTGACGACGGCCTCGATTTCTTCCGGTGTGCCATACGCCAGCAAGGGGGTATGGACGTTACCAATCAGGGCCATCCGGCCGGCCCATTGCTGCTTGACGGCAAAAATATCATTGGATTCCGGCTCGACAGGATGGTTGATATCGATGCCGACATCATAAAGGATGGGCAAAATATTATCCAACTTGCCGTCTGTGTGCATCAGCACCAGTTTGCCACTGGCTTTAGCCGGGGCGATCAAGCGTTTCATGCGCCAGGGGAACATCTCCAGGAACATACGCGGATGGACCATCAGCCCCGCATTATGGCCAATGTCATCATTAATCATCACAAAAGCGATCTCATCCCCGAACTGATCGCAGACGGCGGCCATTACTTTCTCCTGGTGCTCCAGCAGAATATCCATTAGCTTTTCGAGCAGGGGCCGGTTATCGTAAAACATGTATAGGGAATCGGTTACCCCAATGGCCAGCATGGCGCTGTCAAAGAAGGAGGTTAAATTGGCGATAATCCCAACGCCTGTGCCCTGAGCGGCGGTCAAATATCGCTCCAGATGGTGGAGTTGCTCAGCCAATGGGGTGGGTGGGTCCAATTTATCCAGATCGGCCAGGCTCTTGATCGAGCCGTCTACGTAGTGGCGAGTGCCATCGCCGGCGAATTCAAAGATATTGTTAGGCCGCCAGTTGAAGTTGCACAGCACCGCATCCTGGCCCAATCGCTGGGCGAACTCGACATCATCTTCAGGGGTGATGGATTGGCCGCCTTCGGCCGCGTCGCCAATCTTATAGTCCAGCTTGCGCTCCAGGACATATTCATAGACCCCCTGGCTGGTAACCCATAGCTCGATATGGGGCAGGCGGTCGGGCTCTTGATGGTTTAAGGCCGTGAGCAGACGGTTTACATCTGATCTATCAGGCCCGGTTTGGATCTTCATTTTTATCTCCCTTGAGCATAGCTTCCGCTTTGGCCACGATCGATTTTGGGTCAGATGCCCATCAGGGATTCGGCCACGGTGACTGCGCCGCTGGCGTCAGCGGCAAAGCCATCGGCGCCGATTTGATCGGCATATTCCTGGGTGACCGGCGCGCCGCCAACGAGGACAATCACGTTGTCCCGCAGCCCGGCGGCCGAGATGGCCTCGATGGTGACCTTCATGCTGGGCATGGTGGTGGTCAGCAGGGCCGATAAAGCGACGATGTCAACACCTTCTTCCTGTATGGCGGCTACGAACCTCTCGGGTGACACATCGGTGCCCAGGTCGATGATGGCAAAGCCAGCGCCTTCTAACATCATGGCTACCAGGTTCTTGCCAATATCATGCAAATCGCCTTTCACGGTGCCAACCGCTACCCGGCCGGAGGGCTCAATACCGGAATCGACCAGGTGCGGCTTCAGAATGGCCAGGCCGGCCTGCATGGCCCGGGCAGCGATCAACATTTCGGGGACATAGTACTCGCCTTCTTCGAAAAGGCGGCCCACCTCTCTCATGGCGGCGATCATGCCCTGGTTAAGGATTTCGGCCGGATCTTCGTTGGCTGCCAAAGCCTGGTTTACGCCTGCCTGCGTGCCGGCAACGTCCCCCTCTAGGATACTGTCGAATAATGCTTGGTATTTGTCGCTCATCATTGTCTCCTCTAAAAAAATTTATGGGTTGAAACTTTTTAATTGCGATATTCGTCTATCGCCTCGAACATGGCGATGATATTCTCCGGCGGTACATCGGGCATGATGTTGTGGACGGTGTTGAAAACAAAGCCACCACCGGGGGAAAAGGTCTCGATGTTTTGGCGTACGTGATTTTTTACTTCAGCCGGGGCGCCGTGATTGATGATCCGGCGTGTGTCGGCGCCGCCGCCCCAGAAGGTGATATCGTCGCCAAACTCTTTTTTAAGCTGCTCGGGAACCATATCCCTTGAGCTGATCTGTACCGGGTTGATAATCTCAAAGCCGGCGTCAATCAAATCTGGCAGGAGTTTGAAGATCGAACCACATGAGTGTAAAAAGGTGTGCATGTTGCTGTGCTCTTTGACGTATTGGCACAAGACCGTATGGCGGGGTTTGAATAATTTTTGGTAAGTTGCCGGCCTCATGAAGGGGCCGGTATCCATACCCAGGTCATCGCCAAAACGGATGATGTCGACCACATCACCAACAGCTTGGCAAACATTTTCTAAGGTGGTCAGGTGAATTTCCATGAGGGCGTCGAGTAAACGTTCGACCTCGGCCGGTTCAAGTAGCAGATCGGTCAGAAAGTTGTCCAGCCGCCGCAGGAAAGTTCCCCACTCGAAAAGGTTGCAACCCGCCACAACCATCAGGGCTTTGTCGGTGTTCTGCCGCAGATATAGGGATTTCTCTCGCAGCTGTTGCCAGAAATCCGGCTCCGCGGCATGGTCCCATGGGCTGTGGGCCAGCCCGGCCCAGTGGATCTTGGGCATTTCGTCGGCCAGGTTATTGTAGTCTGCGGGATAACCGTCCAGATAGGGAAAATAGGTCTGATCAAAGAAGGTGGCTATCTTATTGGGCATGGTCGCGATCCGGGTACCATCGGGGGCATAAGCGTCCCAACCGCCGCCGTCGTTTCGAGTTGGCCGAAACCACTCCGGAAATTGCACTGGCTGACCGGTGGGCAGGGTCACGTCGTACCAATCGTCGTCGGCCGTATTAAATTGTCGCCCGATATCCAGGGCGTCGATGCCAAAGTGCTGGATGATCTCGTCTTCAGGTTGGGCCAGTTGTTGAACAACATCATAAACGCGGGTATGGCCTTCGACCATTCCCAGATGCTGCTTAAGATTGAAGTAGGCGATGGCCGAGATACCGGAGTTGGGGGTGGCGCCCAAATCAACTGGGATCTGGTCCGGTTCTTCATGGCGGATGCTAGCTAAGATTCGTTCCCTTGATGTCATCGGGCCATTCTGAGTCATGCTGTTCTCCCTAATTATTTGAGGCACCCGGTCCCGCCTGGGGCGGGTATTGGCCATAGTCGCGCACGGTATCGTACAGGGCAATAATATTCTCGATTGGCGTTTCGGGTAGTAAAAAGTCATGGCTGGGGGAGGCGATGTAACCGCCGCCAGGCATCATGATATCCAGAACCTCTAATGTCTTGCTCCTTACAAGATCGGGCGTGCCATCGATCAATACAAATTGGGTGTCAATGCACCCGTTAAACACCATCTTATCGCCAAAGTTGGCCTTGAGTTCGGCCGGATCCATGCCTTTGGCCGAGGGTTGGAGGGCCTGGAGACCATCTAAACCTATCTCAATCAATGAGGGGATTAGCGGGGCGTAGCCACCACAACAGTGCATCATCACCTTCAGTCCATAATCATGGCCGAGATCGACCAGGCGCTTCAAATGGGGCAGCATAAATCGCCGGAACATGGCTTCACTCATCAGTGGGCCGGTCTTACCGCCAAAATCATTGCCAATGAAAAACACGTCGATGAGATCGGCCGCGGCGTCAAAAATGCGCCGGCTGACGCCAAAATAGTAATCGACAATGTATTTATGGAGGGTATCCACCAAAAGCGGATCGTCATACATCAAATAGAAGAGGTTATCCATATCGACCAGGTCAATGGCATCGTGCCAAAATGGGGACCAGTCGCCGCCGAGGATGGCATATTGCCCTTGCCAGCTCTTTATCTCAGCCCGGATAGCGGAGACATCCATCCAGGCCGGGTCAGGCCAGGGATAATCATGAATATCTTTGAGGATAGCGCCGGCAAGGGGGTGTTCCCGAGGCATGCCGTAGCCATAGCCATACCTCTCCACACCAAAAGGCGTTCGATAGGTGGAACCGGGGGATAAGTTTGCTTCTGGGCCGATTTCGGCCGGGCCGCCATAGGTAGCGAATACGCGTCGAAAATCATCTCCCAAATAAACCGATAGCGCTTCATCATCAGCCAAACCCAAATGATTAACCATCATTTCCCGGGTTTCTGGGGCCGCGCCCAGCCAGGCCGGAACATGATCTGGCTCTTCAAAGGCAAAAGTTGCCAGAACGCGCTCTTTTGAAGTCATCAACCCATTATTGGGCATCCTAATCTCCTTAAACAAAACACCTGGCCAGGGGCAACTCAGAGAATGGACAGCCTGTCTACCCAGGCGCCAACCATGGCCGCCCACATCTTCTGACCGGCCTCAACGCTGGCTTCGCGGGCGTCGCTGGCCGGCGAAATGGTGTACCAGGGTGCGTCGGGGCCAATTCTACCCAGGTCCACCAGTTCAGGGCGAGCGGCCATTAAGAGAGATGTCTCATAATAACCGGCGTGATCGGCCATCACGACGCCTTGCCCGGCCGCCTGGGGCAACACGGACGGCCAGACCTGGATACGTTCAAAGACACGATCGTCTTCGGCCAGGGGCGCCTCACCCCACCAGGCATCGCCACGTTCGACGTGGGATTTCTCAAAGGTAACTTCGGCCGCCGCCTGGCGGATAGCCAGCGATTCGGGGCCATCCAGGCCCTGGTGATGGATGCCGACGATGATCCATTGGAAGCCGGCATCCCAAAAACTACTCAGGACATCTTTGACATGCCGGCCGAACCGCTCGGTGGATACGTCGATGGAGCCAAATTTTGGACCGGACACGGCGTAACTGGCCGGACCATACCAGAAGGGTGGCGCCACAAGGCAAGGAATGCGTTGGGCTACTCGAGTCAACAACTCTTCGACCAGAATGGTGTCCAGGCCAATCGCCTGATGGGGGCCATGGTACTCAATGCACCCGCTTGGCACAAGCAAAGGCCATTTTTCTTCTCTAGCCTGCTCTAATTGGTGTGGCAGCGCATGTTGCAAACGCATGAAAAATTCTCTAGATTAAATTTTGGGCCAGCTAGTTCAGCGACGGCAGATCGTACTCGCCAAGCTGGAGTGGGTACTGGCCATATTCCCGTACCAGTTTGACCACATAATCATACTTTTGCCCGGAAATAGTTGGGGGCACGGAATGATCAGATTGGAAGATCCAGCCGCCGCCTTTGGCTGCATTCAGCTTGGTTAAGACAATGCTTTTGAGTTCTTCCTCGTCCTTGGCCGCCCATTCCATGACATCCATATTGCCGCAAAAGGCGATCTGGTGGCCATACTCGGTCCGCAAGTCAACCACATCCATGCCGGCTTTGGCTTCCAAGGGATTATAGGCGTCCACACCAACCTCAATAAAGTCTGGAAAAACACGCTTGACGTTTCCACAGCCGTGATAGATGACCATGAGGCCATTTTCGTGGCAAAGATCGATCATTGCCTTGAGACCGGGCTTGTAATATTTACGCCAGTATGCCGGTGAGAAGAACATATCCTTCTTGTAAGCGATATCGCCCCAGATAACCATGCCGTCCAGCAAACCATCGGCAGCTTTGATTTGGGCTCTGGTCTGCTCAAGGGCCCATTCGTTGGTCCGTTGGATGAACTTACCCAGTCGCTCCGGATAAAGGCCGGCCCAAAGCAGATTGTTTTCAGGGCCAATGATCCGAGTCATATATTCATTGGCCTCGCAGATACTGCCGTAAACGACAAAATTGGGGTGCAGATCTTTAATGGTCTGGACCCAGGGGGGTGAATTCCGGGCATAACCGTCGCCGACGCCGGCAATCTGGTTGTCCCCCGCGCTATAGAAGCGCCGGTCGTCCCAGGGATCGTCAAATTCAAAGGCTTCTGCTTTTTCGATAGTGTCTGTTTCAAATTTCAACCAGCGAGGCATGGGGTCGGCGAATTTTTTCTCCATCACCGCTTCAAAGCCGGTGCGCACGATAACATGTTCGTCATTCTCCTCCAAGATCTCGAACTGTTTGATGTGGGGGTCCATATTCGGAATCGTGACCTGCCAGTCGAGATCGTAATATTTGTAGATATCGGTGTCCTTGGGCAAGTCTAAATCTGCGCGCCAACGATCGAGAAAACTACCCCAGAAAAAATCGCTGATAGGCACCCGGTCCGGCTCCTGGTGATTCAAGGCCTTGGTCATTCTATCCAGTTTCTTCAAGCAATTCTCTGTCCGTTCCATGAGATCGTCCTTCCTTTTGTCAGAATGGTTCCAACCATCATTTAAGTATTGATGAGTAACGAGGCAGCACCTCGATCCTTATGAAGATAAAACCTCGGCCACAGCCGCCATAATTCTGTCCACGTTGGGGAGAGCGGCATCTTCCAGAGGCGGGCTATAGGCGATGAGCGCCTGGCCCATATTGACCCGCTTTACAGGCGCATCCAGCCAGTAGATGCCGGCATCGGCCGCCAATGAGACAATATCGCCACCCCAACCTGCCGAATGGGGCGACTCTTCCACGACAACCAGATGATTTGTTTTGGCGATGGAGTTTAAGATCGTCTCTTTATCCAGGGGCACCATGGAGCGCAAATCAATGACCTCGGCCTCGATCCCGTCCAGGGCTAATTTTACGGCCGCTTCCAGAGAGCGATGCATCATCAACTGGGTGGCGACGATCGTCACATCCTTACCCTCGCGGCGCACTATCGCCTTACCTAATTCCATCGGCCCGGTATCATCGGGGACGTCTTCTTTGAGATTGTAAAGGCCCTTATGTTCCAGCACATAGACAGGATTGTTTTCTCGAATGGCGCCTCGCAGCAAGCCATATGCATCAGTTGGCGTCCCTGGTACCACCACTTTGATACCCGGCGCGGTCATTAACCACGACTCGGCGCATTGGGAGTGCTGGGTGCCGAAACCGTTGCCGCCGCCTTGCGCAGAACGGATGGTCAGCGGCACCACAAATTGCCCGCCGCTCATATAGCGATATTTGGCAATCTGGTTAACGATTTGGTCCATGGCCACGGGGACAAAATCGGCGAACATCAATTCGACAACAGGTCGCAGACCGGTGATAGCCGAACCCAAAGCCGCGCCGGTTATAGCCTGTTCCGAAATCGGCGTATCACGCACGCGGTCAGGGCCAAACTCTTCATAAAGACCGGGCGTTACTTTGAAAACGCCCCCGGCCTCGGCCACATCTTCGCCAAAAAAGATAACGTCGGGATCGGAACGTAGTTCGTCGGCCAGCGCCTTACAGACCGCTTCTCGGTAGGTCATTTCGGTCATATTGTTTCCTCTTCGTAATAGACATCCGCGTAGAGCGCTTCAAGGGGCGGAAATGGTTCTTCTTTGGCCCATTCGATGGCCGAGTGCACCAGGCGTTCCGTAGCCTGGTTCATCTCCTGAAACTCGGACCTGTCCAATTGCCCGTCACTGATCATCTTATCTTTCAGAATAGTTATCGGATCCCGCTCTAGCCAGCGTTCCAGCTCTCCTTCAGGACGATAGGGGCCGGTATCGGTGCGCGAATGGCCACGGTACCGGTAGGTTTTAAATTCAAGCAAGGTGGGACCACCGCCGTTACGAGCGCGATCGACGGCCTCCTTGGCGGCGGCATAAACTGCTTCTACATCTTGCCCATCTACAACAACACCGGGCATAGCGTATGACTCTGCCCTTAGGGCAATATCCGTGACGGGAGTGGTCCTATGTTGGGCGCTATATTCGCCATAAAGATTGTTCTCACAGCAGAAGATAATGGGCAATTTCCAGATTGCGGCCAGGTTGAGAGATTCGTGAAAGGCGCCAATATTGGTCGCGCCCTCGCCGAAGAAGGATACGGCCACAGCACCCTGTTTCTTGACCTGCGAGGTGAGGGCCGCCCCGACGGCAATAGGTATTTGGGCGCCAACAATGGCGTTGGCCCCCAACAAGCCGATGGAGGCATCAGTCATGTGCATGCTGCCCCCTTTGCCCTTACAGCAACCGCTCTCTTTGCCCATCATCTCAGCCATCATATCTTTGATGGGCATGCCTAAAGCAAGGGCATGTCCATGCCCACGATAAGTACAGGTTACGGTGTCGCCCTTCTGCAAGGCCCAGGCAACGCCAATGGAGCAAGCCTCCTGGCCGATACACAGGTGAGTCGTGCCACGAATGAGATTCTGCAGGAAAAGCTCCTGGATTTGTTCTTCGGTGATACGAATCTCAATCATCCGTCTAAGCATGTCTTGACGGGTTTGGGTTGCCAGTTCGTTGTTCATATCTACTGTCCTTGAGTAAAGCGGTCAAGTTTCTCTTGAAAGGTGGCCATGAATTGGCCCAGGTGCATACCGTCAACGACGCGATGGTCGCCACTCAAGGTCAGGTGGACAGTGTGGCGGATAAAGAGGCCGTTGTCAATGACGATGGGGCGTTGCCTGACCGTTCCCACGGCTAATATAGCGACTTGCGGTGGGTTGATGACGGCCGTGAAATGGTCCACTTGCCTGATGACGCCTAAATTGCTAATAGTGAAGGTCGCATCTGATAAATCATCGGCTAACAGGCGATTAATCCGGGTGCGTTCAATGATTTCCCGGCTCTCAGCGGCCAGGCCGGTTAATGAATAACGGTCCGCTTTATGAATGACCGGGGTAATCAGCCCATCTTCACGAGCCACAGCAACAGCCAGATTGACCGTGTCGTAGACCAAAAGAATATCATTGGCAAAGGTGGCATTCAAGGCCGGCACCTGGCGCAAGGTTTGGGCCGTCAGGAACTGGATCAAATCATTTACCCGGGGCTGGGGCCCGGGTAAAGTCCTCAAACGAAGCAGGGCTGTTTCGAGATCGAATTCGCCGGTTACGTAAAAATGGGGCGCGTCCCGTTTGCTGGCCCCTAAGCGCCGGCCGATGACCTGGCGTGTCCGGCTTAAAGCCACTTCTTGCACGCCAACAGGCACGGCCAGGTCCGGGGCCACAGCCGGATCTGGGCGCGGGAGTACGGAAAGTGCAGGCAGGGTGGCCAGATCGGCCAGGGTGATCTCGCCCCGGGAGCCCGTTGGTGAAACTAAAGCCAGATTGATCCCGGCTTCCCGGGCCGCTTTGCGTACCTTGGGAAGGGCAAGCAGGGGCCGCCTCCTGCCGGTCTGCCCGGCTGCCGGCTGCCGGTTGGAGATATAGCCTTCCACATCGGCCCGTTTGATCCGGCCTTTCGGACCGCTGCCTTGGATAGCCGCCAGGTCCAGGCCGTGTTCGGCCGCCAGCCGGCGGGCGATGGGTGAGGCTTCAACTTTGCCGGCGGCTGCATGGCCGGCAGCGGAGGGGGGAGATGGTTTAGAAACAGGCCTGGTTGAAGCAGCGGGCAGCGATGCGTTAGCAACGGACACTACCTGATCGCCTTCCCGGCCGATGCGCGCAATGACCGCACCGACTGAGACATCCGTCCCTTCAGGATAAAGCTGTTCAAGCAACAAGCCCTCGGCAACACTTTCCAATTCTACGTTGGCCTTGTCCGACTCAATAACGGCGATCGCTTCCCCCCTGGCGACGCTATCTCCTGGCTGCTTGAGCCATTCAACCAGCTTGCCTTCTTGGGTGTCAAAGCCTAGGTTGGGCATAACAATATCTGTTGGCATCATAAATTACCTGATCTCAGCCGGCCGTACCGAGCGGTTTTCTTGCGCCGATAGGTAAGCCGCTTCAACGACGCGCAAGGTGTTTAAGTTGTCCCTGGTGTTGGAGAGAGGGAGTCCGTCATGCTCAATGGCATCCATCAGGCAGGCCATCGGGCCGACAAAGGCGTCGGGGATCCACAACTCATCCAGCTGGAGGTGAACCGGTTCCTCAAATTTTTGGCGATAGACCATGGTGTCCGGCCGGCCGTCGGGGTAGTTGTACATCAAGCCGATGGTGCCTTCAATGGCGCCCTTGGTGCCGGTGAAGGAGAAGGTGGCGGACGGTTTACCGTGAATGTTGTAGTGATTGACCGCAATCAGGGCTTGCAGCCCATTGGCATAGTCCATGATCGTGATGGTCTTGGTTTCGCCCACTACTTCGCCCTGTTCGACATAGCGGGCATGGCGGCTGGTGACCCATTCCGGATCACCGAAGAGCGAGCGCAGGGCATCGATATAATGAATGCTATGGTAGACTACCTCTAACCTGGGAGCGGCAGCCAGCCAGGGCCACATGTGCCAGGGGGTCTCCATGGTAACCTGGATCTGGGCCGCGGCCGGGATGCCTATCAAACCGCGACTGATGAGGTCCCGGCTGGCGGCGATGCCCGAATCCCAGCGCATC
>Ga0307377_10008439_pt1 | contig 10446 bp, 12 predicted proteins | sample TR3MG_FD_202535 | JGI IMG/M metagenome (GOLD analysis project Ga0307377, IMG submission 202535) | Soil microbial communities from Risofladan, Vaasa, Finland - TR-3 | ecosystem: Environmental > Terrestrial > Soil > Coastal area > Acid sulfate soil | place: Finland: Risofladan, Vaasa | collected... | reverse complement strand
GAAAGTTGAGGCGGTTTAGGTGGTTTACTCTAAAACAACCTGGTTTTGTGGTAAATGTCGCAAGCAATTTAAGACCCAAGAAGAGGCGCAAGACCACGAAGATTCCCACTACAACATAAAAGGAATTATCGACCACAAATACACCGATAAGGCCAAGGCACCGGAAGTTTTGCAGGTTGAAATTGAGCTTGGCGAAGGTGGAGATGTAAAGGACGTATACTACCAACTGGTTAGGGAAGGTTGGGGTGCAAAGTGAAAGTACAAATTAAACTACTCAACGAAAATTGCAGGCCATACCAAAAGTACGAGCATGACGCTGGTTTTGATCTCAGGGCCAACATAAAAGAGCCGCTGCTAATGTTCCCTGAGAGGATATATAAAATACCAACCGGCGTAAGTATGGCTATTCCTACAGGTTATTACGGAGACGTACGCGGTCGTAGTGGTTTAGCGGAAAAAGGTATTATATGCCCTGGTGGAACGATTGACAGCGGCTACACTGGGGAAATCCATGTTTTATTATTTTGCGTTACTGAGTTTAGGAGTATTAAGCCATTTGAGCGGATTGCGCAAATAACTGTAACACAGATACCACCTATTGAGTTGGTCGAGGTGGAATGGTTACCGGAAAGCGAGCGCGGGGAGAAAGGTTTCGGAAGCACTGGGAGGGTGTAGCATGGGACAAGTTACAAGCCTGGAGGAATACCGCAAAAAGAAACTTATCGAAAAAACCTACGATGGTGATATCCTCTATATTCTGGAGGAAGGTTGGAGGCAGGGGTTCGTAAATGACGTTATAGTGTTGGCAAAAACTGAAGATGGTAGCGTTGCTATATTGGCAAACGGAGTGCCAAAGGAAGCTGCACTCAATATGATAATTAGTGCTTTTAAGACGGTAAAACAAGTGGATGATATAGTGGGGTGATCTCCTTGCGTATGGATAAAAGTTTCAGGCTTATTTATATTAAGTGCGGCAAACCCTTCGGAAAGCCGCTCGGTTACGGCGATAAGCCTCCGGCAAGGTTAAGTAAGTTGGTATGTGATAAGTGTAAGTGAGCAGGGGGTAAATAGTAAAGGGGGCGCGTGGGGTATTGAGTGATAAAGAAGCTTTGTTACATGCTGCGGAATCAGCCAGGTTAAGTTTTAACCGAACAGTCAGTGAAAACGTGGAAGCAATAAGGCAGCGCAATATCCGGGAGAATTATGAGCGGCATGGGTGTAAGGGGTGCTCTGCCGCAAGATGTTATTTATCGTGCCCGAGATATCTTTCCCACGCCGAGCCGGAAATGTTATTTAGATGGTGGTCCAAAACAAGCCCGCCACGAGAAATACATCATAAGGAGTGTTTGCCAGTAGGAGAACCAACACCTGGAAAGGGTGGTAGTAAGAGCGGCAAGAAGCGCAAAAAGCCACCAAAGAAAGCCACTGTGTATGATTTTTATGATTGAGTAATAAATTATTTATATAACATAGTAAATACTATTGACATACTAATGGTTGCAATGGTAATATTTACTTGGATTATAGACTCTAAACGAAAAACGCTTTTACAGGCGCGTGTACTTATCTCCACGCCAACCTGTAGGGCGTTTTAATTTTGTCCTACTAAACTGAAGCCTTGCGTGCCACGCAGGAGATTACTAGGTGTGGTGGATTGGGGTGGTACTGAGCCGCCGAAATGGTGCATTATTATGCGCGTCCGTCCTTATGAGACGATTTTAAAATTAATCAAAGGGGTGAGTATGATGTAACCGGTCAGCAGTCTACTAAAAATATATAGTATATCTGATTATTAAGCCGTCACTAACTTCACTAGTGACGGTTTTCGATTGATACCGCCCAGTTGGGCTTTACATATGACAGTAGACTGAGAGAAGGTGAGGTGATGGGGCGCCAGGCAAAACACAACTGGAAAAAACTTTACCTGGAATATTGCCAAGGTAGATATAAAAATATGACCGAGTTTGCACAGGCTAAGAACTTACCGATCCGGCCAGTGCAAAAAGAGTTTAAAAAGCTGCAGCTTGAAGCCGAAGCCAGCGTTCAAAATGAGTTAAAAAAAACGACCAAAAACGACCCAAAAAAAGTAACCGAAAAACGGAAACGACCAAAAAACGACCGAAAAGAGCATGCGTGGGAAAAGCTAAAAAAGCAGTTTCTGGACTGGCCTGACGATAAACTGCAGGCATATGTCGAGCAGCTAAATGCCAGGAAAGAAGAATTAGAGGCAATACCCTTTGAAGAACTTACACCGGAGGAAATAAAGGAACTGGGCCGTGTTCGACAGGAGCGCCGAGTAATACTCTCTGACCCGGATCCGGAGGTAAGGTGCCATGCACACAATCGGGACGGCAGCTCGTGCGGTAACCCGGTGGAGCGCGGGAAAAAGGTATGCTGGAATCATGGGGGAGCGCCGGGGAGTGGGTGTCAGCCAGGGCAAAAAAATGCCTTAAAGCATGGTGCTTATGAAACCATTTGGGCGGACGCCCTGGAGGATGACGAGAAAGAGCTGTTAAACCTAATTCCAACGGATCCATTTGCCCAGATTGACGATAAAATACGTGTATTATCCATTCGTGAACGCCGGATGATGAAGCGTATCCAAACGCTTATGTCTGGCCTTACTGAAAATGAGCGCCGGCTGTTGCATGAAAGAAAAAATAACAATAGCTCTGTTACTGTTTATGATGAAAATACAGGTGGCTTTAAAACGGTTAATAGTGACTGTAATAATTTAGTTTTAACCGAGGTAAGGGAAATCCAATTTAGGGCAATTGACGACATATTAAGACTAGAGGAAGCCTTAACTAAAGTTCAAGATAAGCTTATAAGGGCCATTGATATTAAACATAGAATGATACAAAAAGGGTTGGGTAGTGAAGAGCATCAATTAAGATTAGAAAAAATGAAACAGGATATAACTATCTCCCGAGAAAAAATTGATCTTGAGAAAGCCAAAAGAGCCAATGGCGATGATGGAGAAACTACTAACAACGAGCGCATAATGACCCTTGCGCAGTTAATTAATAACCCGGTACCAGACCGACGCGTAGAGGATTTTGAAGAGGATGATTAACTGTGATTATTCCTGATTATGAATATTTCTTCAATGATAAGGCGTTCGACTTAATTGTGTGGCTAGAAGAAGAGAAAAACCGCATAAAGAAAACAAAAATATATCGGTCGGCTTGCAGGATGGAGAAAAGGTTCAGGCAGAAAAATCATATATCTGATAATTGTTGGCAATGTGGTTGCACTCGACCGCACTGGATGGGTTTCGCAAAAGTAATCACTGATGTACCACCGCCGTTGCGTTGCAAAAGTAATTGACCCATGATTAACTATGCCCCATTCTGCAAGAAGCAAGTTGATTACCTAAAACGCTGTTATGATAACTGGCTTAATGTAGCCGAAGGTGGCAAAAGGGCCGGGAAAAACGTTCTCAACATCATAGCCTGGTGTGAGGCATTAGAGGTACACAAAGATAAATTGCACTTAGCGGCTGGTGTCTCGGTGGCCTCTGCAAAGCTAAACATAATTGATTCCAACGGATTTGGTGTGGCTAACTGGTTTGAAGGGCGTTGCCGTGCTGGTAAGTACCAGGAGCGTGACGCTTTATATATTTCTACGCGCACAGGAGAAAAGATAATCCTGATTAGTGGTGGCGGCAAGGAAGGTGACGAGCGTTATATTAAAGGTAACACTTATGGGAGTGCCTATATCACCGAGGTAAACGAGTGTGCCCAAACCTTTGTAAAAGAGGTATTTGATAGAACATTATCTAGCTCGGACAGAAAAATATTCCTTGACCTTAACCCTAAGTCACCGCAGCACTGGTTTTATGCAGAAGTCCTGGATATGCACCAGGCCAACAATGATAAATACGAAAACTATGGATTTAATTACGAACACTTTACCTTACATGATAATTTTAGTTTTACCACTGAAAAGATCAAAGAAATAATCAGGACCTACGCGAGAAACACGGTTTGGTATATCAGAGACATACTTGGTAGGCGCACAAATGCCGAGGGTATTATTTATGACATGTTTGGTCCTAAAAACCAGTATAGGGATGTCAACGGGCCAAATTATGACCTATATTATCGCAGGGACTATTCCATTGACCACGGCACAACAAATCCATTCGCGCTTTTAGAGATAATAGAGCAGGCTGACCCTTTAACTAAAATAAAATACTATTACGTAGAAAATGAATACTACTACGATTCAAAGAAAAAAAATAGACAAAAAGATGACTTAGAATATGTTGAAGATGTTGAAAAACTTATGATTGACGAAAATAATGCAATAAAGCGTTATACGTCTATTGTTATTGACCCGGCGGCAGCAAATTTTAAAGTTGCCTTAAGAAAGAGAAGCATTAGAACAAAAATAGGCGACGAACTTATAAACGCTAAACACGAAGTGTTAGAGGGGATACGACTTGTGTCCTCTTTGTTGCGCACCGGAAGATTAAAGGTTAACGTAGACAAATGCCCTAATTTAGTCAAAGAATTTTCGTCCTACATTTGGAACGATAAGGCGTCTGAGCGAGGAGTGGAAGAACCGGTTAAGGCAAATGACCACTGTTTGGACGCCCTTCGCTATTACGCGAAAACGATTATTAAACGGATTTAGGGAGTGCTATTAATGGCAAACAGACAAACTAATACTCGCAGTTCTGTTTTTGATACCTTCGAAAACCAACTGGCCAGGCTCGGTAGCGCATCGGAAAATATTATCTCTGCTACTACATACCCTTTAACCAGGCTAAGCCGCAACTATATGCTTTTAAACTCCCTTTATCGTAACTCTTGGATTTGCAATAAAATAGTTAATATCATCCCTGAGGACATGATGAAAAACGGTTGGGATGTAACAGCTGAGCTAAAACCGGAAGAGACTGACCGTATTAAAAAATTAGAGCAGCGTACCCTTGTTAGGGAGAAAATTCTTGAAGGGCTGTACTGGGGCAGGCTATACGGCGGGGCCGGGGCCATTATGATTATAGATGGCCATGAGGACAAACTGGACGAGCCCCTTGATTATGACGATATTATGCCTAACTCTTTTTGTGGGCTCATGGTTGTTGACCGCTGGTCCGGTATTTACCCAGGACTTGAATTAATCACTGACCACAGAGACCCTGAGCTCGGTATGCCAATGTTCTACGAGGTAAAGGATAATTCTACCGATAAGCTTATATCGAAGGTGCATCATACCAGGGTGCTGAGGTTCACCGGTAAGAAGCTTCCCTTTTGGGAAGAAACTGCAGAAATGCACTGGGGAAGCTCGATTATGGAGCACGTTTATGAAGAGCTATTGAAGCGAGACTCTACTAGCTGGAATATAGCATCCTTGGTGTTTCAGGCTAACTTGTTGGTTGATAAGATTGACGGAATGGATCAAATGTTAGCAGCAACCGATCCGGAGGCCCAGAAGAATTTCTACAATATCAAGTCCGCCCAAAACCAAATGCGCAGTAACAATGGCATGATGATTATCGGAAAAGACGAGGAATTATCAGCTTTAAATTATACATTTACGGGGCTAAATGAAATATCCGAATCGCAGATGATGGATATAGCCGGTGCAGCTGATATACCAATTACTAAGCTGTTTGGTAGAAGTCCGTCAGGGCTAAATGCAACCGGTGAATCAGACCTGCAAAATTACTACGACATGATATCACAGCAGCAGGAAGCTGTATTAAAGCCCAAAATAAATAAGCTACAGCCAGTGATATTTATGTCAGAGCTTGGGTATATACCTGATGATTTGGGAATTAAGTTTAACCCGGTTGCTACTCCTACAGATGATAAAGTGGCCGAGATAGTCGGTAAAAAGGTTGAGTCCCTATCCAAAACCTTTAATGATGGTGGTATTAGTCATAAAATGTATCTCACTGAGTTGCATGAGCTATCTTATACCACAAATATGTATACCAGTATTACCGATGAGGATATAGCAGCGGCAGATAATAAACCTCGTCCACCAGGGGAAGATATGCCGGATTTAGGAATGCTGGAGGATTCTTATTCTCAGGGACAAGCTAGGGACAGTTTGGCATTATCATTTGGTGGTAAGTATCAAGACTGGCAGTATATCTATAAATTACTTAGCCAAAACTACCCAAAAGAAACTTTGGAATGGGTTAAAAATACTGAATGGAAATATGTTCCCAATGTGGTTCTTAATCAAATAAAAATGGCTCGTAGGCCTGGTGGTAGAGACCTTAAAAAGGTTAAGAATATAACTAAAGCAATAAAAGCAGGAGAGAGTGTGGACACTGTCGTACTGGTGCAAACTAACGATGGCTATGAAATAGCTGACGGATACCACAGAACACTTGCTTACGAGCATGTCGGCGTAAAAACAATACCGGCTTATATCTGTACTGATGCTGACGAATATGGTCCCTGGAAAAATGAAATGCATGAAAAAAAACTTAATTAATTAAAAGGTGATTAAATGTCAACGCATCCATGGGAGCCAAGCCAACTGATTGAAAAAAAATATTTTAAAAGCCTTACTGATATAGCTGACTTCCTGCAAAAATCTATCGAAAAAGAACACGACCCGTACCGCATCCTCTGGATTTTGCGGCACACACTAATTAAGCCAGCCTTCAACCGCTTTGCCTATGAGGTGGCCAGAAAGATGGTAACTCATCTTTATACCTCAAATGCTAAAAGCTGGCGACATGCAGCGCGCGAAGGTGGTAAGGGAAGAATCATTTATGAGGCTTTGCGCAGGGAATTGGAAGGCCCGGTTAATGGCGCGTTAAACTTCCAAATCGAGCGTAATGCTGAGCTAATAAAAACACTACCGCAGGACATTGCCAGTAGGGTAGATAATTTCATCTCCCAGGAAACGCTTAAAGGGAGAAGGGTAAGTGATATAGCCAGGGATATCCAGAAAATGTTCCCTGAGTCAAGCCGGGCCAAGGCATCACTAATTGCCCGAACCGAGGTAAGTAAAACATCAACGGCACTCACCCGGGCCAGGGCTGAAAGTATCGGTATTGCCTGGTATGAGTGGGTGACATCGGAGGACTCCAGGGTGCGTAGTAGTCACCGCATAATGGACCGTGTTTTGGTAAATTGGAATGACCCGCCGAGCCCAGAAAAGCTACTGGGAATTAAAAATGCACCTGATCCGTATCATGCTGGAAATATATATAACTGCCGCTGCTTCCCTGCACCGGTGGTAAATATCAATCGCCTGCAATGGCCGCATAAGGTGTTTACGGGTGGTTCCATAACAACAATGACCAAGGCTCAATTTGAAAGGCTGGCCAGTAGGGCCGCATAAAAGAAGGGGAGTGATTATATGCCTCTGGAAAAAGGATCTAGTCAAAAGGTTATATCAGAGAATATTGCCACTGAAATAAGGGCAGGTAAGGACCCAAAGCGAGCTGCAGCTATAGCTTATAGCGAAGCTGGAAAGGATAGCGCAAGCACAAACGCTGGTCATCTTAGTGGAATGAAGGAAATTTTAAATTATTACCAAGTAAAAGACAGCACCCAATAGTGGGTGTGTTTTTATTTTGAAGCGGGGTGATTGAGCTGAAAAAATATATGTATCGATAAATCGTCAATGCAAATAAAAATAAGGAGTGAAGTAAATGCCCGTAGATTTAACTGTGAACGTTGAAAACGCCCTTTACGACGCTAATAAGTCATTACAGGTTACCACCGAGGGGGTTGCTGCCACTTTTGCAATCGCAGCTATGGGAGTTACGCCTGCGGCTACACCTACCGACGTTGTAACAATCTATGGCTCAGCAACAAAAACAGTACGCATTAAAAGTGTTACTGTAAGTGGCCTTGCAACTACAGCGGGAAGCATGGATGTATCCCTAATTAGGCGCTCGGCGGCTAACACGGAGGGTACAGCCTCGACCCCAACGCCGGTAGCGTTTGATACGCAAGATGCGGTCGCAGCGGCCACTGTATCCCAATACTCGGTAAACCCAACCGAATTAGGAGCGGGACATACCTTTGCAACCAAAACTCTTAATTTAGGTGTTGCGGGAGCAGCCGGCACAATTACCTTTGACTTTGCGACGCGCAACGACAAAGCATTTGTATTAAGAGGCGCTACCCAGGGGGTAGCTATTAATTTTAATGGCTTAGCTGTTCCGGACGGTGGTCAAATAAGCTATTCCTTGGAATGGGAAGAGGACGCTAGTTAAGGTCTTAGGGAGGTAGGATCTTGTGAATTATTACGGAGATAAAATCTCCCCTAACATGACAGTTACCCCGGAGGGATATTTGATTTGTAGAAACGTCCCTATAGGTCGCACTGGCTACATGGAGTACCTTGGACAAGAACTTCCTGCAGCCTTTAATGAGCCAAGCGGGGAAATATTCAAGGTCTACAGGAGACCCGAGGAACTATTTAGTGAAGCTACTATTGCTAGTTTCGAGGGTAAGCCCGTCACAAATACCCACCCTACCTCAAATCTGGACATAAATACCGCGCCCATGACTGAGCGTGGTCACGCACAGAATGTTCGCCGTGAAGGCGATTATTTATTGGCCGATTTGTACATTAAAGATGCCGGCTTGATTACTGAAGTACAAAATGAGCTGAAGCGTGAGGTGTCTAGTGGCTATGATTGCTCTTGGCACAAGATAGGTGACGGGGTATATGAGCAGAGGGAGATTATTGGTAATCATGTGGCCGTTGTCCAAAACGGCAGAGCTGGTCCTAAAGTGGCTATACATGATGCAAAGCCAAATAAAACAGGAGGTAAAAAAGGCATGAAAGTAACAAAGCAAATTTTAACTGCGCTTGGCTTTAAGCACTTCGCGCAGGATGCTGAACCTGAAGACATTGCTAAGGCAATGGATGCCATGAAGGAAGAAGATGTTATTAAAGATCCAGTCAAAGATGCTGATCCAGAAAAGAAAGATCCGGAGAAGAAGGAAGAGGCCAAAGATGCCGATCCTGGTCAGGGTGCCCAGCTCATCGAGATGATGAATAAGCTGCTCGATCGCATTGAAAAGCTGGAAAAACGCGAAGAGTCCCAGCAGAAAGAAACTGCTGATGCCGTTATGGATTCCGTTGAAAAGGAACTGGAAGAGTCGGCTAAGGACGAAGCGCCCGATGATAAAGACAAAGACAAGGAAAAGGATAAGGAGCAGGCCAAGGATGCCGACGTAAATGCCGATCCCCCGGAAAAAAGCGGCGCGGCCGACGCTGCCCTGCGTAAGTTTGTTCAGGACATGAAGCCCATCATTATGGCTATACCTGATGAGAAAACGCGCCTTGAAACCGCCAAGAAGTTTGCATCTAGTATTCAGGATGCCCGCACCAGAACAGGAGCAAATAGTTACGCTGACATCCTGGGCGCTGTGGCCGCAAATAAGAAGACGGCCATGGATAAAGCTGCTGCGCAAAGACAATCCGTATCTGAGCAGGCAGAAGCGGCCTGTAAGGCCTGGAATGCACAAGGCGAAAAAATGAAAGGAGCAAAATAATATGCCGGGAACAGCTATTGGAGTAAACCTGAGCTTAGGTTATGCGGGTAAAGTCTCTCGTAACCCACTAAACAAGATCAACAGCCGCATGGTTAAGTCCATACTTAATGGCAGCGGCGTTGAAACCCTGTCTGCGGTGCCTTTTGGCGCTGCCGTAGTCACAAATAGTGACAACACCTATTCCTTATTTGGCAACACCGGAGTTGGGGTATCTGCTGCAACCTATGCTAATTTCGGTGGTATTGCTGTAAGTGAGGTCAAGCAGTCAATGACCTATGGCTACGGTGCCAACGTAAGCGGTGCCCAGTTTGAGCCCAATATGCCATGTGATGTGTTGCAGATTGGGACCACTACGGTAGTATGTACGGAGGGAACTCCGACCGCTAATGGATTGGTGTATATCGTAACCGTTGCCGGCGATACATCTCCCCTTGGTGCTATTGTTGCTACTGCTACCCCGGCCGGCGGTACAGCTGTGCAGTTAACAAACGCTCGCTTTACCAATGGTAAGCAGGATGCAACTGGTATCACTGAGATTGTACTATTATCCCAGGCTAACGCCTAAGAGAAAGGAGAAAACATAGCATGAATAAAGCCTATAAAGAGGCAATGGATGCAGTTATGAGCTCCGGTAAACTCGGAGTAGTAATGCCGCATGCTCCCGGGGTTGTTTATGGCCCTGGTATGGACTCAGGCGGTACAAGCACAGGCCTTGTGTTTTTGGCTGGACAACTTGAAAAGCAAGACCCGAGACTTCTGGAGCCCTTAACTTCACTTACTGCCCCGCGCGATATTGATATGATACCAGGCGGAGGGTGGACCTCAATCACTTCTAACGTGTTCGTTGACTATGCAACAAGCGGAAGTGATGAAGATTCGATTATCGGCAGTGAAACAACTAACATCCCGGTATCTCAGGCCAACATTACTAAAGACGTATTTAAGGTGCATACGT
>Ga0307377_10008437_pt1 | contig 10447 bp, 9 predicted proteins | sample TR3MG_FD_202535 | JGI IMG/M metagenome (GOLD analysis project Ga0307377, IMG submission 202535) | Soil microbial communities from Risofladan, Vaasa, Finland - TR-3 | ecosystem: Environmental > Terrestrial > Soil > Coastal area > Acid sulfate soil | place: Finland: Risofladan, Vaasa | collected... | reverse complement strand
ATTGGCTGAAGCATTCCAGAGCATCGAGGCGGAGGCGCACAAAGAGGCGGTGGCCAAGATGGCGAAGTACGACGTAAAGGTCGACGACATGGCCAGCTGGAAAAAATAATTCGTCACCGGAGCGGTCCAGCAACTGCCGGCGCCGGTCCGGCTGTCCGCTTCACCGCGACGCTCGCGCGAGCCGGCTTGGCTGCGTCATTATTGCCTGCCCTGGCGCGGGTCGTTTCCAGGCTCGCCCATGACCAGAACTGCCGCGCCGCGCACCCGGCCCGAGGCCAGCTGTTCCAGGGCCTCGTTCGCCGATGCCAGCGGGAAGGTTTGCACTTCCGTTCTGACGCCGGCCTTCGGCGCAAGCTCGAGAAACGCCTCGCCGTCATGGCGCGTGAGGTTCGCGATCGAGCACACGCTGCGCTCGCCCCACAGGATCGAATAGGGAAATTCCGGAATAGCGCTCATATGGATGCCGGCGCACACCACCGTTCCGCCCTTGGCGGTGTGGCGCAGCGCCTGCGGTATCAGCGCGCCCACGGGCGCGAACAGAATCGCGGCATCCATTTCCCGCGGCGGCGCCGCGCTCGAATCTCCCGCCCAGGCAGCCCCCAGTTCGCGCGCGAAAGCCTGCCCTTCAGCGTCGCCCGGCTTGGTAAAGGCGAATATCTCCCGCCCCTGCCAGCGCGCCACCTGGGCGATGATGTGGGCGGCCGCGCCGAAACCGTAAATGCCGATGCGTTTCGCATCGCCGGCGGCGGCCAGCGCGCGATAACCGATCAGCCCGGCGCAAAGCAGCGGCGCGGCTTCGGCATCGGTATACGCGTCGGGCAGGGCAAAGCAATAGCGCGCGTCGGCCAGCGCGTATTCGGCGTAGCCGCCATCCAGCGTATAGCCGGTGAACTGCGCCGCGTCGCAGAGGTTTTCGCGGCCGCTGGCGCAGTAGCCGCAATGGCCGCAGGTGCGCCCGAGCCAGGGCACACCGACGCGCTGCCCGAGTGCGAAACCCTCGGTGTTCGCGCCTTTTTCCGCCACTATTCCGACGATTTCATGGCCGAGAATGAGGGGCAGCTTCGGCTGCTGCAGATCGCCGTCCCTGACGTGCAGATCGGTGCGGCACACGCCGCAGGCATGCACCTCGAGCAGGATTTCACCGGCTCCGGGTCTGGGCCGCGGCAGTTCGGCTTGCCGCAATGGTTCGTGCTGTGCATCCAGAATCATCGCTTTCATGTGGACCCCGGCTATACCGATTTGCACGCCTTCCCAGGCTCATGCATCGGGCCGCCGCAAAATGAGCAGCAGATTCGTTAGCGTGCAGCCCGAGCGCTCAAGCACCCATCCGTCGGCGCGGAAATAGCGGCGATAATCGTCGACGAGCTTGAGCCATGCAAACGCGGTGCCGATTGCGGGCGCCGCGGCCCGCAGCGTGAAAGGAAGCCGATCCATCGCAGCATGTCCTGCAGCAGGTCCGATTGCCTACGATTTTCAACCAGCGTTCGCGTGCTGGCTTGACCGGCGTCAACGAAAGGCGGTTTTGCTGAAAGCCTGCCCGAGCGAGCGGCACAGCCCGCACCAGCTTGCGCTCAAGCGCCAGGACTCAAGGGAGCGCGGCCGAAGGCTTCCCCCTTGCTTTGTCGATCGCTCCAGTCCGCCGCCGCAGCCATGAGCACCGCGGACGCGGCGCGGGCACGGCGCGGGCCGAGGCCCCACCGCCGCGCGCCGACGCTACTTCGTTGTGCCTACGCCGTAATTCTGCGCAAGGTAGGTGGAAATGGCATCGACGTCGGACAGCGGAATCGGCGCGCCGAACACCTTGATCATCTTGTTGGCCTCGGCAGTCCAATGGGCCTTGTCCATGAAGCGTGAGTTCATCGGAATGTAGTCCAGGCTGTGGCAGATGGTGCACTGCATCGCCTTGTCCTTGCCCGGGCCGTCCTTGAGGACGATCTTGTCCTCCTGCGCCATGGCGCCGCCCGCCGCCACGAACACCAGCGCCCCGAGGAGCGCACTAATCGCCGTCGTTCTCATACGACCTCCACGTAGATGCGCTGGATCACGTTGTGGTGATAGCCCGCGGGGTTGAATACAAGCTGCTCGGTCTGTGTCTCGCCGCTCTTGCTGGTGGCGCGCGCCATCACGATCAGCGCGCCGTTTTCGCGCGTCGGCAATTCCAGATCAAACTCGCGGAAGGAGAAGCGGCCGAGGTCCTTGCCCAGCTTTGCCTTGCGCCAAGTCGCGCCGTAGTCGGTGGACACCTCAACCCGGTCGATGCCGGCGCCGCTGTCCCAGGCGATCCCCTTGACCGGAATCGGCTTGCCGCGCGGGATGCGCACGCCCGACTGGATCGAGGTCACCAGGGAGTTCACCACCATGGTGGTGATCGGCTCGTTCGGCGAGCCAAGCTGCGATTCGAAGTGGCGCATTTTGTACTTGCCGCGCGGCACGCGATAGGCCGCCTTCATCCAGAAGTTCGATTCCGGCTTGGACACGAGTGTGATGGTCGAGATCTGCTTCACCCAGTAGGTGCCGGTCCAGCCCGGCACGATCAGGCGCGCGGGGCCGCCGTTCCAGTGCGGCAGCGGTTTGCCGTTCATCTCGAACGCGATCAGGGTGTCCTCATTGAGCGCGACGTCGATCGGAATCGACTTCACGAAGTCCGGCGTCTGTTCCAGCGGCGGGTGGTCGGTGCCGTTCAGCACGGCCTCAATCGCGCTGCTCTTGACCCCGGCCTTCGCGAGCAGGTCCTTCAAGCGCACGCCACGCCAGACCGCGTTGCCCATCGCGCCCACGCCCCATTCCACGCCCGCGACATGCGGCTGGAACAGGCCGCGGCGGTTGCCCGAACACTGCAGCACGGCGGTGATCTCGGCCGGCTTGAAGTGCTTCTTCATGTCGGCGAGGTCGAGCTTGATTTCGCGCTCGGCGCTTTCGCCGCCGATGGTGAGCGTCCAGTCCGTCGCCTTGACTTCCGGGATGCCGGCAAGGTGCCACCGCACGAAGAACGCGTTGTTGGGCGTAATCACGGTGCGGAAGTATTGAACCGGCGTCTCGAAATTCGGCGGGCGGAAACTCTTCTTCCACAGCGGCACCTTGCCCGGCAGGGCATAGAGCAACTGCTCGGCTAGCGTGCCGTCAGGCAGCTCCGCAAGCCCCAGCGCGGCGGTACTGCCCGCGGGCGCAGCCCGTGCCCGACCCGCGCCCAATGCCGCCAGGGCACCTACGCCGGCCGCACCGAGCAGCAAGCGGCGGCGCGACTCGCTATCGACGCCAGCCAAAGGAAATTTCTTCATTTGATCCTCCCGTAAGTTGGTTATATTTTTCTTTTGGGGCAAATCCTAATGACTTTGCCGGCGATGCGCAAGCAGGAAAAGAAATCAGCGGGCTAGCCGACGCGCCGCCTGAACGCCTCCAGCATCAACGCAACCAGGTCCAGGGGCAGCGGGAATACGATGGTGGAGGACTTGTCCCCGGCGATGAGATTCAGGGTCTTCAAATAGCGCAGCTGCATCGCCTCGGGCCGCCACGCGGTAACCGATCAGCCCGGCGCATCCAGAATCATCGCTTTCATGCTGGCACCAGTCAGACTCTTGCGGCGATGCCTCGGCTCATCGCTGCCCTCATCGCTGCCAGAGGATGTGAGCGGCTTCGAGTGGAACCGCAACACCGGGACGCGACGGTATGATGCGCGCCGTATAGTCCGTCGCCGGGCGCGAGGCGGGCACCCGCGCGCCGTAGGCGTAGGCATTGGTCGCGCCTATCAGTTGCCGCAAGCGCTGCATCTCCTGGCGCAGCGCAGCACCGTCCCCGACACCCTCGGCATAGAGCTCGACGCGCACATCCTTCGGGTCGATGTCGTCCAGATACACCTGAACCTCGAACAGGTGTTGCTCGCCGTCGGTCTCGAGCTTGCTTTCGCCCAGGCGCAGCGCAGCCCATTTTTGATTGAGGGAGCGCTGCCAGTTGACGAGCTGCACGCTGCCGGCGCCGTTATCGGCCGCCCGCTCGCGATAGGCCATCGCCGTCGGCAGATAGTGTTGCTCGGTGTATTCGCGCACCACGCGGTTGGTGGAAAAATGCGGAGTCAAGCGCGCCATGCTCTCGCGCATGCGTGCCACCCAAGCGACGGGAATGCCCTGCTCATCGCGGGTGTAGAACGCGGGAACCACTTCGCGTTCGAGCAGCGCGTAGAGCGCCTCGGCTTCGGCGGCGTCCCAGGCCGGATCGTGGTCGTGTTCCCGGCCATCGCCCAGGGCCCACCCCACTTCCGGCGCGTAGGCTTCCGCCCACCAGCCGTCCAGTTCCGACAGATTGACGCCGCCATTGGCTAACACCTTCATGCCGCTGGTACCGCAGGCTTCCCAGGGCCGCAGCGGCGTATTGAGCCAGACGTCCACGCCCTGCACCAGTTGTTCCGCCAGCAGCATGTCGTAGTCGCCGAGGAAAATCGCGTGCGGGCGCACCTCGGGACGCCGGATGAACTGCGTCCACTGCTTGATCAGGGCCTGGCCCGCCTGGTCTGCAGGATGCGCCTTCCCGGCCATGATCAGCTGCACCGGACGCTGCGGATCGGTCAACAGGCGCAGCAGCCGCTCGGGCTGGTGCAGCAGCAGGTTCGGCCGCTTGTAAGCCGCAAAGCGGCGCGCGAAGCCCAGCGTCAGCACGTTGGGATCGAACAGCCGCTGCGCACGCTCGATCGCAGCGCGCGGCGCACCCGATGCGGCCAGTTGGCGCGACAGGCGTTCGCGCGCGTATTCAACAAGGGAAGCTCTCGCGGCGGTGCGAAAACGCCACAGATCGGCATCGGAAATGCGGCGTATGTCCTGCCCCAGATCTTCCGTCATTCCCAGCCAGCGGTCCTTTCCGCAGGCTTCGGTCCACAGCGCGTCGGCGACCGCCGAGTCCCAGCTCGAGATGTGCACGCCGTTGGTGACATGCCCGATCGGCACTTCATCCTCCGGCCAGCGCGGGAACAGCGGCTGAAACAGGCGCCGGCTCACCGCTCCATGCAGGCGGCTCACGCCATTCACCGTCCCGCTTCCGCGGATCGCCAGATACGCCATGCTGAAATCCTCCGCCGGGTCGTTCGCGTCGCGCCGGCCCAGCGCCAGTAAATTGTGAAGCGTCATACCCAATTTGCTCTCGGCATAATTGCCGAGATACTGCTCGATCTGGGCCGGAGCGAAGCGGTCGAGACCGGCCGCCACCGCCGTGTGCGTGGTGAAAAGGTTGCCGGCCCTGGTGACGGCCAGCGCGACTTCGAACGGCTGGCCGGTCTTTTGCATGAAGCTTCGCGCGCGCTCCAGTATGGCGAAGGCCGCGTGCCCTTCGTTCATGTGACAGACCTCCGGTTCAATGCCGAGCGCGGCGAGCAGGCGCCATCCGCCGATTCCGAGTATCAGCTCCTGCATCAGGCGCAGGTCCGGCCCACCGCCGTAGAGCTCGCTGGTAATTCCGCGGTACGGCGGATAGTTCGCCGCGTCATTGCTGTCTAGGAGGTAAAGATTCACCCTGCCAACCTGAACCTGCCAGACCCGCAACCAGATCGGGTAACCCGGCAGGTCCAGCTGTAAGCGCAACCACTCTCCGTTCGAGTGGCGCAAGGGTATCATCGGCAATTGTCCGGGGTCGTTGTACGGGAAAAGGGCCTGTTGCGCACCCTCCTTGTCGATCACTTGGCGAAAATAGCCCTGCTGGTAGACCAGTCCCACGCCGACCACGGGCACGCCCAGGTCGCTCGCGGCCTTGAGCTGGTCGCCAGCGACGTTGCCAAGCCCGCCGGAGTAAATGGGCAGCGCTTCGCTCAACATGAATTCCATGCTGAAATACGCGACACAGCTCAACGCCGATTGCGCGTGGGCATGCTGAAACCACGCCGGCGCCTCCGCCGCCTGCCGCCTGGCTTGCACCAGCTCGTCGACGCTGTTGCGGAATACGGGATCGGCTGAAACGCGCTCGATTCGGTCCCTGGAGACCGTCTGCAGCACCGCCCAGGGGTTATGCGTCAGTTCCCACAGGACCGGATCGAGCTGCAGCCACACCCGGTCGGCCGCATGATTCCACGACCAGCGCATGTCCAGCGCCAGCTCGGCCAGGGAATCGAATCCCTCGACGTCCGTGGGCAGCAGACCAAAAGATGGGTGGCTGGCATGCGTTTGGCTGCCCATGAGGACTCCTTCGAACGAAACGCGCAAATTTCACGTGACCAGCGCGATGTGCCACTGCTCGCGCGCAATTGCGCCGTCGGTGCGGCAACAGGCGGTTGATCATCGCCCGCCCGCCGCGCCGGTCCTTTCTCAATTCACCCGCAACACGACGAACAAGCTTTGTCCGCGGCGTTTGACCAGGAGCAGAACGTTGTCCTTGGCCTTGTCCAGCACGCGCCGCAGTTCGGCGACGTCGGCAATCGCTTGATGGTTCGCTTCCGCGATGAGGTCACCCGTGCGCAGGTCGGCAAGAGCCGCCGGGCTGCCCTCGTCGACGCCGGAGATGAGGGCGCCGTGTTCGCCCTCCAGCCCGAGTTGCTTCGCCAGCTCCGGCGTCAGCGTCTGCACGCTGAGTCCGAACTTGGCGAATTGATCTGTCGTCGGAGCCGGCTGCTTGGCGGCGGCAACCGCTTCCGTGGGCATCTTGCCGATGGTGACGATGAAAGTCTCTTCCTTGCCGTTGCGCACGACGCCTACCCTGGCTTTGGCCCCCGGCGCGGTGGCTGCGACCAGGTTGCGCAGTTGACGATTGTCCTGCACCTCCTTGCCATCGAAGCGCACGATGACATCGCCCGCCTTGAGGCCGGCCTTGTCCGCCGGAGAATCCTTGTTGACCTGGGAGATCAGCGCGCCTTTGGCTTCTGCCAGGTGAAACTGCTGGGCGAGGTCCTCGGTGACGTCCTGGATCACGACCCCGAGCATGCCGCGCGTGATCGGCTCGCCCTTCATCAAGGTGGGCAGCATCGCCTTGATCATGTTCGTGGGGATGGCAAAACCCACCCCCGCAGACTGGCCTTCTCCGCCGCCCTCCCCGCCGGTGGCGATCGCGCTGTTCATGCCGATGACTTCGCCGTGCATGTTCACCAGCGGGCCGCCGGAATTCCCGGGGTTGATCGGCGCATCGGTCTGTAAGAAGTCCTCGTAGTCGGCGATGCCGACGTCCGAGCGCCCTTTGGCGCTGATAATGCCGATAGTGACCGTTTGCGTCAGGCCGAACGGCGCGCCTACCGCCATGACCAGATTGCCGTCCTCGACCGCGTCGGAATCGCCCAGCTGCACTGTGGGCAGGTTATCCGGGACCCGGCCCTTGATCTTGATTACCGCCACGTCGGTCTTCGGATCGACACCGACGATCTCCGCCGGGAATCTGCGTTTGTCGGCCAGCTGCACCTTGATTTCATCCACATCGCTGACCACGTGGTAATTGGTCAGGATGTCGCCCTGCTTGTTGAGGATCATGCCGGAGCCCATGCCCCGTTGCGGAACCCTGTATTCCTTCTGCTCGCCGTGCTGTTTCGGCTGTGGCAATTGGTTGCCGAAGAAGCGGCGCAGGAAATCGTCGCCGAACGGAAAGTCCTGGGCCTGGAACTTCACCATCTTCTCCGAATACACGCTGACCACCGCCGGCTTGACGTGCGCCGCCACCGCCGCAAAGGCCTTTCCCAGCTGTACCGCCGGGGCGATCACCGACTCGGAAATGGGGCCGGGGGGAAGAGGCGATTTGCCGGCTGCGGCCGTCGGAAACGCGGTGATCGCAGCGCACAGGGCGAAGCCTGCGGCTGCGCCAGCGGCCCGGATTTTGTAATACCTGTTCATAGCATTTACCTTTCATCGAATGCGTCGCAAACGCACGGCACCGGCGGCGCATTTACACTGGATTGAATTCAATTTTCAGTCGCCGCCCGCAATCCGGCTTGACGAGCGTCAACGAACGGCCATTTGGGCAGTCGCGCCCGAAGCGGCGGATTTGCCCGAGGCCGTACCGGTATTTGACCACGCCTGGCGGCGAATAGCTCCGCCGCCGCAAGGAAATCGGGGCGGATTCGCGCTCAGGCGCCGCGTTTCCCGGCCGCCTCCAGCATTGGCGCGATCAGATCCATCGGCACCGGGAACACGATGGTCGAGGTTTTGTCCCCGGCGATGAGGCTCAGCGTCTGCAAGTAGCGCAACTGCATCGCCCCGGGCTGCTGCGACAGCACCTGCGCCGCCTGCATCAGCTTTTCCGAGGCCTGCAGCTCGCCCTCGGCATGGATCACCTTGGCCCGGCGCTCGCGCTCGGCCTCGGCCTGGCGCGCGATGGCGCGTATCATCGACTCGTTCAGGTCCACGTGTTTGATTTCCACGTTGGAAACCTTGATGCCCCAGGCGTCGGTCTGCGCGTCCAGCACTTTCTGGATGTCGAGGTTGAGCTTCTCGCGCTCGGCCAACAGCGCATCGAGTTCGTGCTTGCCCAGCACCGCGCGCAGCGTGGTCTGGGCGAGCTGGCTGGTCGCGCCGAGAAAGTCGACCACCTGGATGATCGACTTCTGCGGGTCGACCACGCGGAAATACACCACCGCGTTCACCTTGACCGAGACGTTGTCGCGCGTGATCACGTCCTGCGGCGGCACGTCGAACACCACCGTGCGCAGGTCCACGCGCACCATCTGCTGCACCACCGGGATCAGCAAAATCATTCCCGGCCCCTTCACACTCCAAAACCGCCCCAGCTGAAACACCACCCCGCGTTCGTATTCGCGCAGGATGCGCATCGACATCGCCAGCAATATGGCGACGACTATGATTACACCTAAGCCAAAATAGGACAGCATGATTCAATCTCCTCCGAAAAACCCGCAGCGCTTGACCTGGCGGCAGCGCCTGCCGCTTCACTGGTCTCGCTTATCGGCCTGTGCGACTACGTCGAGCATCAGCCCGTCGACCGCTGCGACACGAATGCGCTGGCCGGCCTTGAGCGGCGCCGCGGCGCGCACACGCCAGTTTTCGCTGTGCACCCGCGCCCAGCCTTCGCGCTCGAAATCTTCCAGCACTTCGCCCGCTGCGCCGACCAACTCCTCGCGCCCGCTCACCACCGGCCGCCGGTGCGCCTTCAGCGCCGCGCCGACGATGAATATCAGGAACGCGGCGCTCGCCGCGGCGAAGCCGCCGATCAGCGCGAACGGAATGCGGTAGCCGGGAATGTCGGTGTTGTACAGGATCACCGAGCCGACGATGAAGGCGATCAGTCCGCCGACGCCGAGCGAGCCATAGGTAGGGTAAAACGCCTCGCCCACCATGAAACCGATGCCGAGCAGGATCAGCGCAAGCCCGGCGTAGTTGACCGGCAGCATCTGAAAGGCGTACAGCGCGATCAGCACGCAAATCGCACCGACCACTCCTGGGAACACCATCCCGGGATTGGAAAATTCGAACACCATCGCGAAAATGCCGAGCAGGATCAGGATGTAGGCGATGCTCGGGTCGGTGATGACCGAGAGAAAGCGCGTGCGCCAACCGGGTTCGAACCTGGTGGCGACCACGCCGGCGGTCGCCAGCACCTGCTCCGCATTCCCGACTTTGACCCTGCGGCCGTCGAGCCGCTGCAGCAGCTGCGGCACGTCCGCGGCCACGAGATCGACGACCTTGAGCTTCAACGCTTCGGCTGCGGAAAGGCTCACTGCCTCGCGCACCGCCCGCTCCGCCCATTCGGCGTTGCGGCCGCGCATCTGCGCCAGCCCGCGAATGTAGGCCGCGGCATCGTTCACGACCTTGCGCGTCTCCGTATCACCGAAAAGCGCGCCGGTATTCGCACCGCCCTTGCCCGCCTCGCCTTTGGCGCCGGCGCCGCGACCCTGGTCCTTGGCCGCGCCGGAAATGGCGCCGATTTGCACCGGAGTGGCGGCGCCCAGGTTGGTGCCCGGCGCCATCGCCGCGATATGGCTCGCATACAGAATATAGGTGCCGGCGCTGGCGGCGCGCGCGCCGGACGGCGCGACGAACGCGGCGACCGGCATGGGCGCGCCGAGGATGTCTTTGATGATGGCGCGCATCGAAGTGTCCAGCCCACCCGGGGTGTCCATCCGCAGTACTACGAGCTGCGCGCCCTGCGCGCGCGCATGCTCCAGGCCGCGATGCACATAATCGGCGGTCGCGGGTCCGATCGCGCCGTTTATGCTGAGCACCAGCACCGGCGCCGGCGGCGCGGACCACGCCGGCGACGCGGACCAGAGTACCGCCAGCAGAAGAACGCACAAGCTGCGCATGCAAAACCCCGCTTTCACCCGCACAATCAAACTATAGTTCTTTTTCGCGCACCCGACAGCGCTTCCTGTAAACTGGCGCTCCACCTATCCGATACCTGCACCCTGCACCATGCGCGAACCCGCATCCAAGACTATTTATCTCAAGGACTACACCCCGCCGGCCTTCCTGATCCCGAGGATCGACCTCGATGTCGATATCCGCGAAGACCACGCGCTGGTGCGCGCGACCCTGGA
>Ga0307377_10008436_pt1 | contig 10448 bp, 13 predicted proteins | sample TR3MG_FD_202535 | JGI IMG/M metagenome (GOLD analysis project Ga0307377, IMG submission 202535) | Soil microbial communities from Risofladan, Vaasa, Finland - TR-3 | ecosystem: Environmental > Terrestrial > Soil > Coastal area > Acid sulfate soil | place: Finland: Risofladan, Vaasa | collected... | reverse complement strand
CTAGCTATTAATTTAATGTTTGGAAAAGTTTTTTCCAGTAAATTTACGAACCATATAGGCCTTGCCATACTATTATCAATCCTACTAATTCTAACTATTCTAACTTTAATATCTATTATTCTGTAAGAAATATAAAACTAGTTCAGTAAAACATTGCATCTAGTTTTTCTTTTAATTTTTGCGGTGGAAATTTAGGTTCTCGGTCAAAAGTTAGTAAACCATTAATTTCCTGAAACTGGTCGTATAGTTCAGTATAACAAAAACCCTGAATCCATTCTTTCCTTGCATCCAATTCTTTAAGCAATTCTAACACTGTTTCAAAAAAAACTTCAGAATCTTCGATTAATCTTCCATAACCCCATTTCTTTTTAATAGTTTCTTTGAAATCATATCCAAAACCTCCTATTTCACTGTAAATTATAGGTTCATCTTTGTATCCATAGGGTTTTAGATAAGTTTTAGGAACCGAGCTTCTATGACTATTAATTTCTTCTTCTAATGTTGCTGGTAATAAATCAGTTGTAGAATAAAAGTGAAGGGTACACACATCATTATGCTTCGTATGCCACCATCCATCGTCATCTATAATTAAACGAGTAGTATCAATTGATTTTATTAAAAAATACAATGCAGATGTATAATATCCTCTTTTTCGGTCTTTTTCTGCTCCAGACACCCCCCATCCTTCGTTTACGGGTACCCAGGCAATAATCGAGGGATGGTTATAATCTCTCTCAATTTCAGCTACAAATTCGTTAATAAGCCGAAGTTTAGCTTTCACAGAGAAACGATAAGCATTACCGATTTCTCCCCAAACCAGAACACCCATTTTATCACACCAATATAAAAAACGAGTATCAAAAACTTTCTGATGCGTTCTTAGGCCATTGAATCCAAAATCGATAATATACTGAATATCTTTTTTAATGTGATCATCAGATTGGGGAGTATATAGGCTATCAGGCCAATAACCCTGTATTAAGAACAATTTTTGGTATAAAGGTTTACCATTTAGCAAAATTTGCTTGTTTTTGTTTCCATTATCTGATATTGATATTTTCCTCATACCGAAATAGCTTGATATTTCGTCATAGATATCACCTGTTTTTTCATTTCGAATTTTTAATGTTAAGTCATATAAATTCGGATTGTTTGCATCCCAAAGAAACAATAGATTGTCAGGGATTGTAACTTTGAATTTAAAACGATTTGGATTCTCATGGAACATTTTCTTAAAGAACATTTCAATCCTTTCTCTGACTACTTTCTTATTCTTTCGTTGACCGATTTTTCCGAGAAAATCTAAATTAATATTATTTTGAGCGATAGTCTGATTGTTAAATAAAACTTCAATAAATAGTTGTAACTCTGAGAAGCCCATCCCATTAATATTAATTTCAAACATGACTTCAAATTTATCAATATCTGGAGTAATTTTTAAATCATCTATTTGGTACTCCAGAGATAAAAATTCCAACCAAACTGTTTGCCAAATACCTGATACTCTCGGATAAAAAATCGATTCAATTTCGCTTTTCCAGTACTGTTTACCTCGAGGAATCTCAAGATCTTGAGATGGATCTTCTACTCTAACAACTATAACATTAGTATCTTCAAGATAATTCGTTACATCTAACGAAAATCCGATATATCCTCCTTCGTGAGAGCCTACATATTCACCGTTCAAGTATATTGAACTCCTATAATCAATAGCTCCAAAATGGAGTAGCACCTTCTTATTATTAAATTGCTTAGGGATTTCAAATACTCTCCTATACCATATTACTTCATGAAAAGAATTATCTTCGATTCCACTTAATTTACTTTGAAAGCAAAAAGGAACTATTATTTTTCTATCAAAATTCTTGGAGTTTTCTCTTTTATACCATCGTTCTTTTAATCCTATATCTGCATCGTCAAAACTAAAATCCCACTCTCCGTTAAGGTTAATCCAATTGCCTTCCCTTACAAATTGTGGTCTAGGATATTCTGGTCTTGGTATGTTTGCTTCGCTTAAATTTTCCATGAGAAAAAAAAAAATATTATAAATAAAAAGTTATCCAAATTTAATATAATTATAAAAATTAGAAGAAATTTTGATTTAGGTTATAAATTAATGAGTGAACTAAATCTGGGAAATTTGAAAATTAATCAGTTGGGGTATGTATATAACGATATTAAAAAACAAGCTAAAGTCTTAGAGGAAAAATTAAGATTACCAAAATTTGAATATCTGGAAAATAAACCAACCAAGTACAATTATCGAGGAAAAGAAACAACTGTCCAAACTATGCTTGGTTTTAGTAGATCATTAAATGTCCAAATAGAATTAATACAACTTATAAATGGTGAATGTATCTTTAAAGAATTTATCGATTCAGGTAGAGAGGGTCTCCATCATTTTGGAATATTTGTAGAAGATGTTGATTCTATCGTAAAAGAATATATAGAAAGAGGGTATTCAGTTGTTCATGAAGGAATTACTGCTGGTGTACGAAAAGTAGTCTACATTGACACGTATGACGATTTTGGAGCATATTTTGAATTCCAGCAATCACGTAAAAAGAGAATTAAAAAATAAATTTCTACAGGTTATTGATTAATATGAATTCATTAGAATTAACTCTTTCAGCGATAAAAAGCACACCGGAAAAAATCCCATTCAATCCCTTCATAATGCATTTAGCAGCGTCTTTTTTAGGAGTTGATTACAACCACGAATATTGTCAAAAACCAGATATTTTAGCAAATGCACAGATAAAATGTGCTAACTTTTTTGGTATTGATCATGTTAATGTCTCTACAGACGCATATCGTGAGGCTAACGCGTGGGGGGTAGAGATTGAGTGGTCTAGTCATACTCCGGTAGCTAAATCACATTTAACGATTTCTGAATTTGATTCAATCGAGGACCCTGACCTACTTTCTAATCCGAGAATAATCCATAGAGTGAATGCTGTAAAAGCATTATTTGAGAAAGTGGGTGGAGAACAATGCGTTGTAGGTTGGATTGAAGCTCCTTTTGCTGAAATTTGCTGTTTATTTGATTTAGTCAATGTGTTAATGTTATGTCGTAATGACGATTGGGATAAAAAAATTACATCGCTTATCGATAGAGTCTTACCAATACAAAAAGAGTTTGCTAAGTTACAAATTGAAGCAGGAGCTCATATTATTGGAGCTGGAGATTCCGCAATCTCACAAATTGGACCATATAGATATGAAAAATGTTGCTTAAAAGCAACGAAAAACCTTTTTGATGTAATCCAAAATGATGTTCCCGTCTTGTATCATATTTGTGGCGATAATGGTGTGATTGACAAAGAAGGTAGAGACATGCTAAAATTAGTATCAAGTACAAACGCAGCAATTTTAGATTTAGATTATCAAGTAGATTTAAAACTAGCCAAAGAAAAAATTGGAAAAAATAATTGTATTAGAGGAAATACTAATACTCAGGTTCTAGGAAGTCAAACCTATTCAATTAGTGATGTAAGCAGTGAAATTGAAAAAACAATTGAATCAGGAAAACCTGGGGGTATGTACCAATATGCAGCAGGATGTGAATGGCCCTGGGAACCGTTATCTATGGCAAGCAGAAATTTAGGGATTGCTAAAACTTTAGTCGAGAAATTAGGTAAGTATTAGAATTGAAATTTAGGGATAATTTTATAAAGATTTAAGTTAATTTCTTTAAATATTAAAGAAAAGAATTGATTAGATTGAAAATCGATATTGAGGTTTTAAAAAAACTAGAACGATCAATTGATACTTATAATCCAGAAAATGGGGAAGTGCCTATAAAAATACTGGGTTTTGGTGAAATAAGTTTAGTATTTGAGTTATTAAACGATGTAGAACCTATAGCCTATAAGAGAATTCCTATTTTTGACAATGAAAAGCAGGTTAAACGCCATATATGGGCATATAACGAGTATAATAGAATTTTAAACCAAGATGTAGGATTAAATCTTCCTAAATATGATGTAGCATGGTTTAAAGACGATGAAGATAAAATTCAATTTTATTGTATACAAGAAAAAATCTCAGCAGAATCAGTAGGGAACCGAGTAATACATCAAGTAAATGACGATGATATAGAAACATTGGTTCTACTAGTAATGAGAGAGATGAAAAAAGTATGGGAATATAGTAAGAACCATGAAACAATTGATTTAGGATTAGACGGTCAAATCTCTAATTTTGCTTTAATTGGTTACGATCCAAACAATCCTAAAATCGATATGAATACAAAATTAACTTATATTGACACTTCAACTCCAATGTTTAGAAAAAATGGCGTAGAAGCAATGGATGCTGAGTTATTCTTAAAAAGCACTCCGTCTTTTTTGAGGTTTCTCGTAAAAGCAGCGTTTCTGGACGAAGTTGTAGATCGCTATTACGATTGGCGCTTAGTAACTATCGATTTAATCGCAAATTTTTTTAAAGAACAAAGACCCGAACTAATTCCTGGGATTATTCGAAAAGTGAACCAATTTTTTGCCAACGAAGCGTCAGATTTCGAAATGGAACCTATTACTTTCTTGGAAGTTCAAAAGTACTACAAGAGCGACAAAATGATTTGGGTAATTTTTCAAAATGCGAGAAAGATCGATCGATTTATAAAAACTAAACTCTTTAAGAAAAGGTACGATTTTTACTTGCCAGAGAAAATAAAAAGATAGAAAGATCAATCGGGATTAAGGATACTACCATGATTAGGGCATTCATAGCCATCGAATTAAAAAACAAAAATACGATTGAAAATATTAGCTCGTTTTCATCTCGTTTGAAACAAAATCAGGCTAAAATAAAACTGGTTGAACCAGAAAACCTTCACATGACTGTAAAATTCCTAGGAAACATCTCTGATTCCTTAGCATCACAGATTTATAACATCTTAAAGCAAGAAATAAACGAAGATATGTTTAAAGGAAACACTTTTAATTACAAATTGAATGGTGTCGGCCAGTTTAATAAATTCTCTGTAATTTGGGTAAAGTTGATAGGAGATACCCAGTTTTTGCAACAAGTAAAAGATTCTATTGAAAATATCCTATTTGAGAGATTGAATGTTCCAAGAGATAAACGAACACAATTCAAACCGCATTTGACAATTGGAAGGCTAAAAAAAGACAAAATAAATTATCAAACTTTTAGTGCTTTACAAAACTTGATCAATGAGAATAAAAATTTAGAACTGGGGTCTTTTACTGTCGATCAAGTAAAATTAAAAAAATCTGATCTAACACCTAAAGGGCCAGTTTACTCCGATTTGGTTTATTAAATGAATAAAAAAACGATTAAAGCAATAGTTTGGGATCTCGATGGCACTTTAATTCATTTTAAAATTAACTCTATTAAAGCTCGAAGGAATGCGATAAAAATCTTGAGGAACTATAAAGTTCCAATAAAAGAATTATCTATTGATATGTCTATTCTAGAAGCTATCAAAATCTCTAAACAATTTTTTATCGAATTTGGATTTTCTTCTGAAAAAATCAAAAAGATTATTGAGGAAGTCAACAAGGCAATAATCGAAGTTGAACATGAAGCGGCGATTAAAGCTACATTAATAGAGGGGATAGCTGAAGTATTAGAATTTGCCCAAAATAAAAATCTTTTACAAGCGATCTTTACATACAACACTCATAATAACGTGAGAACTTCTTTAGGAGTAGCAGGAATTACACACTATTTCGATGTTATTGCTGGTCGTGACGATATTAAAAACCTTAAACCACACCCAGACCATCTAAAATATGTATGTGAAAAACTAAACGTACAATTAGATGAGATAGTTATTATTGGTGACACTGGACGGGATATCGAAGCCGCATTATTGACCAATTCTAGATCTATCGCTTTAAATACTAAAATCCCTAGCTTTATTAAGAGAGAAGCGTTTAAAAAAGCAGATAAAATAATACAACCAGACGAATTACCACATGAATTAATAAAAACTCTTGAAGATTTTTTGTAATATAATAAAAATAAATTATAAATACCATTTAATCAATTATTGAAATAATTTCCATCAAATAATCAAAATATAATTCAAAAAAGGTTTAAATTTAAATAATGGGTCGAATAGAATTTGACTTAGACGTCTTAAAACCACACATTCCGTCTAATTACGGGGTTGCTCAAGTATTAAATAAGATTCCTGGCGTTTTGTTTGTCCAGATTAAAACAGATGAGATTGATCAAAAAACAACATCCGTATTTATAACAATTCAAGGTACTGATGAACTCTCACTTGAATCTATTAAAGAAGCATTAGAAAGCATGAATTGTGCTTTGCATAGCGTCGATCGAGTGCAGATTGATAAACGCACTTAATTATTTATTTCCAATTTTTTTTATTTTATCCAATTAACGCAATTAGCGAAAATGTCGTTGCCAAATGCTCCAAATGTGATAAAAGTTCTTCAAGAACGGGGAGAGATAAACGATGAATTAGACTTTGCTTTAATGAATTATTTGATTACAAATAGAGGGGCCGGATATACCGCTTGTCAGCCCCAACTTGTCGAACTTGAGAATGGTAAACAAGCAATTAAAATGAATATTGATAATACTTTTATAGATAAGGATAATAAACTGTTGGGTTTGGGGATTATTGGGACACTTTTTATAGATGTAGAATCTTTGCAAGTTATGTATTGTTCCTCAGCAGAACAACTCGCTAAAAATATAGAAAAACTAAAGAACGCTGGAATTCTGCCCCAAGCTAGACCGAAAGGCAAATATTAAGATTTATCGCAAGTTTTATTCTTTTTAGTAGGTTAAAACTTCATGAACTTAGTTTTAACAATAAAGCAATTAAACCCATAAAAAATATATGGTTTGTATATAAACATTGAATAAGAATCATAATGACAGATAGCGCTAATAATATAAAAGATCTAATTCAAGATTATTTGCTTGATGAAGGGCTTTTAAGAAACAAAATTTCGATCGATGAAAAAAAACTTGAGTTTGGTTTTCAATTTGTATTCCCACCAGGTCCTATCGCGCAAAATATGGTTGTAATAAAACCAAAAAATAAAGATTTAATTATCATTTCTAATCCAATTCAAATTTCTCCCCAACAAGTTGAAGCTTTGAACTCGTTAGAAGATAATAGAAAAATATTCTTCTTCATGGATATCAGAAAGTTTTTCCTCGTAAAAGATGTTTTTTTTAGAATAGATACTCAAAAATTCAGATATGAAATAAGCGATCAGATGTTTCTTAAAAAAGACGGGACTATCTCGAAAAATTCCTTTTTCAAGAGTATTAGAAAAGTTTTTACGTGTTCTGCTTATTCAAATATGCTCCTTAACGAATACTGTTCAGGAAAGATAAGGCCCGAAGATATGGCTAAATCTAAGGATTTCACTTCAGATTTTTCTTTATATTCATAATTAATTAATAACTAAGAGTGAGTAGAATTAGTTTTGACAAATGGCTACAAGCCTTAGGAAAATTAGATTATGTTCAGGGAAAAACAAGACCTGATGTAAAGTGTATCTTATGCTCAATCAAAGAAAACGACGAGAAAGTAGTCTCCTTAAAAATTTATGAAGATGAGATTTGTTTTGTTACAATAAACCTTTATCCTTTCAACCCTGGACACCTTTTGTGCGTTCCAAATAGACATATTACAAGATATACCGAATTAACGAAAAAAGAGCTTTTACATTTGAATAGAGCAATTCAGGGTTTGCAACTATTACTCGATGATTTGTATAACCCAAAAGGTTACAACATTGGAATAAATCAAGGAAATTATGCGGGGGCAAGTATAGACCATCTACATTTCCATGTAGTTCCAAGATATGGCACAGAGTTAGGATTTATTGATATAGTCGGAAACACAAGAGTTCTCCCCGAAGGTTTAGATTCCGTGAAGAAAAAGCTAAATCAAAATGTTAATAAATTTTTAAATAAAGAATTTTTTGAAGACTTCAAGTAAAGGGCGCTCTTTAAAACAAATTACACGCTTATAAACAAAATAAGAAAAAAAAATTGAAAATTTAACTCAAAACTTCCTATCGAGTAGCCTTACGTATGTCAGCAGCTGTTACGCGCTTCCTTTTATCTGCTTTCGTAATTTTAATTGCTTCTTTCGTCGCATCTGCTGCTGCATTTTCAAGATATCCGATTAATTTGTCTAAAGCGTCAGCAGCAACTAAATCAGCGCCTTCCTTTTTCATTAATCTTCGAATTGGTGCTTTAGCTATATAACCTTCAGCTTTCTTTTTTGCAGGAGCTTTTGTTGCCGGAACTTTTTTGGCCATATTTTATTCCTCCACTATTTTTTTTTTATTAAAATGTTTTAATATAGATTATTAATTAATAATAACTACGATTTTCTATTATATAAATATTGTGGTTCGGAACAATAGTTTATGGAAATGAAATTAATTATTTATCTTGGATCTAAAATTAGCTAAATATGATCTGACCGACAAAATACCAATATTAAATAAAAATTTTATTTTTTATTAAATTGGAAATAAAAAATCTTTGATTATTAAAATTCACTGGAAAGCGATTTTCAAAAGAATTCACCTATTTTTTATGGAAAATATAAATCCATTATTAAAGTTTTAATATAATGAAAAAATTGAAAATAGTCTTTTATTAATATATAAGCACTTGAATTTTACACAAGAACTTCTTAGACTCAAATACTTATCTTATTAAAATTATTAATCATTTCGCTTTTGTTGGAGTTATGATAAGTTATCTGCGATTAATTTTTTTTTTTAAAAAATGTATAAATTAAAATAAAAGTTCTAAAATTATTTATGCAATACGAATTAAAAAGGATCAAGATTCCAATCTTGTCATTTAGTCGCAATAACATAAAACTTGAAGAATCTGACATTGAATTTGCATTACAGTCATTAGGATTTACGAAAAACGATTCAAAAGTTTTGTTAGCTCTTGCAAAATATAATATATTGAGTCCAGCAGATATAGCAAAATTTTCTGATGTTGATCGTGCTAGAGTATATGATAGTCTTAATCGATTAATTGAAAAAGGATTTATCCAAAAAGAACCAGTAAAAAGGGGTGCAAATTACCAAGTGATCCCCCTTACTAGGATTTTTAAAACGATTAGAGAGGAATATAAAAAAAAAATTGACGATACTCTAACTATTGAGAAAGCAATTGCTGAATTGGAAATTGATACGGAAGAAACCGAGCCAAGGGTATGGGCTATTAATTCAAGAGAAAAAATTAGAAAGAAAATAAAAGATTTAATTAGTACCGCTCAAAACCGAATATATTTCATAATTACACCTGATTTGTTGATTAAAGAATTAGGTGGTCACGAGTGGATATTAAAAGAAATCTGGAGTAAAAAGTTCTCATCAGACATGGAAATCGTAATTGCCTTGCAATATTTCGAAGAACTTAAGGAAGAAATCAAAAAATTATTAAAAATTTCTGTAAAAATCCATTCAATTGAGGGTGATAATGTCATTCCGTTCGGATTGTTAATCGCAGATTATGGATTTTTGTTAACTACTTTAGATCAGGTAAAAGAAGCTCCCGAATACACATCTGGTTTATGGTTGGAAAACGGTAAACAGAGTCAAATAATAGGCTACGAGCATTTATTTAGACATTTTATTAGCTCAGAAACGAAAGAAATAAAGTTAACTCCCGTAAAATTACCATATCCCGTTTAGATTATTTTAAATAAATCAAATCTTCAAACAAAAATTAAGCTAGTTTAATAGAATTAAAACGGAATAACAAAAATAAAATTAAATTTAAATTAAAGTGTTTAATGATAAACATATAGATAAAAAATCATGGGGATAAATACTACGTGGTATTATAATTTTTTAGTAAAAGTTAGAAGAGGTCGATAGGTTATTTCATACCGTGGTAAAGTTATACTCTGTGGTAACCCAGCTGTAGGAAAAACAAGTTTGCTTGCTCGATATGTCGATGGTAAATTTCACGAGGATTCGGCGCCAACGATAGGCGCTAATTTCCTGATAAAAGAAATTGATTTAAGTAAGATAGTTGATAAGTTAAACTTAGATAAACCTGAACTGAAGCAGGATATTAAGGAAAAAGGATTTAAGTTGTACTTTTGGGATCTTGGAGGGCAACACGATAAATTATACAGCACGGAATACTATTTTGTTCAAGCTGTTGGAGCTATGATTGTTTTTAACTTAAACGATTTATCGACATTCAATGACATAAATTTTTGGTTAACTAAATTAAAAGATTTAAGTGGGGATGTTCCTTACATTTTAGTTGGAAACAAAAAAGACTTAGATAGAAATGTAGACAAATCGCTAGTTGAAGCAGAAGTAAAGAAACAAGGTATTCTATATTTTGAGACTTCTGCGAAACTTAATGAAAACGTTGATTTGGCTTTTGAAAGTCTATCTATTCAAATTTTAAATAATCTAAAGTAATTTTTTAAAAGA